>JQIA01001920.1_pt1 | contig 11143 bp, 7 predicted proteins | sample 811431 | NCBI WGS metagenome assembly JQIA01 (sample SAMN02998118, study PRJNA258478) | marine sediment metagenome | biome: marine; feature: seafloor; material: sediment; isolation source: oil-polluted sediment collected from 3 locations (0.5 km, 0.7 km and 0.9 km)... | place: USA: Gulf of Mexico ... | reverse complement strand
AAATTGACCGCCCGAAGGGCTCCTTTGCTAATACCCAAAAGCTAATACCTGTCATCTTAAGTTTATGACATTGATAATAATGTGACTATTATTGAAGCTCTGCCGGTTTCTATAAAAAAGAACAAAGCGCTAACCGATTCCTTAACTGAATTCTGACGCCTGATAACTTAACTAAATCTCGTATATATTTTAAAACCTATTTGTAAATTGAAAGCTTAAGGAGGAATTCATGGAAGATTCCAGGATATCTGATTATTCAAAATTAATTCAACAAACATTTGAAGACATTGTAGATTTTGTATTTCGGAGTTTACGAACTACCCTGAATTTATTTTTTCGTCCATTGAAAATACTTGATAGTTGTTACAAAAATAACCACATTGAAACAGCTCTCTATTCGCGCCCGATACCTTATCTGATAATTGTATTAATTCTATTTGCAATTACATTTGATGCAATTAAAGGGGCACTGAAATGGATATCAGTAACTCAAGGTATGCATGATAATACAACCAGCCTGTTAGAGACAATGTTCATTGGGCGCTGGTATACAGACCATTATGGCCTGGTCATGTTAATATATTTAGCCCCACCTGTATTAGCAGTGGTGGCATACGCAAAAACAATGAGTTTTGTTTTCTTCAGGGGTGAAGATCGTGAAGCAGCTAAAAATTATCTTATATACACCTTGGCACTTCCGATTTTTACTGTTGTAGGACTTTTACTTTTTTTGATGTCACAGCACAGGCTTGACAGTATTATATTAGCTATCCATTTCAACAGAGAAGTGGTTGTGAACTGGTCAACCTTCCCCTGGTATGGCTATCTGTTACTCTTTGTTGTAGGTGGTACAGCCCCAGTACTGCTACCTTTTCGGAGTAAACACAAAGTCCGGTTCCATGCGATCTTATATGGATTGGTGGCCTTGATCGCTCTGCCTCTGTTTGCAAAGGCTTCGGTAAACTATTCATTCTGGCTATCAACCCGTTATTCGAATAAAACGGATAAATTCCTCTCTATAGGTGTGTCAAAGGGCCAATGGGATAAAGCAACAAATCGATTTATCTTTGATGTGGTAATACAAAACCAAATGAATGTGGATTTTGTTTTGTCTGATGCTTATAAAATATCGATGGAGTTGCTAAACAATTCTAATCTGGATATGAGTGGTCGTTATGAGACGGGGGTGGTTATTTCCGGATTCACTTCAAATTTAAAAACAGTCATTTTGCAAAAAGGGGAGACTGCTATACTTCAGGCAGCGTTTGATAATTTCACAGATGAAAACAAAAAGTCTAAAGATGAGTCAAGCAAAAGAAAAAATGATATACTTTCTAAAAAGAATGGCACCGGAGTTTCTCTGAATTCAAGGAGTAGCATCCCTGATAAATCAGACCTGTTTGCAGAATATAAAGAATACAATATTTACCTTGACTGTCGCATAATAGATAAATATGGTCAAAGTACCCGAGGCATATTAACAGGTTCTCGCCCGGTATCAATTCCGGGCTGGATGAGAAAATTAGATCATGGCTCTCGTACTAATTTGAAAAATGGTTCTTGACACGGATGTCGCAGACACTTGTCTACCCCGTTTTTTGTCAAAACATATTAATTCCTGCATTTTTTAAGGCCATTTAAAGGATTGGATTGTCAAAGAAAATATTTCAAAATCATCATGGATTTTTTTAATTAATGTTTCAATATTTTCCGATTTCCCCTTTTTTAGCGCTGCTTCAATTTCATAGGCTATGTTTCTAAGGATGTCTGCACCAATATATGAAGCCCCCCCTTTGATGGAATGTGCTATACGGGATACTGTGTCAAAATCGTTTTCCTTGAATGAAAAAGCAATTTTACCCAATCGTTCTTTAGTATCTTCTAAATAAATATTAATTATTGTTTTTAATATGTCATTATCACCACCATACCGGGACAGGGCCTCTTCATAATTAAAGATTTTTTCATCCTCAGAACTCGATGTTGCCTGCATGATTACTTTTTTATCAATCTTTATTATTTTTGTACCGCCCCACTTTTGCAGGGCTTCGATGATTTTATCTTTAGAGACCGGCTTGCTGATGTAATCGTCCATCCCTGCTTTTAAGCATTGCTCCCGATCACCACTCATTGCATTGGCTGTCATGGCAATTATGGGTATACGAGGCCCATCGCCTTCTATTCTACGTATTTCACGGGTTGCCTCGACACCATCCATTTGTGGCATATTAACATCCATGAAGACAATATCGTATGAATTTTGACTTATCAGCCGAAGTGATTCCAGCCCGTTAATGGCAAGATCAACCTCACAACCGAGTTTTTCCAGCATCCATATCGCAGCTTTTTGATTTGCAACCGTATCTTCGACAAGCAAAATAGACACTCCCGGAAACGTTTCAATTTCCTCTGGTGGTTCATCAAAATGGGCATCATGTGGGTGGCATAAAATTACACCTTCCGGAATCTCTTTATTTTCTTCATTTTCCAGAAACAGCATACAGGTATTGATAAGCTGTGGTAAATCGAGAGGCTTTCTCATATAAGCACGAATACCTGACCTTGCTAACACCTGAATATTGTCAGGCTGGGCACTTGAGGTAAGTAACAAAATAATTGAATCGGATATAGCAGGATCAGAATTTATTGTGTCTGATAATACAACGCCATCCATATCCGGCATAAAATGATCAATCAGAATAATATCATAAACAGTCTTCTGCTTATTACCTGCTTTCAATAGCTTCAGGGCCTCTTTGCCGGTTGATACTATTGTTGATTTTATATTCAGGTACTCAAAATATGCTTCCATAACATCGCGGCATTTTGCATCATTCTCCACGAGCATGACATTCAATTTGGAAAACCTGTCTAAAACCGGTTGCGACAGAGCCTCGTTAACAATTTCTTTTTGGGGGTCCAGGTGGAGTGTAAATACAAAAGAGGAACCAGTATCAGGTTCACTTTTAACGTTTATTTCCCCCCCCATCATTTCTATGAGATGTTTTGAGATTGCCAGCCCCAGACCACTTCCACCAAATTTTCGGGTAATTGACGGGTCTGCCTGGGAAAATTTTTTAAAGATAAGCTCCTTATTTTCCCCTGAAATCCCAATGCCTGAATCTTTGACCTCTACCTGAAGTAGAATCTTACTCTCTTCTTCTGTTGTTGAAACCTCAACAATTACATAGCCTTCATTTGTAAATTTAACCGCGTTGCTTAAAAGGTTTAAAAGAATTTGTCGAATTCTGTTAAAATCACCAATCAATCTTTTTTCGCCAGGTTCCATATAGCTCAGAATTAGTTCAATACCTTTATCTTCTGCTTTTGACGCAATTATATCAATTGGGCCTCTAATCATTTCCAATACGCTAAACGCTATATTTTCAATTTCTACTTTCCCGGCTTCAATTTTAGAATAATCCAGAATATCGTTAATTATGCTGAGCAGCAATTCAACTGAAGTTTCCAATAATTTCATGTATTTTTTTTGTTCGTCGACAAGTTTGGTTTCAAAAAGCAGATTTTTCATGCCTATAATGCCGTTTAACGGTGTACGTATCTCATGGCTCATGTTAGCCAAAAACTCACTTTTTGCCCGATTCGCCTTTTTCGCCTTTATGGCCATTTCATTTGCGACATCAGCAGATTGTTCCAGCTTGTTATTCATATTACGCAGATTGGCGTTAGCTTCCTGAAGCTCTTTAGTCTGTCTGTCAATTTCGGATTTAAGTGTTAACGCATACTCTTCCTGCTGTTTTTGGAGTACCTGACCGCTTCGGGCACTGACCTCGAGAATCTCCTGATATCTTTGTTGCAGGGTTTGTTTTTGGCGAGTATACTGTTTACGCAGAATAAACAGCTCTGCCTCAGTTTCCTGAGATTTCTTTTGAGACAGAAACAAGTCTGTATAGGCTATGATAATATTGGTGTCACTGCTCTTCAGGAATACTCCTGAGATTGTATTCGGATAAAAAAAAATTAAAACGCCGTTTAGCTCTTTCACCGGGAACGCATGAATTTCAAGACCTTCCGGCAAAATCTCCTGGACCAAAGCATTTTCAGATTCAGCCTTGTGTAAAATCCTGCCCCGGGCATTATCGGGCAGGTCTTCGCTTTTGCATGGAATAACGTCTCTGTCCACACCAATAGTAAATTCAAAGCATCCTTCGGGTACACGTTTACTAAGCGTTTCAATAAGCTGGTAAGGCTCCTGACTCCGGGTATCAAATTCTGTTAATAAATCGTCCATCGATTGCATACAGACTAATCCTCATGGCAATGATAAATATCCTTTGCTTTCTCGATCTCTTCCGGCAGGTCTTTAAGGATAATCTTATATTCATGCACATTATTTTGAATATGTGTTCTTAACGAAGAGGAAAGTATTGCCTCCATATCAGGCATCGCTGTGTACCCCATCTGGGTTGCAAGATATTCAGATAATTGTAAAATGCCGGTTACGCTTTCCGGCACAATGTTTTCCCGTTTTTTATGATGATATCGAATGCTGTTTTGAACTTCGACAGGCAACTTCCACTCCTTTGCCAAATAGTACCCAACCGAACAATGAGTTGTACCGATAAGCTCGGATTCATAGTCGATAATTGGCTTTTTGCCTTCTTGAAAGGCAGAACAAACCTGTTTAAACTGTTCCGATACTACCTGATCTTCAACGATCAGACCGATATCATGAAGAATGCCACACAGGAAAGCATTTTCTCCCTTTATGCCGAACATTCGCTCTGAAAGCATCTGACAGCAGATACTGACAACCGCACTATGAAACCATAACTTTTTTCTGGAAAAACCAACTTCATTGTTTCCTTGTTTAAATATATCTTTTAGGGCTTCTACGACAACCATATTGCGAATAGTGTCCAAACCCAAATAAACGACAGCATCAGAAACACTTGCAACCTTTTGCATAAGGCCGTAGTATGCACTATTTACCAATCGAAGAACCCTAAGAATTAATGTAGGATCAAGTTTTATTACTTCTTCCAGTTTTTTTACAGTGGTATTATCATCACCCAAAAGCTGGGTGAGTTCAATCGCTATATGGGGGAGGGTTTTCAATTGTTTAAAATTCTTTAACAGTTGAACAGCAGTTACCATGTGGGCATCTCTCTCCAAAAATATTTATTAAATATAGTCGTTTTATTAAATTAATTATTAAGTTATAGAAAACCCATATTCGACAGTTTAGTAACTATCATTTCTTTATCCGTAGGTTTAACGGCAAATTCGTTACATCCTGCCTTAAAACATCCTACAACATGGTCTCTATCTGAATAAGATGATACCATAATAATTTTTACTCTTTCATTTTCGGGTATGCTTTTATCTTCTTCCAAGCCTCTTATTTTTGATAACAAATCCATTCCGTTCATATCGGGAAGCTCTATATCGAGTGTGATTAGAGTATAGGGTCGCCAATCATTCCAGGCTTTTTTAAACTCTGCAAGTGTTTCTTCAGCGTTTTCTGTTAAAACACAATCCCCAAACTCTGATAATATATAACGCATTGTTTTTCTACCGACTGCATCGTCATCAACAATTAAAATTCTCATATAACTCTCCAAATGTTATTATCAACATGAAGATAACTTTAATATGAATCCATATCCTGTTACTGGGCAATTTCTTAATAGTTTGCTATGCACGCATGACCTTTTTTTACTTCATCTTTCAGAGGGCACCAGCCCAAATTTCCGAAGGTTTTTTAATAAATCGTCTTTATCGATTGGTTTCACCAGATACGCATCACAATGCTTATTAAATGCACCTAAAACATTTTCCCTGTCTTTAAGTGCTGTTGTCATAAAAATTATTGTACCACGGCCTAATAAAATACCCTTTTGCTCTTCAGCAGATCGGAAAAATTTTAAAACTTCCTGACCATCCAACTCAGGCATCATAATATCAAGGCAAATCAGATCATATGGAGACTCAGCAAACATCGCGTCTGCCAGAACGCCTAACGCTTCATGACCATTGGTAACGATATGTACGTCACCATATGGGTTCAACATGGCTTGAAGCGCCATTCTACATGTAAGGTCATCTTCAACAATCAGTATTTTCATTTTTTCTCCCTGTTCTATTCTTTCAGGATAATAGTTGACCAGGAATCCAACTATAGCAAAACTATTGAAATAGCATTTTTATTGAACGCTCAGGAGCAGAATACAACAACGTTATAATCTCAATTTGATGGTGCGAATCTCTGAGTGAATGATTATATCAATGCTTATCGACAGATTAAACGGATATGTACTTTAGTAAAGTATTATAATAATACATTTTATATAAAAAACATAATAAAAACAAGATGAACTTTTTATATGATTTAATAAGAAAGAGAAGACCCTCTGCGTCCTGGTCGCAGAATCAATAAAAAAAGAATTCTCACAACGATGAAGGCAGACACGTCTCTTTGGAAAAGATTTCAGGCTCATAATGGCCTTAGTAAACTTGAAGAAGAGATTTCCAAAGCGCTTGATGCTAATAAAACGTATATCATTACTGATTGATGGCGTCGTAAAAAGTTCCACCTACTTCGCTTTAACGCTTAACCAGACTTTTGACGTACCATATGCAGGTCTTCAAGCTTGGCCAGACTGTGGTTTTTGTCTATGACAATTTATTCAGTTTATGGTATACTATCTTATTATTATGGTACTAAAATCATTTAAATATGACTTACCCCCCGCTTTTATCAAGCCTGAATTCCTAAAACCCGACTAAAATATTTCCATTTTTTCTAAAAAGGAGAATTTTTTAATGTACAGACCTGCAATTAATACTTTCGCCACTATTCTTTTGTTGTTTTTCATCAATGGCTGTATAACAAAAGGCAACTTACCCAGCCCTGATAAGCTCTCCGTTGTAATAGATGAACCGTTTGAAAAAGGTCGGTCATATGCCATAAATCATAAACAATTATTACTTGCTTCAGCTGACCATCAGGTCACCATCAAAAGTATCGATTCAGGTAAAACATTAAAAAAACTGGACTACAATCTCTGGCGAGTCGTTTTTTCAAAGAATGGAAAGTATATGGCGGGCTTTACTGTCAAAGGTAAAATATATGTATGGGATGTCCTTAATAACTGGAATTTAGTGATATCGTTTAACTTCAGAGGAAGAGAGAGAAAAGAAGAATTAGGCGAAATAGCCTTAAGTCCGAGTGGGAAAATGTTAGCAGCCAGAAGCTCCGATGTTGTTTATTTCTATGATAACACCGGGCGCAAGGTCTTCTCGAGCGATTTTGGCGCATTTCTGGGCGGTAAGATCGTTTTTGAAAACGAAAAAAACATATTAGTAACAAACAAGAATCGTTCTACTTTATACAGAGTGAACAGGAGAGGTGCCAAAAAGATTTTTTATGCCCCTGATATTTATAGAAAAAAGTCAAAATCAGCACCATACCGCAGTATCGACCTTGTATTGAGTGAACACGGCTCTTATTTTGCTGCAAATGACAGCACCCGGATATGGATCTATTCAGCAAAGACAATGCGTTTGCAAAAACAGATTTATACAAAAAGCATTATGAAATATCTTATGATTAGCGATGATGGTAAATATTTAGCTGGTATGGTTCAAGGCGGGAAACAGGTAATTAAAGTATCCAACCCCGGCAAGCCTATCGTTGTAAATTGTGAAAGTAATGCAGCAATAAGTTTTATAGAAAATAATAATATGGCTCTGATTGTGCCTTGGAAACATAATGCTGATACTGCCAGACTCTATGACTTAACAATCATGAAAAAGGTTCACACCTATCGCCAGCGTTCCAAACCCGGTACCTATTTATTATTCAATGACCAAAGTGACCAGCTGGTTTCCAACAGTGCTATCTTTAACTTGAAAAGAGGCAATATGGAAGGACAGACAAACAATCGGTCTGTCTTTTTGGTTAAATCAAAAAAAGAATTATTCGGCTTTAAAGATAGCTCAATAAGTATGTTTAGTGACGGTTCCTGGGTTGATTTGTTTGATTTTAGAGGAATAGATGATTACAAAGGGTATAGTCGTGTATTGCTGGACAAACTTAAATTTTACCGTTCTGTTAGTAAGAATGGACGATTTACCATTGTCTTTAACAATATCAATGACATTTTTATTTACGATAGTCATACCAATAAAATTGTTAATCGTATCAATTGTTTTAACGGGCGGGATAACTTAAGAATATATGATAAAAAAAGCCATGAATATCGAGTGTATGTGCGTTCCGGGCGATTGTTAACAGCGGAAAAGATGAGTTTGGACGCGTATCATCAAAAAAAGGCAAAAAAGGATTCTTACAAAGATCCTGAGGGCAATTATAATACGCCGGATTACCTTATCAAAGAAGGTAGATATAGCTGTGTGATTGGTCATGCTATTATCTCAAATAATGGCCGGTTTGCTGCATTAACCAATAAATACATTAAAGGAATTATTCTCGTAGATATTGTAAACAATACAGCTACAAACCTTGAAGGTTTTTATAATGTAAATGATGAAAATAAACAAATTTCATCACTGGTTTTCTCATCAGATAATCTACACCTGGCTGCGGCGGCAAGGTACTCTGGCAGTTTCGGGAGTCATAAATCAAAAGGTGCTGATATAAAGGTGTGGAGAGCGACAGATGGTAAGCTTACCAAGGCCTTTAAAAACCATAAAGGCGGCGTCTCTGGCCTGGTTATTTCTGCTGACTCGACCCGAATTGCATCCTGGTCAACGGATGATGGTGTTGTAAAGGTATATAACCTGAAAAGTGGCCGTTTAAAAAAAAGAATTGGTATTGATTTTCCGGAAAAGGTTGCTGCAACAGAGACTGATTTTATTATCGGAACCCGTTTTGGTCTTGTACGACGCACTAATTCAGGGCCTGTAAAAAAGATATTTGAAGACACCATAACTTCATTCACTGTCCTGCCTGATAACAGAATCGGTGTATTAAGTGATGACTGCTATATTAAAGTTCTCAGCCTGGAAGATATGTCTGAGCTATACTCTATCTTCATGTTTGAAGATGGGAATCACCTGGTTCTGGACAAAGATGGTCACTATTTTGCAACCAAAGAAATGCAGGACTTTACATCGTTTACAAAAAACGGTGCCAGATACGAATTTGAGGATTTTGATCTTTCTCAAAACAGACCGGACAAAGTTTTTTCAGCCATAGGATTAGCTGACAAACAGGTCATTGACTATTATTCCCAGGTGCATAAACGCCGAATCGAAGGACTTAACCCAAAAAGAGTAACCAATGGAGCTGATGGTCCTGTAAGGCCAAAGTTAACACTTAAAAAGATACCCCTGACAATTAAGTCTGACTATTTGAATCTTGAATATTCTATTGAAGCCCCGGCCCCGGTTACAAACCTGTTTGTCACCATCAACGGCGTCCCCTTCTTCGGCAGACATGGTAAAAAAATGCAACGGCAATACCAAAGAGCAAACAATCTTAAATTACCACTGTTACCGGGTTATAATCGCATCAAACTATGGGTTACAGACAATCAGGGCCAACGATCCACAAAAGTATCAGCCTACGTATTCTGTAAGTCCCAGGTAAAAAGTGATATTTATGTAATGGCTGTTGGCGCAGGAAAATATCAACAAAGTGCCTATAACCTCAACTATGCAGCCAAAGATGCCGGCGATATTATCAGGTTATTTAAAAGGCAATCAAACGATTCTCACGTAGGAAGAGTCCACCGACTGTTAGTTAAAGATAAGCATGTAACAAAAAAGGCCCTTATGCGCAAAGCGTCAGCATTCTTTGCAAAGGCAAAGTTTAATGACCTGACAATTCTGTTTATAGCGGGGCATGGATTTATTAAAAACGGAGATTATTTTTTCGGAACCTATGATGTAGACCCTTTAAATCCGGATATTAAAGGTTTAAGCTTTGATACTGTTGAGGATCTTTTATTCAGTATTAAAGCCAACAGAAAGCTGGTTTTGATGGATACTTGCTTTAGCGGTGCCCGGGACCTGTATAAAGAGGTTAAATCTTTAACAGCAAGCAACGCTGTCAGCAACAAAAAATCAGCCTTATCAAGAGGTCTTAAACTAAAGGCAACAAACAAAGCCGTAAATCTGGACATCCACCGGATTGAATTCAACGATATCGCCAATGGTACCGGTGCTGTAGTAATTTCAAGTTCCGGTGCAAATGAATACAGTTATGAAGGTGGGGGGATAAAAAATGGTGTATTTACTCATGTGGTTATTAATGCATTAAAAGCAAAAGCAACCGATGCAAACTCTGACAAAATAATCACCATTGATGAATTAAAGGAGACTATTCCCAACAAAGTATCGCTACTCACATCAGGCGGCCAGACACCGTCGGTCAGAAGTGATAATTTCAATTCAAATTTTGCAGTTTTTCATAACTGATGCTGACATATCGATATATGATGCTCAATGATAAATATATGAGGTTTAACATAAAAAAAATCAAGTTTTGGGTATTAGGCTTTAGCCAATGATTCGCTGCACTCTGGTATTATTATAAAATGATTGACCGAAGGGCACCGTCGCAAATACCTGAGCATTTGTTATACATCAATGCACTTTGCGGTTGATATCTTAATTCAATGTCGGGTGCATTTTAAACATAATAGTATCTGCAACGTCAGGCGATTTATGTCATGTATTCTTTACTCACTACAATTAGTATTAGTGCAACCGCAAATATGACAGTATTTGAAACAGTTACAGTGCGGCGCAAGCCATTAGTTTCCACATTTGACCACTTATGTGAAAAAATGTTGAATTCAATTTTACTAACGATATAAGTAATCAATAACAAACCCAAAGAAAAATATAAGATTCCAAAAAACAATGGATTATTATTTAATCCCTTAAGAATCGGCACTTTGTCGATAAGCACAACTGATAAAATACCTAAAATGTCACTTAATATTAAGACCGGAAGCCCGTAAAAGAGGAAAGCAAATTTCAGATAAAATGATTGAAGCGTCGCCTCTAAAAATCTGATTTTGGCATGTCGCACACTCATATACCACCCTGAAATATTATTGATGTTGAGAAAGAGACAATAAACCCCAACGTTGCATAAAAAATATAGTAAAAAGAGATAATACGTACAAATGACAGTGTGTATCCGTAA
>JQIA01001907.1_pt1 | contig 11146 bp, 11 predicted proteins | sample 811431 | NCBI WGS metagenome assembly JQIA01 (sample SAMN02998118, study PRJNA258478) | marine sediment metagenome | biome: marine; feature: seafloor; material: sediment; isolation source: oil-polluted sediment collected from 3 locations (0.5 km, 0.7 km and 0.9 km)... | place: USA: Gulf of Mexico ... | reverse complement strand
TTTCCAGTATCCAAAACATTCGTGCGGCGTCTATAAAGTTACCATCATCATATAAAATAATTTTGCTTTTTTTTGTTAAGCCTGAGTGCCCAAACAATTTTGCAAGCTGGCTTAAAGGAGCTACTAAATCGGTTCTTTTCCCTTTAGAAAAAGTATCATCGACAAAAAGGTTAATTGAATTCTTAATATGAGAAGCTTTATATTTTGCTGGGCTTCGAACATCAATAATGACAAACTCGGAATCATCTATAACTTTGAGGACTTGATTTTCTTCTATAAGTAAAGAAAAAGTATTTTCTTTACTGCTTACAAAAAAAATGGAGAATAAAAAAACAAAACTGATTAGGTACTTCAACTAATTTAATCCTATTTAGTGAGTTTGATATTTATTAGATTTATTATTCCCTTAAATATAGTCTAAAAATGCTTTTAGCACTGAAAAATGAAGTAAAAAAACCGACAATTGTCGGTTTTTTCATCTCTGAGTATTAATTAAACCATCTGTAATATTGCAACAACTACACCGGTTAAAACTAAGCTGCTGACTATAACACCACGAACTGTGGTCATTGGTCCTTGCTTACCAATAACCGCATTGACTTCAAGAATAATCACTACAGCTAATGCCGCATACATAGGATTAGCAGTGGGTTCTATAGATGTAAGCTTAGCGTAACCACCAAAGTGAGCACCCGCTAACATACAAAATGCCATTGGTCCTGAAAATAAAGTATTAGTCCGTGAAGCTAATAATGCTTTACCGCCTGCAGCCGCTCCATCACCTTCAACCATACCTAAAGCAATTTTTTGATTTGGCCAAATGATTAACCAGACATTTAAAAACATTAATGTACCTAAAGTTGCTCCGACGACAATGTAACTATTTAAGAAATCAGTTCTGATTACCCTTTCTAAAAGAACAACACCGGTAAGAAAAGTAAACAAGGCTGCCCAGCGGAACCACCACAGTGCTTCTGGCGCTAATTTAGCTTTAGCATCTTTTAACGCTTCAGGCGATGCCGATTTAAAATATCCACCCTGAATAAAGTTAAAGTAATAAAGCAACCCAATCCAAGTCATACCAAAAAGTAAGTGACCCCAACGTGCTAGCATATCTATTATTAATTCTAATCCCATCCCAAAACCCTCATATAATTTTTCAATTAAACCTTAAAAATATCTTATTTTGATTCTTTTTTGAAAACCTTACCCACAAATAATTTAGGGTTAAAAGCCCAAAACAAGCGGTTTTCAGCGCAAAATTATACAATAATAGGAGTAAAATTGCGACTAAGATTTTACAAGTTAATCTTAGTGCTCTACTAAAAATTCTATCTGCGTTATTATTATAATAATAAACGCTAATAGACCGATAAATGATGATTTTTTTGTGAGTTTAAATGGTGAGTACCCCTTTGATTTTAATCAGTGCATGCTTAATAGGGCAAGCAGTTAGATATGATGGCGATAGCAAACTAATTAATCATCCGATATTATTGAATTGGTCAAAACTTGGATTACTGATCTCGGTTTGCCCCGAAGTAGAAGGTGGCTTACCTATTCCAAGACATCCCGCTGAAATTCATAATCATTCCGATGGCTCAATATCAGTCATCAACGTAGACAATTATGATGTCACAAAAGAATTTGATAATGGCGCTAATACCGCGTTAAAACTGTGCTTTGATAATTGTATTAAAATGGCTATTTTAACTGAATCTAGCCCGTCATGCGGTAGTCGTAAGGTTTATGACGGTAGCTATTCATCAGTAAAAATTGATGGTGAAGGCGTCACTACCAAGCTTTTAAGAGAGAATGACATTAAAGTATTTAGCGAATATGAATTAGATGAAGCATTAAATTTTCACAAAAAATTACGTATATAACTGGCGAGTAAAAAAACAGATGACTTATTTATGGTTAAAAGCACTTCACTTAATATTCATGGTCAGTTGGTTTGCAGGGTTATTTTATCTACCAAGACTTTTTGTTAATTTAGCAATGGCTGAAGCAGATAACAAGAAAGAAACTTACTTACATCTATTAATCATGGCGAAAAAACTTTATCGCTTTGTCACACCATTTATGATTCTTACCTTTTTATTTGGAAGCTGGATGCTCTATTTAAACCTTGGCTTAATTAGTACGCTATGGATGAAAATAAAGTTAGGATTAGTTGCTTCACTTATTATTTATCACTTTATTTGTGGTGTTAATTTAAAGCACTTTAGTGACCACTCGGACAATAACAACACACGGAAAAGTCATATTTATTATCGTTGGTTCAACGAGTTCCCAGTCATTATTTTATTTGCGGTCATAATACTGGCAACGTTAAAACCCTAAGAGCTTGTCCGAAAACAGAAGTGTTAACGAGGGTAGGCGCTTAACGATAAACAAAAAACTCTTTCACTTGCTTTGCGCTAATAACAGAAGAGATCGTACCGCCGTTTATTTGCCTCACTATAACTAACTGCTGTTTTTCGTTCTTTTGAAGAACGCCTTCGATATTTTTCCCATCCAATTTTATCACTTTAATTTGAAAATTAATGAAATCGCCCATTGATTTTTTGTCTTCTAAATGAAAACTCCTATGTACAATGATGTTCTCAAAAAACCGGTTTTTAGACTGCTCACTTTTTGTAGTAATCTCTCTTGTTTCAATTTCATTGAATCGATCTAACGCCCAATTATTAACCAGGTTAGAATAAAGTTGCTGATTAATTTCTACGGTTAACCCTAAAAGCGCTCTTATTTCTCTCTCATCATAATATCCAAAATCGGCAAATGTAAAACTAACTTCTGGCTTAAATTCTAAATGTAATTGGCTATTCGGCTTCATTAATAACTCATAGGCACTCTCACCTGATAGAGTCATTTTAATATCTACAGAATCTAATTTTTGCACAACCGTTTTAACATGCTCTCGGACATAGTCTTCACTTTTGTTGCCCGCTTTTAAACTACAAAACTCATTCCTATGTCTGTTATATCCTTTATCTACAATGGTTAAATCTAGATAATCTAAAGTAGGAGGTGCTACTTTCACATTTTCTTGTGTTAAATATTCGTAAAATCCGGCTAAATTAAGTTGAAACTCAGTGCGGTTGGTTTGCTCAATATCGATCCACCCATAGCCCTTTAAGTTTCCGCTGTAATAGTCTTCCTTAAACTGAACGTCTGTAGACAAAACTAAATAATCATAGCCCATTTCAACATATTCTTGCAGTCCAATTTTTTTAACTTTGCCACAAGCCGAAGCATTAACAGCATCCCATGTAGTTCTGACATCATCTTTAGTGAAAAGCTCAACTAATCGAGGTGAAAGCGGGATAATTGCCTCTTTAATCTTTAAAGATAATTTTTTTGGAAATTCATTTTTCCCCATTTGAGTTCGAATAAATGCCATATCTAAAATTGAACCCGCAGAATACTTTAATTGATTAATAGTGATTTTTATCTCATCTGAAGGGATGTTGACTTTTATATCGTTAATCGTAATTTCGCCGGTAGGGCTAATAGAGGAGCTACCATAGGTAAACCTAGCACCATAGCCAGACTGAGAAACAAGATAATCTAAATCTTGAGATAACTTCCATTGTACGCCAACGTATAAACTTAAGCCGATAAAAAAGGCAAAAACTACAAATCGGATCAGTATTCTTATCATTTAAAAATAACTTCCTTGGTTTGATTATTGGCTATTATCCTAAAATTACGCGCTTAACGCAAAAGAGTTAAAACACTAGTTTCAATAATTGTTATAATCTCGAAAATAAATATCCTAATTATCACTATTTAGTCGACAGAGCCACATATGAGTTTTAAAGGGCAGCATCTATTATCAGTCAAAGAGTTTAATCTTGATGCAATTGATAATCTATTTAATGTAGCCGAAAAAATGAAACCTTATGCAAAACGAGAAAAAAAGACACTCGTTTTAAACGGAGCAATACTCGGCAATTTGTTTTTTGAGCCAAGTACTCGAACACGAGTCAGTTTTGGAACCGCTTTTAACCTGCTTGGTGGTGAAGTACGCGAAACAACCGGACTATCCACATCAGCATTAGCTAAAGGTGAGTCACTCTACGACACAGCACAAGTACTTTCTGGCTATAGTGATATTATTGCGATGCGACATCCAGACGCCTATTCAGTAAGAGAATTTGCAACCGGTAGCCGTGTGCCAGTAATAAACGGCGGAGATGGTCCAAATGAGCATCCAACACAGGCGTTACTCGATTTGTTTACTATTAAAAGTGAATTAGAGAGGCTTAATCAAACAATTAATGACCTAAGCCTAACTTTACTCGGTGATTTAAAGCATGGACGAACCGTTCACTCCCTTTGCCACCTTTTAGCGCTATATAAAAATCTCAAAATACAGCTAGTTTCCCCCGATGCTTTGCAATTACCTAATCAATATGTCGATATTTTAACTCAAGCAGGGCATCAAGTTGAAATAGGCAGTAATTTAGAAAAGGGGTTATCCCAAGCTAATGTAATATATCAAACTCGGATTCAAGAAGAACGATTTACTAGTCAAAAAGAAGCTAATTTATATCGTGGTTATTTTCGTTTGAATAAGCAAATATACGCGGATCATTGCTTGCCTAATGCGGTCATCATGCATCCTTTACCGAGAGACTCTCGATTAGATGCTAATGAATTGGATAACGATCTCAATAAAGAACCTGGCTTTGCAATATTTAGGCAGACCGACAATGGCGTATTAGTAAGAATGGCATTATTTGCCTGTATATTGGGTGTTGAAGACCAGCTCTCACAGTATGAACAACCGGTAAATTGGCATATTGGCTTGAACTAAATACTTAAAACGGTTATAAAAATAACAATCTAATACAAATATATCCATCCATAATCATTTAAATTTCAAGAGAAAATAATGAACAAATCAATCGAATTATATAATCAATCAAAAGAAGTAATTCCCGGTGCGGTCAATTCTCCCGTAAGAGCATTTAATGGTGTAGGTGGAACACCGGTTTTTATTGAAAAAGCCGACGGCGCTTATTTTACCGATGTCGATGGCAAAAATTATATTGATTACGTTGGTTCATGGGGGCCCATGGTTCATGGCCATAATCATCCAGCCATTAGAGAGGCTGTAATAAAGGCTTCTGAAAATGGCCTTAGTTTTGGAGCTCCGACTGAAATAGAATTAGAAATGGCTAAAAAGGTTTGCTCCTTAATACCATCAATCGATCAAGTCCGTATGGTCAGTTCCGGAACCGAAGCAACCATGTCAGCCATTCGTTTAGCCAGAGGATTTACTGGCAAAGATAAACTGATTAAATTTGAAGGTTGTTATCATGGTCATGCCGATTGTTTATTAGTGAAAGCAGGCTCTGGCGCACTCACTTTAGGCGAACCAACTTCACCGGGCGTCCCTGCCGATTTTGCCAAATTGACGTTAACCGCAGAATTTAATAATTTAGAAAGTGTTAAAGAATTATTTGAGGCTAACAAAGATGAAATTGCTTTAATTATTGTTGAGCCTATCGCGGGTAACATGAATTGCATTCCGCCAGTTGATGGTTTTTTACAAGGCTTAAGAGACCTATGTGATGAGTTTAAAGCTGTACTTATTTTTGATGAAGTCATGTGTGGGCTAAGAGTTGGTCCTGGAACTGCACAACAACTTTATAATGTAACGCCAGACATAACCACTCTCGGTAAAATCATCGGAGGCGGAATGCCTGTTGGCGCTTTTGGTGGTAAAAAAGAAATCATGCAATATTTAGCGCCAGCGGGTCCCGTTTATCAGGCCGGTACTTTATCAGGAAATCCTATTGCAATGTCTGCGGGATTAACCTCATTAAATCTATTATCTGAAGATGATTTTTTTGAACCTCTTTATAATTATTGTGAGAAATTAGTAACCGGATTGCAAACGCTTGCAGATAAACATTCTATTCCGTTCACAACCAATCATGTTGGTAGTATGTTTGGATTATTCTTCACCAATGAAAAAAACATTACTGGTTTTGATCAGGTTATGAATTCAGATCAAGAAGCGTTTAAGAAATTCTTTCATGCCATGTTAGACGAAGGTGTTTATTTAGCACCTTCCGCATTTGAAACTGGGTTTGTTAGTTCCGCTCATGATGAGTCAACTTTAGAAAAAACTTTAGTCGCTGCGGATAAAGCATTTAAATCGCTGTTGTAAACATCAAGTAGATGCAGAATCGATCTGCTCAATCTTTAAGCCATCATTGTTTTTTATAAAACGCCAGTAACTTGTAATGAAATCGTCCAATTTTATTTCAGGTATATCTTCTTTCTGATGTGCGAGCCAAATTTCCATTCCACCACTACTTGAGCTAAAAGTAGTGGCTACATTACGAGACAAAGTTTCAATTAGCCATTCTACGTTAGCGACTTCTTCCAAATATTCTAAAGTGGCTAATTGTTTAGCCGATCTAATAAATGTTCCCAACCCTGCTCCAAACTCATTAATTGATTCACAATCCCAAGAATAATAATTTAAATAATCTCTACATAAAAATTTGAAGTTTTTCTCTCCTAATAATGCTTTTATAACCGGAAAACTAATATTTAAAGCATTCAGATGATTCGCTTTTATAGATTCTTGATAAATATTTAATCCGATATGAGTTTTATCTGAGATCCCGCCATTAGATGTGAAATAATGACTACAATAGTTCTGCCACTCTAATAAATTCACTTTGGCAACAGCCCAGAATGACTATCCTCAAACCTAATAGCAGAATGTCTTATTCGTTCTGCTTTTTCTATTTCACCTAACAATACATTGAGGCTTGGTATTTCATTATCCCACTCTAATAAACAAGGTATCTGTGGCATTTCACTTATTACGATCTTAAAAGTGTTCCATACTTCGTCTGAAACAGAGCGACTGTGGGAGTCTAAATAATAACTTCCCATATCCTCATATCCTGCTAAGTGAAGTTCCCGAATGTTTTTAAAATCTATATTCTCAACGTACTCTAAAACATCAAATTGATGGTTAAATGCATTAACATGGATATTATTAATATCGAGTAGCAGCCCACATCCAGACTGCTTACAAATTTGATTAATAAACTCCCATTCAGGCATTTCACTTGGTACTTGTACATAGGTAGACGCATTTTCCAGAATAATCTGGCGCCCTAAAAACTCTTGCACTTCTGATACTCTACGGACAATATGCTCTATACATTCTTTAGTATGTGGTAACGCCAACAACTCATGAAACTTACCAGATTCATTACCCGTCCACGAGAAATGATCTGATATTATTTTAGGCTCCCATCGATCCTGCAATTGCTTTAGTTTCGATAGGTATTGCCTACTAAGTACGTCAACCGAACCAATGTTTAGCCCAACACCATGAAATGTAATTGGATAGCTCTCACATAATTGGTCGATAATTAATAACTCTGCACTATCGCTCATATAGTTATCAATAAGTATTTCAAACCAAGATAAAGCGGGCTTGGTTGATAATATCTCCAGCGCATTCTCGTCTCTAAAACCTAAACCAGTCCTAGTCAAATTCATTTTATTGTTTATTTTCATGTTTTTAATACGAATCAAAGCGAAAGAGTTGCATCGTTACTCATCAATTTCGCTTTGATTTAACATTCCTTAATTTTACTATTTTGGTTTAATTAACGAACCACCCACAATTTTTGAGCATGTTCCTTCTGACACATATACCCATTCTTGTGGGTCGCTGTCAGTTGATGCCATCGTCGCGCACGAGTGCTTACTTGTACCACAATCATTTTTTCCCTTTTTTGCTATTCCATAACATTTTTCAAATCCCTTTTTAACCGCTTGAACCTCACTAGAAGGCAAACTTAAACTCGCAGCAATTAATCCAGTCATTGTCATAGATAATAGTGTTTTGTGTGTATTTCTCATCTTAATCTCCTTTAATCTAGGTTTAAAATCAACATTAATGTTGCCTTAACTAGAGACACTCCCTATTAGAGTTTTCTTTCAAAGTAAATTTAAACATTTTTATGTTTGTGATTTATAATTGATTGAAAGAAACCATCGGTTAGTCGTGTCTATCTATGCAGAAGATAGTTTTATTGGAATTAACGGTTGAATAAAAAGAGTCAACAATTTGAAAGTTTAGTTCGGAGCTTTTATCAGCCATTATTTCGATATGCCTATTGGATAGCGAAAGATAAAAGCATCGCAGAAGACTTAGTACAAGAGACCTACGCCAAAGCCTGGAAAAATCTAAAACAACTAAAGACTTTTGATAGCGCTAAACCTTGGTTATTTACAATATTAAACCGAGAAAATGCTCGACGTTTTGCTCGCAAGCAATTGCCGATGGTGGCACTAGACGACAACTCTAGTTTAGACGATATTGCTGATTCAAAAAATGAGCTTGATAAAATTTCCCTAGAAAGAGCCATTAGCAAGTTGCCAATAGAGTACAGAGAACCTTTGACTCTTCAAATTGTTGGCGGATTTACAACTGATGAAATATCTAAAATAATGACATTAAATAGTAATACGGTTTCAACCAGGATTCATCGAGCTAAAACCGCTTTAAAAAATGCAATGGCAGAAACTAAGAAAAGAGTAAGGCTAATATAGTGGACGAATTACAAGAAAAAAGACTTCAAGCTCAAATTAAAAATGAACAACTTGATGATCAGTTTGAATCACAGCTAAATACAACGCTAAACATCGATGTTGAAGAGAGCCTTGCGGATAGAATATTACTTAACCAAAGAACTAATATTTCAAAGCCCTTTTTATCCGCCAAACATTATTTTTCGATTGCTGCATCTCTCACTTTAGTATTGTTTTTATTTGGAAAATCAACTCCTGCGTTACTATCAGAAGTCGCTTTGGAACATGTATACCATGAACTTGATCATTTGGTTGATACCAACACCATCGTCGATATAAACGTTTTAAAAGAATCAATCAATACTCTTGGGTTTAGTCTTAAATATTTACCCAAAGATATCATCTACGCAGGAGAATGCGTTATAGGTGATAAAAAAGGAATTCACATTGTTGCAAAAATTAACAATAATCCTGTAACCATATTTTTAAGTGGGGAAAAAACGAGTAGCGAAAACACATTTCAAGACAACAGATTTACTGGAGGGGTTTATCCTAAACCTTATGGAAGTATGATACTGGTAGGGGAATCATCTATTGATATTAAAGATATATTGGTACAAACAAAATCAGGATGAAATTAAAAATCAATAAAGTGTAATTGATTTTATTGCCAAGGATGCTAATTTTTATACGATAGAACAAAGAAAGACTCGTTCACATTCATTCTTATTATTTAATCAACAATAAAAAATGATGTCAATGCATGTTGCAAGACGCGAGCCTATGAAGTTCCATTGAAAAGGTGAATAAATTACTCAGAACAAAACTACCAAGACAAACCGACATTGACTCTTTTTCTCAGCATGAGAACGACAAAGTTTCAGAAATATTCAATAATAGACCAATGGGGAATTAAGCCCATTTAGGATCGCGTTGCACTTGTACTACGAATGTACCTGTTTCAAATTAGTCAAAGCCAATTTGCTCTTTATCCGAATTTTCTAGCTTGAAACCATCACTTTGATTATATGAGTATCTGCTGGTCACCTCTACCATCTTGGTATCGTTAACTAAACCTTGAGAAAATTGCTTTCTCATATATTTAGCAATTACAAGTGACTTACCAGATAAAGATAGAAATTGGTCTAGAATGTCTTTTCGTATAAATAAAGCGGAGTCTATCTCTCCGGTAAAGCTAAATATTGCTAAATGTTCATGCTCATCTAACCAGCCACTATTATTGTCCCAAGTAAGATTCATTCTCTTGATGATATCGGGGCAAGGCATATTTATAGATCTTTGTTCAACATTACTTGAATAATCATACTCCCATTCTCCACCCCTCAAAAGTTCGACACATGAAAAATCCCTTTTATCATCTGAAGTTACAGTGTCTTGCTCAGTAATGCATTGATTAAATGCTGGGCTGTTGGGGTATTCGCCGAAGTAAATTTTATAGCAATGGTTATTACTATGGCTATGCGGTTCAAAAGTTTTTATATGCGCAGAGTCTATAAAGTATCCACTATAGCTTGCTATACAGTACAAACTTGGAGAGTCATATGAGACATCGTCATCATCTAGTTTGGTATTTAACTCTGAATCAAAAGATAGATTTACCCATTCTGTTCTATCTTCATCTATCAAAATCATGATGTTTTCAGCCAGATAATAATCGTCTATCTCTAGCCACCCATCAATGCCATCGGTTGGTAATTTCTTAATTTGGTTGAAGCTTTTAACAAGGGGATAGGCATCCTTATCAACCAAATCTCTAATATCAGTAGTGTCTAGCTTACGTAAGCTTAATGACCAAAATCTTGTAGGTTCAATTTGTGGATCCCAGGAAGACTTTGCAACAGGGACATTGTTAGATAGCAACCCTATTAGTCTATGCAAAGCTATCCAATAGCATTTTTTCCCTATGGTTTCCGCATAACCGGGCTTTGCTCTTCCTGTCCCATATTTATAGAGCGTTGCTCGGTCGTGTCCTAATGCTCCATTTCTATGACCAGGGTAACCTAACTCCAAAGCTTCATTCATTACCCAACAGGCAATATTTTCATGTGTAATATCAAGTGACTTAAGGTCAAAATTTCTTAGCTTGGATTCAACCACATATCGCCAAAAATCTGGTGCAAGATGATCGCCCCATAGTTTCATATTTGTTGGAAGATGTTCTATAGACAGCAAGTCGTTAACATCACTTAATATAGGCCATTTTTTGGGGAGCAAATGATTAGTAAAATGGCGAGTCATTTCATTATCATAAGCTCCTTTTTCCTTAAGTAGTTGCTTCAAAAGCAAAGCATGCTCTCGGATCAACATATTACTAGACTCATGATTATCATGTATGAATTGGTTTAGAGGCCAAGCAAATTCTTCTAAATTAGGTTCGGAAAATAAGCAGACAGAATACATCGCCATTATTAGGCTTTCTTGGATGTAATCATCGTTGCAACCGTTAAAAGCTTCGACAGCATAAGCACATGTGTAAGGGTGCTTTTTAAATAGAAGAGTTAAGCTTCTCGTGGCTTGATCTCTAACTCTTCTGTCAGTT
>JQIA01001919.1_pt1 | contig 11147 bp, 10 predicted proteins | sample 811431 | NCBI WGS metagenome assembly JQIA01 (sample SAMN02998118, study PRJNA258478) | marine sediment metagenome | biome: marine; feature: seafloor; material: sediment; isolation source: oil-polluted sediment collected from 3 locations (0.5 km, 0.7 km and 0.9 km)... | place: USA: Gulf of Mexico ... | reverse complement strand
AACTTTCGGTACTTCCTAAAATCAATAATTTAGCAGAAGTGGCGGCAAATGGCCTTTACCTTCACACTGGTCCTTACAATCGCTGGGTAATGCAGTTGTGCCTTTAATACCGGAATTTTTGGGAAAAGTGGTTGTAAATCATTATAGTCAATAATTATTTCTTTATATTAATATTACACGATATAAATATTATATTTAAAACATACATCTTTGTTTGGTTAAATAAAAATAACTTTACATATTAAAGTAATATGATATATATACCTTTAACTAAAGTTATAAAGATATATATGAAAATAATTTCCATACTAAATCAAAAAGGCGGTGTGGGTAAAACTACGCTTGCAACAAATATAGCAAGTAAACTTCACTTAAATGGTTCAAGAGTATTACTTGTTGATTCAGACCCTCAAGGTTCTGCTAGAGATTGGCATGCAGTAGGTAATAGTGAAATAGCTGTTATAGGAATGGACAGACCAACTCTTGAAAGAGACATAAAGAAAATAGCCAATGATTTTGATTGGGTTATCATTGACGGTGCACCGCAATTAACCAATATGGCAGTATCTGCTATAAAATGTTCTGATTTAATAATTATACCTGTCCAACCATCACCATACGATATATGGGCATCTGAAGAGTTGGTAGACGTGATAAAACATAGACAACAAATTACTGATGGAAATCCAAAAGCTTATTTCTGTATTAGCAGAAGAATATCAACAACTTCTTTAAGCAGTGAAGTAACCGAAGCTTTAAAAGGATATTCTATGCCGATAATGAAAAGCTATACATCCCAAAGAATTGCGTATGCCAAGTCAGCAGCAGAGGGACAATCTGTTTTTGACACTACTAACAATGATGCGATACATGAGATTACAAATATAGTAAATGAGATTAAAGAGATATTATGAGTTCACTAAAAACCGGTCGTCCATCAATAAATAAAGAGAAAGCACTTAAACAATTAGAAGATAATAAAGATGCTAATTTAGTAGTCAAAGTTGACAAAAGCTTTCACAAGGAAATAAAGCGTTATGCGCTAGAGAATGATATTACTATTAGTGAACTGGTGCATAAGTCTTTACGAGCATATATGGGTAAATAATGGACTTTATAAAAGCGATAAAAATGGTATACGAACGAGATGCCGTTATTAAGAGAGAAAGTAAAGATTATTGTATTTATAAAAACGAAAGAACTGCTCGATTAAGAAAACTAAGTTTTAGTAAAATAGGAGAGGTAATCTATGAAGGTTACAATCTTTTATCAGATATAGATACTTTAAGCAATGATTGGGTTGTAACTAATGAATATAATGATCTAATTTATATTTACTGAACTCGTATTTGAAAAATAATAAGTAACTTCCTCTATAACTTCCGTAGTTGTTGAGAATGAGTTATTTATATCACAAATAAGTTTTAAAGTTAAAGGGTATGAGATAAAATCGTTTAGTTTCAGACTTTTTTATAATACGGTACAAAAATAGCTTTCAAGACCAAAGGATAAGAGAAATATGGTTAGTCCTATACAGAATAAAATGTATAATGAAAATAATTTTCAGAAAATACCTCAATTATCGAAATTTTCTCAGGAAGATTTACATATAATAGAAGTAGTATCCAAGGTTTTACCTTTTAAGGTAAATCAGTATACAATAGAAAAATTAATTAATTGGAATGATATTCCTAATGATCCAATTTATCAATTAGTTTTCCCCCAAAAAGGAATGTTAAAAGAAGAACATTTTAATACAATATCTTCGCTTATAAAGCAAGGTTGTAATGATTTTGAGGTTAATCATGTAGTAAAACAAATTAGGGTACAACTTAATCCTCATCCTTCTAATCAAGTTCAAAATATTCCACAAATAGAGAATAAAAGAGTTGAAGGAATCCAACATAAGTATAAAGAAACCATTTTATTTTTTCCATCGCAAGGTCAAACCTGTTTTACCTATTGTACATTTTGTTTTAGATGGCCTCAATTTATTGGTGATAAGGAATTACAATTTGCATCTAAGGATAGCATTGCTTTGTGTAATTACCTTAAGCTTAACAAACAGGTTACAGATGTAATACTTACTGGTGGTGACCCAATGATTATGAGTGCAAAATTATTTGAAATGTACTTGCAGTCACTTTTAGAACCAGGATTAGAGCATATACAAACTATTAGAATAGGAACAAAAGCATTAACTTATTGGCCTCATAGATTTACTTTAATGGCAGATTCAGATGAGTTATTAAAAATATTTGAAAAAGTGATTAAATCTGGAAAAAAAATAGCATTAATGGCTCATTTTAACCATTGGATAGAATTGGAGCAAGAACTTACTGTTTTTGCTATAAAGAAATTACAAGACATAGGAGTGATGATAAGGGCTCAAGGGCCAGTATTAAAGCATATTAATGATAGTGCCGATGTATGGTCAAAACTTTGGAAAAAGCAAGTTGCATTAAATATAGTACCATATTATATGTTTGTTGAAAGAGATACAGGACCAAGTTATTATTTTGAGATACCTTTGGTAAAAGCTTGGGATATTTACAAAAATGCAATTAAGACTGTTTCAGGCTTAGCACGGACAGTTAGAGGTCCATCTATGAGTACTGATTTTGGTAAAGTAGAAATTCAAGGAGTATCTGAAATATTAGGAGAGAAAGTATTTGTTTTAAGGTATATACAAGCTAGAAATCCTGATATGGTATATACTCCCTTTTTTGCTAAATACAATCCCCAAGCAGTATGGATTAGTGATTTGGAACCGATTTTTAATAAAGAAAATTTTTTTAGCAAGTTGTGAATACAAATTATATTAATAATCAAAATTCTGTTCTCTTGTATCTAGATACAAGAGAGTATCCGTTAGAACGTCAAGCTGAAATATTGGCTGCAAAAAATCAAGGGTATAAATTGTGTATAGCAACACCTACTCCTGATAAGTATCAGGGTTTTAATATTGACTATTTATTAGAAGTGAATATTGCTAACTATCAGGAAGCAGAGCAACAAATTTTAGATTATGTCTATGATCATAAGATCAATATCACAGGTATAATTGCATGGAAAGATCGTGAAGTGATACTTGCATCTATTTTAGGTAAAGCACTTTCATTACCTCATACTCCAGTAGAAGTTGTAGAAAATGTTAGGAATAAAGTAAAGACGCGCTTATTGTTAGATCGTTTTCAAGGAATAAATCCAGATTATGCCGTTGTTACAAATGAAGAACAATTTATGTTAGCTATTAATAAGATAGGTGTTCCTTGTGTTTTAAAGCAAGCTGGTAATTCAGGTGGTAGAGGTATGAGAAATATTGATACTCTAGACTCTGCTCTGACAATATATAAACAATTTATAATTTCTAATAAGGCCCAAGCTAGTGAAATGTACCATTATTTTAATGAGGCATCTTTACTAGAAAAAAAAATTTTTGGTACAGAACATTCTGTTAATGGAGTTGTTGCTAATGGCGAGGTTATTACACTTGGAATTATAGATAAAAAAATAGATCATGTTATTTCTTTACAATATGAGAATATTGTACCTTCTAGCTTGGATTTAGAAGTTAGAAAAAAGGTTATTTCTATCGCTAATGAAGTTATTAAAGCTTTAAAACTTAATTGGTGCGGTTTTCATATTGATTTCATGGTTACAGAAAATAATGAAATTAAAATTTTAGAAGTTGGAGGCAGATTAGGAGGAGAAATGATTAATGCTTATCTAATTCCTTTAGCTCAACCTGGTATTAATCCATATGAAATATTAATTGAAGTAGTTCAAGGGCGTTTGCCTTTATTAGAAAAGGATTACACAGAAAAATTTGTTTCTAAAGCAGCATCACGCGTTATTATCTCTCCAAAAACTGGAATAATTTCTTCTGTAGAAGGTATAGAAAAAGTCTTTTGTAACTCATATTGTCGCTATTTTTTTCAACGTTATGGAATTGGTGATGAAATGGTAGGAGCTGATGTAAAATTTAAAAACCAAGAAATAGGTTATATCATTGCACAGTGCAACAATTCAGAGGATATAGAAAAAATTGTTTTGAATTTAGTTAACAAAATAAAACTGATAGTACAGTAATATTATTTTAAGTTTTTTATGATCTTTTTTTGAATAGATGAAGCTATTGTTTTCCAGACATAGGCAAAAGGTAAATCAAGGTGGTATAATAAACAAAAGTAAAAACAAAAAAATTATAAAAGTAATAATTTCAGCAACTATAATTAAAATAATAGTAGATCACAAATAGTGTTATGGAACATCATGTATATGACTTAATTGGAATTGGTAGCGGTGTGTTTAATCTTTCTTTAGCAGCGCTATTGGATGAACAAAAATTTGATAATATAATTTTTTTTGAAAAAAATCCATCAGTGCTTTGGCATAATGGATTATTATTAGAAACATCGGCACTACAAGTTAGTTTTTTAAAAGATTTAGTAACTCTTGTTGATCCGACAAGTAAATATAGTTACCTAAATTATCTAAAAGTACGTAATATTTTATATCAGTTTATAAATAGAAAAAGCAACTTTGTTTCGAGAAATCAATTTCAACATTATTTTCGATGGGTCGCAGAGCAACTCCCTTTTATTAAATTTAATTCGAAAGTCTCTAAAATAGAATATGATGGACAATATTTTATGGTAACAGTTAATAATAAAATATATAAAAGTTACCATATAGCAGTTGCAACAGGAATAACACCAATTATTCCTGACTGTACGAAACCCTTTTTAGGAGAAAAAATTTTTCATATATATAAATATAATACTTACAAGAAATATCTTATTGATCAAGATATTTTAATTGTAGGTGGAGGACAAAGTGGTGCAGAAGTTTTTTATGATCAGATGTTATTAAACAACCAAAAATCTATTAGCTGGTATGGTAAACGTATTTATTTTGGACAATTAGAAGATAATAGTTTTGTTAATGATTACTATACACCTAGTTTTGTTAAATCATTTCAAAAATTAACTTTTCCATCACGTAGACATTTTTTAGATAAATTGTCACTCTCTTGTAATGGTATAAATGAAGTACTAATAAATAATATCTACAGTTTAATTTTCGAACGACGTTTTTTTTCTGATAGACAATATCAATACGATATTTCTCCTGGTTATATAATAGACACGGTAGAGCTAGATAATGATAAGTTGATTGTTAAATTAAGACATTGGGATAACCAACCAGAAGTAATAAAGAAAGTTGATCGTGTAATCCTTGCTACAGGTTTTATGGCAGATTCATTTAATATGCTAAAAAATATACTAGATCCTGATATAACATTAGATTCACTTAAAATAAAAACAAATTTTGAGCTAGAATGGAAAAATATGAATCAAAACCATATTTTTATACAAAATACTAGTATGATGGCAATCGGTCCTGCTGACCCTAATTTAAGTATTGCTGCTTGGCGTGCTGCCATGATAGTAAATACTTTATTAAATAAAGAGTTATACACTTGTTACCCAGATTCTCCAATTATTAATTATATATAAAAGAATACTAATTTATGAAAAAGACAGAATTTAATGATAATAGTAGATTTTTGTTAATTTCAGCAAAACCAGCACCGAATGGTAGTTTACATTTAGGACATATATCAGGACCCTTCTTAGCGCAAGATATGTATTATCGTCACTATACATTTAGGGGAGCGGTAGTTAAAGTAATATCAGGGACAGATCCTATTGATTCATTTGTTTATCTCAAAGCAAAACAGCAAGAATGTTCTCATAAAGAAATATATGACAAGTACTATCAAGCAATTTTAAGTAATTTTTGTGATTTTGCAATACACTATGATGAGTTTATTAACCCATTAAATAATTTTTGGAAAGAAAATTATAAACTTTATATGGATGAACTTTTTACTGAATCTATTAAACAAGCAAAAGTTAAAAAAATAGCTAAACCATTTCCTTTTACCTTAAACTATAAACCGTTATCAGGATCTTCAATCCAAGGCATTTGTCCAGATTGTAATAATAAAATGTCAGGTTATTTTTGTGAAAGTTGTGGAGCACATATTGATCCTTCAGAATTAGTTGATCTTTCATTTAACAATGGAAATAAATCTTTGATTATAAAGGATCAAGAGGATTATTTTTTTATAATTAAATCTCCTTTAAAATTAATTAATAATTTGCAGCTATCTGGCATACGTTTATCCGAACTTAATATTGTAAAAAAACAATTTGATAAAAACCGTTGTATGGTTAGATTAACAGAAATATCAGATAATGGGATTTCTGCACTAGATACGGGTAAGGTATACTTTGGGCATGGGTTACTTTATGCATATTGCAGATTAATTGGAGATATATATAAAAGATTAACTAACATAGAAATTAACCCTTTTGATCAAGAAAGTGACACTAAAACAATAAATTTTTTTGGTATTGACAATACAGTAAGTCATATGGTGAATATTCAAGGAATAGCCCAAGAACTTTTAGGATGGAAAGGTTTTGATCATTTCGTGGTTAATCATTTTTTATTATTAAATGGCAAAAAATTTTCAACCAGTTTAGGACACGTTATTAGTATAGATTCCTTTTCTAATTGGACTTCACTGGAAAAAGATGGAGTACGTTTCGTTTTAGCAGCTATATCACCATCAGTAGTTCAACAAAATATTACACCTACAAGCTTTTTAAGATGGTATAATGATGTATTTATTGCACTAATAGCACAATCAATAGTATATTGTCTAGATTATAATAAGGGACAAAATCTAGAAATAAACTGCTGTGATAGTTATTTTGCTAGTTTATGGGATCAAGTATGTGATTTATTTGACTATGCTAAATTTGATCCATCAAAGATAGTACAAATTATTCAATTCCATTGTAATGAAATGAGAAGTATATCACAATCTAATAATAAAGACTTAATTACTAGGCTATTGCAATTACTAGTTTTATTGATGCCCATATGTCCAAGATTAGTAACAACTATATTACAGATTTTGCATATAAGCCAGCCTTTTACATTAAGTACAGTTATGTTACCAATAAAAGTTAAAATATCAAAAGATTATCAACTACAACTATTACCTCTTGATGAGATACGAATTTTACAAATATTTAACAAAGAATAATATGATAAAAAAATTTCCATTTTTAGAACCTCAATCAAAAAGTCCAGGTGTGATATTGTATCAGGTTGACTTTAAACATTTTGGTAATAATAGAGTTCCGTTTGCTGGGGGAAAGTTTCATTTAGATGTAGGCTCTATTTCAAAGCCAGATACACATGACTTTTCAGAATGTTGGATGATTACTCAAGGAAGTGGTATATTAAATTATGATAAAGTTGATTACCCAGTTACACAAGGTGATTTTCTGTTTTTTGAACCTCAAAAAACACATTTTATTCATAACACTGGTATAGAACAAATCATAATTTATACAGTATGGTGGTTAGAAAAAAATGTCAGAAATGTATGATATATGTATTATTGGTGGTGGTATTATGGGTTGTACAATAGCAAGCCAAATTAGCATACTAGATAAAAATAAAAAAATAGCCTTATTTGATAAAAGTAAACTTTTTTCTGGATGTAGTAGTTATGCTGGTAGTATTATATCGCCAATTAATCTAAGTAGCTTACATAGAATAACTACTGAATATTCTAAAATGTGGTATAAATCTCATCAAGAGAAATCTAACAATTGTTTGATTAGAGATCTTCCAGCTTGTATTATCTGTAAGGAAGATAGTTTAATTCAGTTACAGAACAAAATATTCTCCACTTCCTTTCTCCAAAAGGAATATACCCTTCCTAATTGGTTACATATTCCATCGAATTTTATATCAAATTACGCTATGGCTAGTTATGTAGCCCCATATGCTGTCTTAAATCAATTAATTAATTTAATGTCTACGGTAGATATATACGAATGTACACCTATTAATCACTACCGTGTTAATGGTAATGATTTACAACTGAATTTATCAGATGGTCGTATAAAAATGTGTAAGAACTTAATTTTTGCACAAGGTTCATGGTTAAATAAAGAAGAATTAAAAAAACACTCTATTAGAACAAAAAAAATTGTAAGTTATATAATTGATTTACCAGTAACCAAATCTGACATACTGATATATTTTTATGAAGAGAGGGCTTTTCTGTTACCAATATTAGAAAAGAATAAGTGGTTTATTAGTATAACTTCCGATGATTGGGACTGTAAGCCAGATACACCTGATATGGTAGTTACTGCTAAAAATAGGAAGTTAGTTGAACAGATTTTAAGTACATATTGTCATACTCTTGTTCCTAAATTGCTAGGAAGTAGTGTTCATTGTGATAGTTACTTAGAGGAATGTATACCAAATATATTCAATACTGGACAAAATATTATTTCTGTAGCAGGTGCATCTGGAAGTGGATTTCGGTATGCTCCAGCATTAAGTCAAAAAGTAATAAAAATTCTAAATATATAGAAAAAAGTATCTTTTTTACTTTTGAGTTGGTGAATATTTCATTAGACATCGAAAGTAAAGTAAAATAGGAGAAATCTAAGATTTTTGGACTATTCATTACAAGAATAATGGGAATGCAGATCAAAAGGTGTTGGTCTATACGTAAAAAAAGTTTAGTTTTTATGCCTCTAAAATATTCGTAGACTATCCAGCTTGTAGCTGAAAACAGAAATTTATATGGAGTAAAGGTAAGTCTTGAGTATATCTAAGTAAATAATTGAGTTGTATCTTTTTTTAGGAAAAAAAGATTTTAATAATAATATGAAGCATTTAACTTGGGTTTCAAACTATATGGTATAGCTAAATAGTAATTATTTCCTAAGCCATTAGTACTACTCCGAATACAAAAAAGTATAATTAATTTCTATTAAAATTTAGGATTCTTATTAGGTTGTTTTAATTAGTATGCAAATCAGCTTTAAATCAAACACTATGTATGCCGTAATTTTAGCAATTTTAGCTGCTTTGTTATTAAGCATATCATTTTCTTTATTAAAACAAGTAAACCCTAATATATCAAGTATACTAGTAGTATTTATTAGAAGTTGTTTTGCTTCAGTATTGTTCATACCAACTCTGGTATTGAATAGAAAAGTAATTACTAAAACTAAAAAGCTATTTTTATATATTATAAGAGTAATATTAACTGTTTGTGCTATGTCATGTACTTATTATACATACCGTAACCTTCCAATTTCAATTGCTACTAGCATTGGTATGACAAGCCCTTTATTTGTTAATATCTTATCAATAATAGTATTAAAAGATCAAATTAAATTTGATAAATGGTTATTAATAGTCTTAGGGTATATAGGAATTTTAATAATAATAAGACCTATACCTTTTGTACTAGATCATTGTAGTATATTAGCTATTATAAGCGGTTTACTAGCTAATCTATTAGCAGGAGTTATTATAATAATTATAAAAATATTAACACGTTATGATGATCCAACAATAATTGTATTGTATACTAACTTAGGTATGATTATAGTATCATTTTTATTGAGTATTCAAAAGTGGCAAGTACTTAATTTAAAAGACATTATATTAATATTTTTTATAGGAATAACGGGAATTACTGCACAGTTTTTTTCTACTAAAGCTTTAAAATATTCTAATCCTGCATTTATAGCACCGTTCGAATATACAAGGATACTTTTTGCTATTCTAATAGAATGGATAACTGACTAATAAACGTTAAGAATTACTTAAGGGTTAGAGTATTAAGGTATAAACTATTGAACAGATTCTTAATAATAATTAATATTTTTAACTATTTTGCAAAAAACTTGTCTTATTTTAAGGGAGTTTTAGAGTGGTAAATCGGATGGTTACTATATGATTTTATGTAAACGAGTAAAATGCTGTTTAAATCGCATTTATGAAGGTTTTTGGTGTTTGAATGGAAAATCCCCACAGTTTTAGTTAATTTTCCTTTAATTTCCTAATATTTTTTGTGGTATTTTTGTTATATTTTCCATAAGGTAGGTTATGTATAAAATCCACACACCTTTTTCCTTAAATAATTTTAAGAAATTTAAAAAAGGAAAAATTGGGAATTTAAGCTAAATCCTAAAAAAAATGAACCCCGCAAAGTAAAAACAGGAAGAATTTAAAAAACAGAGTTCACTTTAAATTTTTCTAGGTGTATCTTAATGAAAAAAATGCATCAAACTAACTCAAGAGATAATCATCGATAAATCGTCAATGATACCATGTTATCTTAACCAGTCAATAGCTAAATCTCTATAGTTTGTTTTTCAGTTTTGCTATTTCCTCCAGGCTAAAACCGGTTACGGAAGCAATAAGTTTATCATCTATTTTCTGTTTCAACATATTAAGAGCTGTTTTTTCAATACCTTTAACTTCTCCTTCTGCTCTACCTTTGGCTTCGGCAGATATTATATAATCACGACCTTTCATGGAATCCATGACGTAGCTATCGTAAACCTCTCTTTCCTGATTGGTCATTTTTAATATACTTAAACGCTGTGCTACTTTCTGCATGTAAGGAGACTTGAAGTCCTCTTTTACCTCAGAATGCTTCATTAAATATAACCACTCGTCGATTTCCTCTTTTATGACATCATCAAACAAAGGAATTGAAACAATAAAATATTCAGGGAATATGTTGTGAGCATCAAACGTATGCATTCCTCTATCTATTAAATGAACATCTATCGGATGCTTATGGTCTATCTCATGAAATATTACCTTACCGTGATGTAGAGGGGCTTTGGTATTTTCAAAAGGAAAGTATAGCAGATTGATATGGAACACTTTCTTGATTTGCAAGTAATCCTGATTTGCCCCGAGATTATCAACGATTAGCCTTGAAGTATTAAATACGGCTTTGTTTAGAAATAGATCGGTATAAGCACGATCGATTTCAACTATATAGTTGTTACCTTGTTCGTCTTCAACTATAACGTCTGCTATACTTCTTTTTAAATATCTACTTTCCTTATTGCTTTCGCCGTCAAGTAAGGCCTTAATCTTAACCGGTTTATAACCTTCTGATGTCAGCAGAGCAGAGATAAACCCTTCGACTATTTCATAATCTCCTTTATCTTTTAGCAGATACTTGATAGCGTAGTCAAAGCTAATTAGCGGTTTTTCCATATTAATAA
>JQIA01001918.1_pt1 | contig 11147 bp, 11 predicted proteins | sample 811431 | NCBI WGS metagenome assembly JQIA01 (sample SAMN02998118, study PRJNA258478) | marine sediment metagenome | biome: marine; feature: seafloor; material: sediment; isolation source: oil-polluted sediment collected from 3 locations (0.5 km, 0.7 km and 0.9 km)... | place: USA: Gulf of Mexico ... | reverse complement strand
AAAAACGTTTCTATAAACTATAAAGGTGTAAAAATTAATGTAATTGATACTCCTGGTCACGCCGATTTTGGTGGTGAAGTAGAGCGTGTTTTAAAAATGGCAGATGGAGTATTATTGTTGGTAGATGCGTTTGAAGGACCTATGCCTCAGACCAGATTTGTTTTAGGAAAGGCTTTGGAACTCGGTTTAACACCAATTGTAGTCGTTAATAAAGTTGATAAACCAAATTGCACACCAGATATAGTTCATGAAAAAGTATTTGATTTGATGTTTGCTTTAGATGCTTCTGAAGAACAACTGGAGTTTGATACTATTTATGGTTCTGCTAAGAATGGTTGGATGAGCACTGATTGGAAAAATGAAACTAATAATATTACTGCTTTATTGGATTCAATTATAAAAAACATTCCTGAAGCACCGTATAAAGAAGGAACATCTCAAATGCAAATTACATCATTAGATTTCTCTTCATTTGTAGGGCGTATTGCTATTGGTCGTGTGTTTAGAGGTGATCTATTGGAAGGAAAAGATTATATGTTATGTAAAGCTGATGGAGGTACTAAAAAAGTACGTATTAAAGAATTACATACGTTTGAAGGATTAGGAAAAGATAGAGCATCTAAAGTAAGAAGTGGAGATATTTGTGCATTAACAGGTATTGAAGGATTTGAAATAGGTGATACAATTGCAGATTTAGAAAACCCAGAGGCATTACCAAGGTTAAAAGTAGATGAGCCTACTATGAGTATGTTGTTTACAATTAATAACTCTCCTTTTTTCGGAAAAGAAGGGAAATATGTTACTTCTCGTCATTTGCGTGATAGATTGTATAAAGAAACTGAAAAGAATTTAGCGCTGAGAGTTGAAGATACCGATACGGAAGATAAATTTATTGTTTTTGGTCGTGGTATTTTACATTTATCAGTGTTAATTGAAACAATGCGTAGAGAAGGGTATGAGTTACAAGTTGGTCGTCCACAAGTAATTATCAAAACAATTGATGGTGTTAAATGTGAACCATACGAAACATTAGTAATCAATGTACCTGAAGAATCAGCAAGTAAAGCAATTAACTTGGTAACTCTTAGAAAAGGAGATTTATTAGTAATGGAACCAAAAGGAGATTTACAACACATAGAATTTGATATTCCTTCACGTGGATTGATAGGTCTACGTAATAAAATATTAACAGCTACTCAAGGAGAAGCCATAATAAATCACAGACTTAGAGGTTTTGATGCTTATAAAGGAGAAATTACAACTTCAAATAATGGTGCTTTAGTTTCTGGAGATACAGGAAAAGCTACAGCTTATTCAATTGATAAGCTTGGAGATAGGGGAACCTTTTTTATAGATATCAATCAAGAAATTTATAAAGGGCAAGTTGTAGGAGAAAATAACAAACAAGAAGATATGTCAATCAATCTTACAAAAGGTAAAAAATTGACTAATGTTCGTAAGTCTGGTACTGATACTGCTGTAAATATAGCACCTAAACGAGAATTTTCTTTAGAAGAATGTATGGAGTACATTAAAAATGATGAGTATTTAGAAGTAACTCCTAAGAGTTTGAGAATGCGTAAAATTTCATTTAGATAATTTATTTACACATAAACTTATTATATAAGAGCTTCCATTTGAATGGAAGCTTTTTTTGTTTTAAACAACTAACAACTCAACTATAATGAATAAAAAATGGGCTTTGTAACTTTTGTTGCTATATCCATTTCAAACCTTTACAATAATAAGCTGTCTAAGAATTATAAAAATTAATTGATTAATTTATAGAATGAAAAAAACAATTATACTAGCCTTTGCGCTAACTTTAGTAGTAACAAGTAGCTGTTCAGACAATGAAAACGATGCAGATATACCAGAAGTAACCTTATCACAACAAGAAATAGATGATTTAAAGTTCATTCGAGAAGAAGAAAAATTAGCTAGAGATGTTTATTTATTTTCATTTGATCTGTATGGTGAAACTATTTTTAACAGCATTTCTAATAGTGAACAACAGCATATGAACCAATTATTAGTATTGCTCAATAGATACCAAATTGAAGATCCAGCATCAACAGAAAGAGGTGTTTTTTCAAATCAATTTCTTCAAGATTTATACAATAGCCTTATTGCCCAAGCTAATATATCATTAATTGAAGCTTTAAAAGTAGGCGCTACTATTGAAGATGTAGATATAAAAGACATCGATGATTTTGAAGATAGAACTGAAAATACAATTATATTGGGTGTTTATGATAAATTGAAATGTGGTTCTAGAAATCATTTAAGAAATTACATAAGTCAACTAACATTAAATAATGTGGATTATTCGCCACAATTTATCTCGTTAGAAGAATTTACAGAAATAATAACTAGTACTACTGAATCTTGCGGTAGGTAACCAGTTTAAATTTTAAAATTTATAAAGCAAATGAAATTAAATATAACAATAATGGCCCTGGCATCCCTGATGTTACTTAGCTGTGATATATCAAAAGAAGAAAAAAAAATTAAAAATGAACCCATTGCATTAACTACTGTAACCTCAGATCAAGAAGAAGGGTATAATTTGTTGAAAAAAAATTGCTACGCTTGTCATTCTATTACAGCGGTATCTCACGATGCGATTATAGCGCCACCACTAATGGCAGTGAAAAGAAGGTATAAAGTCTCCTATAATTCTAAAGAAGCTTTTGTTGAAGGAATGACTAATTGGGTGTTGGATCCAAAAACAGCGAATGCATTAATGCGTGGAGCAGTTATGCAATTTAATGTCATGCCAAAGCAAGCTTTTAAAAAGGAAGACATTTTAAAAATTACGGCATACATATATGAGAATGAATTAGAAAAACCAGCTTGGTTTGAAGAGCATTTCAATGAAGAACACCCAAATGGTATGGGTAATGGTAGCGGTAGGGGAAATGGAAAAGGAATGAGAGGGGATTATTAAATAAGTACTATAAAAAGAGGTTCACTTAAAATGAACCTCTTTTTATATTTAGTTTTAATGTTCGTGGTTTCCACCACAACTACAATTACATCCAGATTTTTCGTGTGACACTGGAGCTACTGCTTCTAAAGTTCCATTAATTAACTTTTGAATAGCAGTATCAGGATCAGTTTCTTCAATTTTATAACAGGCAACATTATACCGAGCTAATTTTTGAATAAGTCCATTCCCAATACCTCTTGTTAGCAAAATATCAACATCAAAAAGACTATGTTCTACAGTTGCATCTCCATGGGTACTCGAATGCAAAGTTTCATCTTTAGAGAGTTCTAATAACTTCTTACTTTCAATAACAGCATTATCAATTGTATAAATTATAAAGTTTCTACATTTACCTGCATGCTCAAATATTATTTTTTTATTTTGAGATGCTATTGCAACTATTGTTTTCATAAATGATTGTTTTATACAAATTTAAGCTTATTCGCTCGACTAATTTGTTACCTAGGTTACTGCATTGAAGTAAATAAAGCTCTTAATATTTCTATTTATTAAGATGTTTTTTTAAGTTTTAGGGGCTATTTATCAATAGTAACAATCATTATTTAAAAATAAAATACCTTTTTTTTGATAAGAAGTTAAAAATAGGTGCACTTCTTAAAAATAATAGAAAGTATTGTATTGAATTACTTGTGAATATTCAATAATAATAGGGGTTGCAGGGTTATACATTATTTTCTATGTCCAAGTATTTAGTTCTTAAAAAGGGCATTAAGCACATCATTTTCATCACTTTTTATGATAATAATTCAAAGTTTTTAACAAAAATGTTTGGTTGTTTTAATAATTGTATATACATTTGATGTCTATACAATAGTAGTATAAACAATTGTTGTCCCCCCGAAGTTGAATAAAAATGATAAAAATGAGGCGTTAAATTTACCTGATTTTACAATTGCAAACATTTTGCACACAGGTAACTGGATGAATGAAAAGTTTTCAGATCATCTAAAGCAATACGCTATATCTATTCAACAGTTTCAAGTTTTACGTTCATTGAGAGAATTAAAAGGAGCACCTGCAAATCTTTTAGATTTACAAGCCCAAATGGTTAGTAAGAATAGTAATACAACTCGTTTAGTTGAGAAATTACGTTTAAAAGGATTTATTACAAGAATTCAAAGTGAAGAGAATAGAAGGAAGGTAGAAATAAGAATTACGGAAGCAGGTTTAAGTTTATTAGCTGATATAGATACCATCCATTCAGATTTTGAAGATGATGTTGTTGGAAATTTAACTAATAAAGAAATTTTAACTCTAAATAAATTATTGAAAAAAATAAGGAATAAATAAATCAACCCTAAATACATTGATTTTTTATACTTGTAATGTTTGACCCCAAACACTATTAGGACAAAAAATCGCAATTAGAATAGTAAGAATAAATTAATTAGTAAGAATTTATTAAAATTAGTAAGAACAATTAGTAAGAAGAATTAATGAAAAATTAAATCAACCCATAGAGGTAGTCACACTGTAGTCACATACTAAATAAAGCAGTCCGAAAAGTGCTTTTTGAAGTTAGATGGTTAGTAAGAACCTTGTTTCTACCTCTTCCTTAAAACATTAAAGAAAAGAATAAATAAATGAACCCTAAATAGACATAAATCAACCCATAATAACCTAAATCAACCCAAATCGAGCCAAAACCCCAAAGACATGATTTTTATTATAATCGCCTTCGCTGTTATGTTCTATAGCAGCATGTTTCAAAGTAAAACTAGACTTTCTAAGTATTTGAAGCAATTTTATGCAATAATTTTAACTGATTTGAACTGTTTTTCATTTGAAAAATCAGTTGAACCTATACGCATATCTAAAAGCAGTCGCAACACAATATTATCTAACCACCTTTTCCCACAACGGTTAGTAAGAAGATAATAGTTGCGACTGTATTTTAATAAAAATGTATAAAGCCAAAACCCCGAACAAGTATGAAATCAATACAATTAAACCTAGTATTAATTATTTTAGCATTTAGCGTATTTGCTTCTTGCGCGAAAGAAGAAGATGGAATTTATTTTGACGAAATAAACGAAGTTAAAGTGAACTATTCAACTTTAGAGTTGGACATTCTTAACTTGGTGAACGCTCATAGAGAATCAAAAGGAATCCAGTCTTTAGAAAACTTAAATATTATATCATCAGTTGCATTATCGCATACTTCCTATATGGTTGAAACTGGTTTGGTTAATCACGATAATTTTCCGGAAAGAAATGAAAACCTAGTTGTACAAGCTAATGCAAAGGCGGTAGGTGAAAATGTAGCATATGGTTTTAATTCAGCCGAAGGAGTAGTAGAAGCCTGGCTAAGAAGTGATGAGCATCGAGAAATCTTAGAAAATAGTTCGTATACACATTTTGGAATTTCAACTGAAAAAAATGCAGACGGAAGAAATTATTTCACCCAAATATTTATAAAACGTTAATCTAAAAAATTACTAGTATGATTTTAGCAGAAAAAGTACCCACAAATAAAGAAAGAATCAACTTAGCAAAGATCTATATTAATACATTAACTCCTCATTTTGAGTTTAAAAATAAATTAGGAAGAATTGTATTGCCAATCAAACGTTGTATTTGCTTATAAGCAACTGAAAAAAACTGTCGTTCCCCAAACAGAAAAAACAGCTGCAAAAATATCTTGTAATTGTCGTCCCCACAACGGTAGTATATTAAGATTATATTTTACAACTGTCTTTAAATAACAAATGTTATCAATTAAAACAGCCGTAATATGCTTGAAAAAAACTGTCGTCCCCACGAAAATTTCTTTTAACTCAATCAATCACGACTGCAAATCTTTTAACCATATTTGGTCAATAATGTTAAAAGGTTAAATATTCTTGAACTTTTATAGGTTTTGTAAAAGTAAATTATAACATTTATAAATCCAATTATTTTATCATATAAATTTTAACAATTAGAATTTAGAAAACCCAGGTATTACAAGTGATTGAGATTAATAAAGTTATAAATAATGAATAAAAATGAATATACTTTCACGCAAGTTGTAAATGAACATGAGATTGATGCTTTAAATCATGTGAATAACATTCATTATATTCAGTGGGTTCAAAATGCAGCTCAAAAACACTGGAGTACTTTGAGCAACTCTAAATTGAATTCAAAATTTGTTTGGGTTGTTTTGAGGCATGAAATAGATTATATGTCTTCAGCAAAACTACACGATAAAATAAGTGTAACTACTTGGATAGGTGATTCATACGGTGTAAAATCAGAACGATTTGTTGAGATGAAAAAAGGAGATAAACTTATCGCTAAAGCCAAGACTATTTGGTGCTTGTTGGATAAAAAGACAATGAAACCTGTTAGAATTCCTCCAGAAATATTAAATACTCTTCTATTGAGTTAAATCTAAATTTATTCAATTTTCTTATTCTTTTCTTCAATCCATTTGGCCATATATTTTGTGCTTTTCATTGAGTGATGCATCAATATAGCTCCTGTAAAATTGTTCAACCTATGTGCTAATGTATTTGTTAGTAAGTATTTAATGTTGTTTAAAAGTTTTTCAGTGTACTTATTTTTGCTATAACAGTTATTAATAATATTCAACCCATTTTGCTGTGCTTGTTCCCAAAGTTTTTCATTTGTATATAATGCTACAGCATTTTTTGCAAATTTTTCTGGTGTGTCTGTTATAAATCCATTCCAAGGCAATTTGTTGTGCATTCCTTCTGCACCTATACTTGTAGTAACACTAGGAGTACCAAATTGCATTGCCTCAATTAATTTTCCTTTTAACCCTGCTCCAAATTGAAGTGGAGCTAAGCACACTTTTGCACTTACAAAAACTTCTTCAGCAGTTTTAGCCCATCCTTTAATCAGAAAACCTTCTTTCTCATTATGTAAATTAAGTACGTTCTTAGTAGCATAAGAACCGTATATATGCATTTCAGCTTCAGGTAATTGTTTTTTTATCAAAGGCCAAATATGTTTTTTTAAGTATAGTACAGAAGCCCAATTAGGCTCATGTTTAAAATTTCCAATAGTCATAAAATGCTTTCTTTGTTGAAAACTTGGATAAGAGTGAAGTGATTCTAAATTTTGATTAGGAAGTAAAAAGGGTACATATTGTAATAATGACTTGTCAATTTTAAAAGTCTTTTTTAATATTTTCAATTCATATTTTGAAATAATTAGCGCTAGGTCACACCTATAGATACTTGCCATTTCACGTTTAGCTGTATCGTTTAATAGTAATTCTAAAGAAAGTTCTGTATTCTTTTTAAAAGCGGTTTGCCGTGCATTTCGTAAAAAGTGTAGATCTTCTGTATCTAAAATTCTAATTGCTTTTGGGCAGTTTTCTGCAACTCGCCAACCAAATTGTTCTTCTGTTAAAAAACGGTCAAATAAAACCATTGAAGGATTAAGCTCATTTACAAAAGAGTCAAAAGAAGTGTTATTCAATAAAATAGGAGCAGTTCTAACATTGATTTTTTCTAAATCAAAGGAATTATTAGCTTTAGAAGCTGCACAAGCAAAAGTAATTTTATAATTTTTTTGATGAAATAACTCGATTAATTGAAGCATTCTGGTTCCAGCAGCTGTGGAAGCTGGTTCAGGCCAAACAAATCCAATAATTAAAAGGTTTTTCATAAGACTTAAGCAATGATAAAAGTTATTCGTGTTACCTGCTAAAGTAATTCAAATTGCTTAAATACTTTTATAAAATTAAATCATTATATTTGCAAAAAGTTTTAGATAATTATTAGGGGTTAAATTCTAGTATTTCATAAACTAGTCATTTTAACTACTTGATAATAAGTATGGTAAATTGTTAAATTCAAATAAGCAATTTCGTTTTCAAATGACAATTATAACTATTTTGCGAATAGTAATTTAACAATAAAAATTTAACATCAGTAATTAATGGCAGGATCACAAGAAACATTTGGTAAAAAAGAAAGAGAAAAAAAACGACTAAAGAAAAGAAAAGACAAACAACTTAAAAAAGAAGAGCGTAGAGCAGGTGGGCAAGATAGTGAGTTTGTTTATGTAGATGAATTTGGACAATTAACAGATACGCCACCAGATCCAACAAGAAAAATTAAGGTAGATGCTTCTACCATAGAAATAGGCATCCCAAAGAAAGAAGACAGAGAAGAGGAAGAAGTAGCAGACAGACAAGGAAAAGTATCCTTTTTTGATACATCTAAAGGTTTTGGTTTTATTTTGGATAGTAATTCTCAAGAGAAATTTTTTGTGCACGTTAGTGGCTTATTGGAAGAAGTGAAAGAAAACGATAAGGTTACTTTTGAATTAGAACGTGGTTTGAAAGGAATGAATGCTGTTAGAGTTAAAAAGATTTAAATTAATCAACATATTAATTGATATAAAAGCTACTTTTTCAAGTAGCTTTTATATATTTTTAGATCTATGCAACCTAAGAATAACTGCGTTTCAATTAAATAAAATACATCCCTAATATAAATTACAATTATGTCAACATTTTTAGGTTTAGGAGTTCAGAAAGAATATGTGAAAGCATTGAAAGAGCTTGGAATTAATACTCCTACAGAAATACAAGAGAAAACAATTACTGCATTATTAGAATCAACTACAGATTTTATTGGATTAGCCCAAACAGGAACAGGGAAAACTGCGGCTTTTGGGTTACCAATTTTACATAATATTGATGCGAATTCTTCAAATATTCAAGCCCTTATATTGGCTCCTACAAGAGAATTAGTACAACAAATAAAAAAACAGCTTTTTAAATTTACAAAGTATACAGATGCTAAGATATTTGTTGAAGGTGTTTACGGTGGTGAGAAAATTGACAAACAAATAAAAGCATTGAAAAGAACAACGCATATTGTTGTTGCTACTCCAGGAAGATTGATTGATCTAATTGAAAGAGGTGAAATTGATTTAAAAAATATTTCAACATTGGTATTAGATGAGGCAGATGAAATGTTGAATATGGGCTTTAAACATGATTTAAATAGAATTTTAAAATATACTAGTGGGTCAAGAAACACATGGTTGTTTTCTGCAACAATGCCTACTGAAATACAACGTATTGTAAAGACTTATATCAACGCTCAGGCACCAGTAGTACAAGTAAATAAGCGTAATTTAATAAATACAAATATTACACATCAATATATAAATACTACCATCAAAGAAAAAGTAAACCTGCTAATTAAATTTTTAGATAAAAGAGGTGGTGAAAGAGGTATTATATTTTGTAGAACTAAAGCTGGTGCTCAAAATTTGACTAGTGTATTAAAAGAAGAAGGATTTTCTGTAGAAGCTTTAGAAGGAGATATGCAGCAAAGAGACCGTGATAAGGTGATGCGTGCTTTTAAAAATGAAAGTTTACAAATATTAATATCTACAGATGTTGCTGCACGTGGCATTGATGTAAATAATCTTGCATTTATTGTTCACCACCAATTGCCTGAACAATTAGAATACTATACACATAGAAGTGGTAGAACAGCAAGGGCAGGTAAAAGAGGTGTTTCAATAGCGTTGGTTATCCCGGGTGAATTACAAAAAATACACGAAATTCAAAAAGCACTACATATTAAGTTTATAGAAATTACTGTTTAAACTAGAACGCTAGTTTCTCCAGTTCAATTTGATAATCGTATTGTAGATCTTCATGCAAAAGAGTCATCTTTTTTTTAATGGAGTCCATTTCTCTGGTGCAAATATTTCTTAATACTGTATTCTTTGTGATAGAAGGATTAAAATTTAGTAGTTTTTTACAAAAATAAAGGAGTAATTCTATCTCTGTTTCTTTATTTTTTGAATAACGAATATACTTCTTAATCATACGTAATATTTTTCGCACACTTTTTTTAATATAATAATAAGTTTTAGTGTTTATGAGTTCGAATTGAGCATCAATTTCAACTTTAATCGTTTTAATATAGCCTTCTTCATCACCAGATTCAAATAGAAGATAAGTCAACAATTCCTTATTTTCTTTCTTGAATTTTGATAAGCGAAGACACAGTTCAATTAACTCACTTTGCGAGTAATTTGTCATAACTGATTTAAGCTCTTTTACGGTGACTGCTTTCATACTTACAATTTAGTAAAAAGTATGTATTAAATTGTATTTTTTTTGTAATTTAATACATTGAAAAATAATGAAACAATATGGCAAAAAAATTAAAAGGTACCATCGCAATATTAACAGGTGGTGGAGATGTACCAGGATTAAATCCTGCAATTAGAGCAATTACAATTAGAGCAATTAGAGAAGGGTATAGAGTTATAGGTTTAAGGCGTGGATGGGCTGGTATTGTTGAATTTATTCAAGACTCAAAAGCTGATAATAGCAACAACTATGTAGAGCTTACTCAAATAATTGTGAATAAAACAGGAAGAACGGGAGGTACATTTTTGCATAGTTCAAGAACGCGTCCAAGCCATCTTCCTAAAGTAAGCGTTCCTGAACATTTAAAAGATGAGTATCAAGAAGAATTCAATGATATGACTAAAGTTGTTTTGAGTAACCTAAATTACTTAGGGGTTGATTACTTAATACCTATTGGAGGTGATGATACTTTAAGTTATGCTGTTCGCTTATATCAAGAAGGAGTAAAAGTGGTTGCCATTCCTAAAACAATGGATAATGACGTTCCAGGAACCGATTATTGTATTGGGTTTAGTACTTGTATTACTAGAACCATAAATATGACCAATACACTTAGAACTTCTGCAGGATCTCATGAACGATTTTTAGTATTGGAAGTTTTTGGTAGATATGCAGGATTTACAGCTATGTTACCAACAATGGCGGGTGCAGCCAACAGATGTGTAATTCCTGAATATAAGTTTGATATTGATGTGCTCTCAGAACGATTAATTGAAGATAGATATGACAATCCAAGTAAATATTCAGTAGTATTGGTCTCAGAAGGAGCAATGTTTGAAGGTGGAGAAATGGTTTTTAAGAATAGCGAGAAAGATCAATTTGGACATGCAAAACTTGGGGGTATTGGTGAACTAGTTTCACAACGATTAAAAGAATCATCCTCAAAATACAACAACGGTAAAACAGTCAATGTTATCAATCAAAAATTAGGATATTTGGTTAGAGGGGGCGATCCGGATGCTATTGATTCAATAGTACCAATGGCCTATGGAAATC
>JQIA01001917.1_pt1 | contig 11148 bp, 13 predicted proteins | sample 811431 | NCBI WGS metagenome assembly JQIA01 (sample SAMN02998118, study PRJNA258478) | marine sediment metagenome | biome: marine; feature: seafloor; material: sediment; isolation source: oil-polluted sediment collected from 3 locations (0.5 km, 0.7 km and 0.9 km)... | place: USA: Gulf of Mexico ... | reverse complement strand
ATTAAGTAGCCACATAAGTCATCAGCGTGAAGCCTCTGCATAATAATGGCTAGTGGTGTGGTCTCTGTGGCAAGTCTGGATAGTAGTGTATTACTGTAGCGGTTATTAATCTTGTCTCGCTCAGTTGGTGAGTTTGCATCGTCAGGCTTGATTACCATTATGTTCAGTAAAGTACGTTACTCTTTACCCGTTAATTCTATTACTTTCCATCCCTTTGTCTTACCACCTTTCTTAATAGAACGGTTTAAATTTTTATAACAAAGTCCATACTCATTTGCGAAAGTACGTTGGTTTTGGAAAGTTACTTCTGTTCCGCCTATGTGTATTGCTAGGTATGTTTTAGCATCAGGCATGGTTCGCTTTCCTAAAGCCATATTTACCTCTCTAGGAATAAAGGAGCAGAACTCTTTGCTATATACCTTATTACCTTTATACTTAAGATCCTTGTCTAAGTCGTACCCTCCCAACAGCCATTTATCATAGCCCTCCATATCCCTAATATCTTCAATGAAGTTTTCTAGACTATGCCACCTTATACATACAGCACAATCTGCATAGGCCTTATGGGAATTTAATCTGTGTAATATATTTTTCCACAGCACTCTTTCCTCTCTAAGAAAGGTAGCGTTGCCTAGATAACCAATACCTGCGACTGCTGGTTCAAAAAGGTCTTTAACCTTGCCAGCTTTAGCATTTGCTAGTAGCACTTTTCTGGTGCTTCCAGTGTTCTTAAAAGTAACTTTACATTTTCGCCCAGAGATACTATGTATAGAATACTCTAGGCCACTTATATTTTTCATAACAGCTCCCTTGCCGTACAGAATAGAATTAACTGCTGCATGTTTCCATACAGATCAGACTATATCATTAGGTGGGTAGTATATAACCCTTCCCATTTACTGTTTCGAGCCACTTGGCCCTACGTCCACAATGGACTAGTCGTTGCACGTTCCTTATCTCTAAGGCTTCGCTCAGGATTGTCTTCAACTTAACTTGCTAAGAGTTTCCCTGAATTAAATAAATTTTACGACGACATAAATTTATCGTCAATAGCCATTAAGCCTGCAAATCCCGGCACCAGTGCTCCACAACCTTTACCCGTCATTTTACCAGTAGTAGGAATTGCGTGGAGCACACCTGCACTCATTGTACCTAACTTCTCAACAGACTTTTTGTTGTTATCAATTATCAAGTCTGGGAAGACTCTTTGAAAGTCTGGATCTGACATTATAGTTCTAATGTAACCTGAGCATTCAGCGAGTACGTCTGAGTTAAATCCAGTTAAAATAGTTTGGCCACTCGGATTCTTAACCCAAGCAAACAAGGGCAGGAAGATACTAATTAATAGCGTCTTACCTGCCCTCGGTGGTATGTTGATAATCATCCTTGTACATTCTTGGTCAATCAACCTTTGAATGGCATGGAACAGTACAACATAGTAATCAACATGAATGAGTTTCTGCCCGGTCATTACCTTAAAACAAAACTCTGAGAACTTTTCAAAGTCGCAGATTAAGTATTCCCTTAGAGCTTCTATCTCTTGCTCACTCATGCTGCTTATAGTACTCACGAGTTTAAAAATGCAGTTAGTAGATCTTTTGCATCCTCTTTACTTGCTAGTACTAAAGTGTTTTTAGCTGACATAGGTTGGCTCTTGCCTTCCTGTATCAGTCTTGATATTTCTTTTGACAGCTCGATGACTGTCTTAGGATCTGCGGGTATAGGCATCTCTACCATTTCACCGTCTGCGTTAGGTATCTCTACCGTCCCTCCAAAGGCTGCTTCTTGTAGTTCAGCCATCTTCAGGATACGTTCTGCTATATGAAGACCTTTCTCTTGCATCTCTTCAGCTAGAAGTTCGTGATAACGCTTCCTAATTTCTGGGTTGTCTTTAACTATGGCTCTTAGAGACATAGCGTTGTGCTCTATTGTACCCAACCTAGACGCTTTAGCTAGGTCTCCTCTTGTAACTAGCATGGCCTGAGCTACTAACTCGAAGTCATGCGAAATCTCTATGTCATTTTCCAATTGGCTTCTCCAGTCTAAGTAGAAACTTACTAAGCCCAATTATTCCAAACAATTAACTAGAATTATTTAGACCCTAATTAGAGCTTAGTAAGTTTTAAAAGAAGGGCTACCCTCTCAAACTCTCCCTAAATATGCGGGGTAGTAACGCTTGAGAAAGCCTCCTCTCCATTAGCACTGGATTCAGATACATTTTCGGCTCTTTTCCCTTTAAAATCAAGGACTTAACCCCAATAATTTCATGTAAAGACATTTACACAAACTTGACATTTACAAAAAGAACCTTTTCAGAGATTTTAGCTGTTCTGGCTCCCAATCTCCCTGCTTTGGAGGTGCTGTAAGTTCCACTCCATACTTTCTTACCCAGTAGTTCCAAAGATCTTCTAGGTAGTTTCCACTGTACAACTCTATAAAAGTCTCAATAATGTCTTCGTACAAGCTCTCTCTATGATTACAATGAGTCGAGAAAGAGTCATGAATAAAGATCATCGGCAGGCCTTTAGCTTCTAGCCTGTGTGCTACCATTCTTAAGTGAGTAGCATCACAGCCATGAATAACGTTAGGAGCAATAGCTGACCTATGCTTGGCTGTGTTGGGAACTTCTTTGGTGAAGTCTAATATTTCCAGAGCCAACTCCTTACCAGAGCTTAAGGTACAGGTTAGTTGTAACCTCTCTCCCTTCACCTTGCGCTGCATAGCTTCAAATCCATCAGGTGTTAGCCAGTGAATCTCAGTGTTTCCCAACTTGGAAATCTCAGTTGCACAGTCGCTTACCCAATCCACAGCAGCCCTCAGAGGCCCCAAAGTTTCATTTAGGCGACGATAAAGGTCTGCCCCTAAACGTCCCGATACGGCCCTCTCAAGCCCCTCTCCGACCACCTTATACTCCGCCAAATCCCTGTCCCAAACTGTCTTAGCTCCAAACAATTTGCTCATATGCTCCATCGAAGTCATCATAGTAGCATTGTAGCCCCAAGTCATAACAGGTATCTTAGCTGCCTTCCTTGTAGCAAAGCAATGATGCTCCTCTGGCAATGTACTCTTCCAATCTTCTGCTACTTTCTCATAAATATCTAGCTCTGCCTCTTCTTTGTGCATACCTAGGTGCTTGGTAATAGCGTTAGATCTGGTCACTGCCGACCAATGTTGCAGTCCAGAGCACCTACCATCAAGTGGAATAAAGGCTGGTAGTGGTTGAGTTGGGTCAATCTTGTAGCGTCGTACTAAGTTAGCACAGGCCAGAAATGAGTAAGGCTTATCAGCTTTTCTCCATAGGTCACTGTAATTTTCGGGATTACCACCCACTTGAGAGATCATATCCTCGTGCAAATCCAACTCTGCATAGCCCCGAGCAGCCTCTAACAGGGCTTGATAGCCTGAATCTGTTAGTACTTCAGAGTGTGTTGGTATGATAATGGCCTTTTCATGGTCAGCTCCTTGAGGTGTCATGCCACAAGTAGTGCTCACGTAGAGCCTAGACCGACTATCTAAGAAGTAAGGGAACCTAAATTCCTTTCCCATAAGTGCTTTAGCAGAGGTCATCATACGCTTATACATGTACTCAGACCCAACCTCTTTGAAGTCAGGTGGGAAAGTTTGTAAGACCTCGTAGATAAACCTATTTACCACAAATTTCTCTTGTGACATTGGCCGGGTTACTTGTGCAACCTTCTTATTAATCAAAGAGCTTACGCCACCACGGATAGGAGACTTACCAATCCACTCTCCATTCATGTTTGGCATCACCACAACTGATTGGGGAGCCTCGGTGTTACCCAAATCAAGGTCTAGTAGTTGTTTAGTTGGAGTAATTATGCGTTCATCCAGCTTCCTGCTGAATTTTAAATACCCACTAGCCTCCATCTCACCCATGAACCTTAGTGAAATGTTAAATGGGTCTGTTGCTTCCAACATCTTCTTTGACATTCTTGGTACTGCTGAGTGCAAGGGCAGCTCAAATAGTAAGTGCAAAGAGTATAGGCAGTGGGTATAAGCCCTCTTCCACCTACTCTTTAGATCTTTATCCCATCTTCGCTGGCTAACATCTTCGGGTTTAGTAAAGCCTTTGGCTCTTTTTGGTAGTGGCAACATAACTCCACCATCTAGTATTAGCATATTGCCTCCTGTAACATTTAAACGTCTGGAACATCCTTGTCAAATCGAATTTCTCCAACTTTGGGTAGTCGTAACTTGCCCTTGCTAGACTCTTCTAAGGCATAAACTTGGAAGATCTTGCCAATAGGTGTGTTTGGAGTGCCTGTATCCAAGAACATGTCCTCGGCCATTTTATGTGTCCACCCCTTACCAAGCATAGCTTTAATAGTCAGCCCATCTTTCCAGGTAAACAGCAGGTTAGCTACCTTTCCCTTATACTTGCCAGTGCCTTCTTCAAATCCTATGCAGCGCAAATCATAGTCTACCCCACGAACTTTCTTCATGACACGCCAACCTTTGTGGCCAGCTTCCCAACCTGCATTGGGATCTCTAAATACTGCACCCTCTTCTCCATCTGCAACCTGGGACTCTGTAAACCTACCTACAGCCCCTTCACTTGTTAACCTAGTAATTGAGAGTACTTTTATATATGAACCTTCATGACTGAATGAGCTTAAACTTAGTGCAAGGTCTAGGGTTTCATGCCTGGTGTGGTAGGGAGTATTACTTTTGCCCAACAAAAATTCTTCAATGCGTATGTAATCAAAGAAGTACATCTCTAAGTTCTTAGGTATCTCTCTATAAATTTCTGGCAGGGGATTTACCCGGTTGGGGTTTACAATTCCAGAAAGCACCTCTAAGCTAATGAAATCACAACACAGCTCTCCCATGTATATCCCATCAGGAAGCCCTAACTTATGGATAGCTGTCCTCATATATTTGACGTTTCTGAATAATTTACCAGTTCTGGAGAAGATTTTCATCTCACCATTACTAATTACAGTAAGTGAACAAACTCCGTCTGCCTTAACTTGCCCAACCAACTCCTTGCCCTTATGCTTGTCAACTACTTCATCATAATGCTTGACTAGCTGGGTAACTTTAGTGTCCTTCCTGTGGGTCTTGCTATAACCCAAGAATTCAAATATATTCATTGTTATTCCTAATGTATGGTAGGTGGAACTTTATTGCTCACCATGCCCTCTAGTACTCTTGCTGCTAGTGCAAACACTGCTGCCGTATAGCTGACTATGAATACGTCCTCTTCCACAGACTTGTTAACTTTGTTTAGTCCATCAACTACTTCATTTACTAACTTAGTAGCATCTTTTGTGATAAGCTTCTGTCTGTCCCTTTTTCTACTCAAACCTTCCTCCTAAAGTGTGCCAGATTCTCTATGGCACCTTTCCTAATAGTTCTCTATCAACCTTTCCATGCTAACAAACTCTGCATCATAGTCATCATACCCAAATCTGTTCTTGAAATGTCGTAGATGAACAAAGCCTCTTAGCTCTGTATTGTTAGCACCCCTGTAGGCTTCATCATGCATATAGAAACTTCCTGCACAAATGCCAAAGTGGGGTTTGCCTTGCATATTTTGCCTGCGTCCGTACTGATACTTCTGCTGGTGTCCATGCACAAAGCTGTGTGGAAATTTGTTAAGCTTATTTTCTATACTTCCCCCTACTGCCCTAGAACTCTCTGGGTTAGGTAGGTAGTGAATAAAGCATATTTCATCGACCCATAACGGATCTAGGTAGTCGTTAACTGACCAACCCAAACTTTCAACTATTTTATGAAGGCTAACAAAACCAGCCAAGATAGGATTCTTTTCTATAAACCTGTTCAGCCTGTTCTCATGGTTTCCCATTATGAAGTGCTTGTTTGGCTTATAAACCCTCTTCTTATCTGACTTGTTCCTTGCATTAACTTCTTCAGTTATTAGCTTAAGGGCATCAATACCACCTTTAAGATCATCAATAAGTCTCCGGCCTTCCATGTCTAATGCAGATGCATAGGCACTTAAGCTAGGGAAATCCCAATGGTCTCCAATGTGTATAATGTCCTTTGGTTTGTGTTTCCAAATGTACTTAGACAGTGACCTTAAATGCTGGTCAGGTGCACCAAGAACTACTTGGGGATCAGCAATAACAATCTTATCCACATCTACTTCCTCCGCTTAACGGGTTTCTGTTTTCCTGTTTTGGCGTCGAAGGTGGGGTGTATTAGGCCGGATGGATTGTTTTTATGATGCTCTAAATAGTCTGCCAAGTTTCTTAACCAACTAATTGAATCTTTGTAGGCTAAGTTGCTTTTGGAAGTTCTAAATAGCATTCCAGCTTTAACCTTCCCCTCTCCAACATTACAGGACTGACACAACGTACCACGAACCATGCCGTTCGTATGATCGTGATCCAGTGCTACTACGCCAGAGGCTAGTGCCCCTTTGCAAATAGGACAGCGATACTTCTGAAGAGTTGAAAACTGTTTCCTTAAGGCAGCCACGCCTGTAGATAAAACTTGTCTGGCCACCATTGTCTTAGTCATTTAGGACTACTCCCTTAACTAAGTCAAAGTATTCATCTCTTCCATCACATGTCCAGCGTTTAATTACTTCTCCTTCAATCTCTCTAACCATAAATAGTAAGTTAGCTTGAGTTTCAATATTGTGTTTCCAGTCTTTTCCGAAGACCTTCTTATATTCCACAATGACAGCTTCAAGCGCAACCTCCAATAGAGGCCTCTTACCTTTAGCCATAGCAGCTTTAGTGAGAACACTGACCGCTGCCATTGGGCCAATACCTTTTCTCTTAGTGTAAGATTTGCCGGCATTAGGTCCACTTTTATACACTGCGCTACTACGCACTCCGCACCCAACGATATAGTCAGTACTATCACCAACAAGGAGCTGATAATATAGTCCAATAGTTCCATCAAAATAAACCTTTTTAGTTATTTTACCAGAAGAGGAAACCTTTTCCGTTACCTTTATTATTCCCTCCTCTGTAATCTCCACTATCTTTTGGCTTTCGTCATCCAAGTGGTTGCCGGGAACCTGTCTAAGATCCTTATCAAGACTCCACAAAATAGAATTTTCATTCATGTATATGCCAAGCAAGTCATCTGCTTCTAATTTAGCATGATAGTGAGTGTTTAAGTTTTTAGTACACCAGCGTTTGGCCCAAGCTAAATTCACTGGCTTGTCTTTTGGGTCTCTATTGGCTTTGTAGTCATCAACAAGATCATCTCTGAAATTTGTGTTGGTGGTAACAAACATAATGTAGGTATCACAATCCGCAGACCTCATTAAGTTTTCAACTTTCTTGTTTATGTACTTAATGATTTGGTTCCGAGACATGTCATCATCTTCATCAAAGATACAGCAGGTCTGGTAAACTATTAAGTCTCCATCAATATTTAATGTTGGACTTTCATAGTCCAGTAATCCTAAATCATCTAGACTCATAGAAGTCCTTTAGTCCATCATCCCCAGCCCAACGCACAGCTTTCTCGTAGGCATCTGAGTATGTAAGAGCAGCAAATATCTCTGTTCTTCCATCCCAACTAGTAGCTTGATATGTAATCATAACAACTCCAAATAAAATAGCCCACCAATTAAGGCAGGCTAAGGTTAGTTACTCTCCAAATACAGGATCTTTGTCTTCTTCAGGAGCTTCTTCTTCTAACTCTTCTAAGTCAGTGTCTTCTAACTCTTCTAAGTCAAGAGACTCCATGTCCTCTTCAGCACCAGCAGATACGTACTCTACCAATTCAGTGATACACACTAGCTGTGGATATAGGTATAGGCCATTTAAGCCTTCCACTGGGCGGAATTGGAAGTGTCCTTTAGAGCCATTGCCAACAGAAGTGTCTTGGTCAATAGGCAAGCCATTTAAGTCTTGTACCTTACCTCGAATACCAATCTGTTTGACAGGGTAAGATTCTTTCCGTACACCATCTTTGTTGGCTTTACCAACTAGACAGCTTTGAGAGAACTTAATCAGTACCATGTCATCATCAAGATCATCAGGATCAAGAAAGTCATAGGCTTCTACTAAATCATCCTTTTCCCACTCACGAGCATTGGGTAAGTTCTTAGCACCCTTTTGATCTTTCTTCAGTTTCTTAAAACGGTCTTCTGTAATAAGGATTTTGATTTCATAGGAATGAAATTCTAGGTCAAAGGTGGGTGAGCTTGGGTCGGAGATAGGCGGCTTGTTATCAGTATTTAACTGTTGAACAGGACGACTAACTGAGGTGTACATAAAGATAACATCTTTCAATGTTACAATATTTGTTTCTTTCTTTTCTGGTGTTGCCATAGTTTTATCCTAGTCTTAGTTAGTTTTTAAGTCTGCTTCTTTGACGAATATACCGTCTACCATCATCCCTTTACGATCTTTAATATCATTCCAGGCTTGTTCTAAGCAGCTCTCGATGGTTAATGTATTACATTCAGCAAGGATTACTAAGTCTCTAATAATGTTGCCAAAGTAGATATAGTGATCTGTCTTGCCTTTACAAATCCTATCTGATAGCACACCCAAATCTGCTGAGATGTCTAGGTACATTCGCATAGACATTCCTGCATGAAATTGCATCTTCCTGGATTCAAAGTGTAGAAAATCTATAATATTCACAGGAAAACTTGTGTTGCCCATTTTACCATTTGGGTCTACCAAAGGAGGATTACTTTTGAGTTGAGTGAAGCACTCTCTTACAGAGACTTTGCTCCTCTCCATTAAGTTTATTAAGACTACTAGCATATCTCCAATGTCGTCTTTAATACATAGGTGATTTGCTAAATTGTCGGCTAGCTCCCCACTCTCCTGTACAAGTTTCAACATCTGATCTTTGTCAGTTGACCCATGAACAAGATTTCTCTCATAGTGCCATTCCACAATATTGTAAATGAGGAAGGGAACCATCTTATTATTGCTCACTGAGTTATTAAATATAGTCACAAATTCTCCAAATCTAGGTTAAAAGTGTCATCATCAATAGTACCAACTAAGTAAGAGGTACTTTGGATTTCCATGTTTGCTGCTTGCATCTTACTGGGATCTACGTACTTATCCATGTAAGGCAGTGGGTTCTTTGGTGGCGCTAAAGGAGCTTGCAAGTCAAACACTTCATAAATGGGCTTGGCCATGTACAGGATATATTCCTTAAGCAGTGCAGGGTTACACCCAATAACTTCTCTACCTTCAGAGAACACATACTCAGCAGAAGCAAACTCTCTATTTACAATTCCATCAAGCAAATGCTTAATCTCTTTTGAGCACTCTTTAAATTGTACCTTCCAAGCAGGGTCTTCCTTTAGGATTTTAATTATTTCATAGCTCATCCTAGTATGTAATACTTCATCACGACAAATAAGCTGGACTAACTTGCCAATACCTTGAAACTTACCAGTCTCTACTATTGCAAAAGTTACAGCAAAGGAAGCCATAAAAGCAATTGACTCTAACCCTAAAAGCGCAACAAAGGCCATAATAATATGGTTCTTTGCTAAGTGTCCTCCACACCCTTTCAAGTCATCGAAGGCCTCAATTACAGTACTACTTCTTGCTAATACTTCCGCATCAGAGTAAATCTCTTCTATCAATGTGTTTGGATTTGTTACAGTCTGCTTAATAATATGACTGTATGTACGTGCATGGATAACTTCAAAGAAGCTCCACACAGTAGCCATATTCTTTAGTTCACTATTGGTAATGTACTCACCCAAAATCTCAATAATAGACCTTGAGGCAACCGTATCACCAACAGTTTGCCACATAAGGTTCTTGACCATTAAATCGATAGTGCCTTGGTCTAGCATTATCATGTCCATCTTGTCTTGAGTTAAGTCAATCTCAAACTCATTCCAAAGTTGGCTTATCTGCTCTTGGTACAACTCTTCCAATACTGGGTACTGAATATTTATCGTATCAAGTACTCCTAAGTCTGGCCCTAGAAACAGTGGATACCCTTCTTTGTATCCCACATTATCTTTATTAAATTGTGTCATATTTTCCTACAGTGTGCATGTACCCTCACAAGCAACTCCAGATTGCTGGTCTTGAATACTTCCACCATTAAAGTCATTTGTGTTTAGGTAATACATTGATTTCATTCCTAAGTTGGCTTGAATAATCCACTCCTTCATCATTTGAGCCATAGACACTCTGCCATTTCCGGTATAGTAGTCAGCAGAGATAGATTGATCTGTGTAGGCTTGGAAGGCTGCGTAGGCCTTGGATAAGGTTATATTGTCAATATCCCAGGCGTACTCTTCTACGTCAGGTGAGATAAATTGAATAGACCCTTTCCGAGACTGCTTGTTAATTACCTTAGTTCTTACCGGGTAGAGTCCATTGGTAGCATCACTAAATAAAGCACTGCTCTCAGTGGGCATGTGAGCTACTAGAACGCTATTTGCTCGTGGCTTGCCTCGTAAGGCTTCCCAGTTAAAGTGTGTTTGGTTACCAGTGGACTTGGTGTCAATAGGCAACCAATACTTGGAGATTCCTACTACTGCACCAAACTCTTCTGCAAGCCCTTGAGAGGCCTTAAGTAGGAAGTAGTAGTGCATTTCTGCAATATACTCAAGCTCTTTGGTATCTGAGTAGCTTAGGCCTTCCTTAGATAAATAGCCTGCCAGCCCTGTAATTCCAACACCCAAAGACTTGCGAAACATAAGTTTCTCTTTCATAGAGGGTGCAAACATACTAGCCTTCACCATAAGCTTATTCAGAGTAGATACCACTATAAAACAGACTCTCTCATAGTCTCTAATGTCTACTTTTGAAATGTTGATTGCAGCTAGGGTACAAAAGCCTATCTCCCCATAACTCTCACAGCCATAAAGGTCATTCATATCTGTATATGGCTTTGTAGGTATGGCTATCTCCATGCATAAATTAGATTGTGTAATCCTATCTATAAATGGAGTATGGAAGTTGGCTGTATCTAGGTTAAAGCAATACAGTCGCCCAGTTTCTTTGCGAACAGTTAGAAATGCCTTAAGTACTTCCCTTGCAGAATATATAGGGCCATCTTCCCCATTTTCAGATACAGTAAATAACTCTTCGTCTCTCTTAACAGCCTCTACAAACGCATTGTCATAGCACATAGAGTAATCAAGCTTATCAATGCGTACATTCTCAGGAGTCCGTTGGGACTTCACCATGATAATTTCCATTA
>JQIA01001916.1_pt1 | contig 11152 bp, 7 predicted proteins | sample 811431 | NCBI WGS metagenome assembly JQIA01 (sample SAMN02998118, study PRJNA258478) | marine sediment metagenome | biome: marine; feature: seafloor; material: sediment; isolation source: oil-polluted sediment collected from 3 locations (0.5 km, 0.7 km and 0.9 km)... | place: USA: Gulf of Mexico ... | reverse complement strand
TTTGTAATTTTATTTGCTATTTTTTAGATAATTTTTTAATCTCTAAATCAATATGTTATAGCCATGTACCCGGGGTGAGCAATTACACAAAACTTACCTAAAAAGTCACTTGAGGTTGTATGATGTCTAGCATATCAGAAAAATCTGTATTTAAAAATACTGTTGCACATCAATTAATTTGGTATATTTTACTGTTTAGTTCATTGATAACGTTGTTGGCAACCAGTCTGCAATTATATTTGGACTATACCAGAGATGTGCAGTTGATTGAAGAACGGATGCAGCAGATCAAAACTAGCTATTTGCAAAGCATTGTTTCCAGCGTATGGGTATATGATGAAGAGCTGTTAGAAATTCAGTTAGAAGGAATTTTAAAATTACCGGATATGTTGTATTTAGAAGTTCGTAGCGAAGAAGAGGAAATAATTGTAGCTGTCGGGGAACAAAAAACCACTCATATTATTTCCCATCCATTCAAATTATTGCATAATTATAAGAATAAAGAATTGTTTTTAGGAACATTATATGCCGTTGCTGACCTTAGTAGTGTTTACCAACGTTTGATTGATAAAGCAATAATAATTTTAGGTACTCAAGCGGTAAAAACCTTTTTGGTTTCCTTATTTATCTTTATCATCTTTTACCTATTAATAGGAAAGCATTTACAATTAATCGCCAACTATACCAAATCGCTAAACTTAAAGCGTACTAGCCCACCTTTAAAATTAGAAAGAAATACTAAAACTGCTAACAATGAACTTGATCAAGTTGTCCATTCCATCAATGAGATGAAAGAGAGTTTGCAACAATCTTATGATGAATTGGAAAATCGGGTAATTGAAAGAACTCGTGAATTAGCAGAAGCACAAAAAATAGCAGAAGTTGCCAATCAAGCTAAGAGTGAATTTTTATCTAATATGAGCCATGAATTACGCACTCCATTAAATGGTATTTTAGGTTATGCTCAAATTCTTAAACGTAGCAAAGACTTAAATACTTCCCAAACTGATGGCCTTAATATCATTCATCAAAGTGGTGAGCATTTATTAACTCTAATTAATGATATTTTAGACTTATCCAAAATTGAAGCTGGCAAAATGGATATTTTTCCATCCAGTATTCATTTGTCTAATTTTTTAGATGGTATTTCTGGCATCGTGCGAATGCGAGCCCAAGAAAAAGATGTAGCTTTTGTTTATGATGCGGTTAATACTTTGCCTTCAGGAATGGATGTTGATGAAAAACGGTTGCGTCAAGTACTAATTAATTTATTAGGTAATGCTATTAAATTTACTGATAAAGGCCAAGTTACACTCAAAATAGCTTTACTGGAAAATAATCAAGCCAATATTGGCCGCATTCGATTTGAAGTGATTGATACTGGGGTTGGCATGACTCCCGACCAATTAGAAAAAATATTTTTACCATTTGAACAGGTTGGAGATACTGATAGAATGGCCGCTGGTACTGGTTTAGGATTAGCAATTAGTAGACAACTAATTGAGTTAATGGGAGGAGAAATTCAGGTAAAAAGTGAAATTAATAAAGGTAGTAACTTCTGGTTTGAACTATCTTTACCAATTAGCATTTTAGATGAAAAATATACTGAAAAAGTAGAACAGCAAGAAATTGTTGGTTATCAAGGTTCACGCCAAACAGTATTAATCGTAGATGACAAATTACAAAGTCGGTTAGTATTACTCAGTTTATTACAACCACTTGGATTTGATATTGAAGAAGCTGAAAATGGCCAAGAAGCAGTAACTAAAGCCCTAGCCTGTAAACCATTGTTGATATTAATGGATTTAAGAATGCCAGTGATGACTGGTTTTGAAGCAACCAAACAAATTCGTAATTCTCCAGCTATATCTGATGTAGTTATTATTGCAGTATCGGCGAGTGTGTTTGAGGAAGATAAAGTACATGCTAAAACAATCGGTTTTAATGATTTTTTACCTAAACCAGTCCATATTGCCGAATTTTTTACATCCTTAGAAACCCATTTGAATTTAGAATGGACATATAAAAAAATGGAAATAGTTGAAGCTGAGGATATTATTGAAATAGAAACTAGATTAATAGCTCCCTCAACTGAAGAAATAGAACTTTTATTTGATTTAGCTATGCAAGGAAATATGCGAGCTATTCAAAAACGAGCTGTTGAAATTGAACAACAGGATGCGAAATTTAAACCTTTTGCTCAAAAATTGCAAGAACTAGTTAGAGGTTATAAAGATGAGCAACTTGTTGCACTTATTCAGCAAGCACAGGAGGGAAATTTGTGAATAGATTGATAAATCTTGTCTTGGATTTATATACATAGAATAGTGTACAAATTTAGTTTAAATTAACAGGAGATTTTACAATGATTAAGTCTAAATTAGTTTGGTTGGTTTTGCTTATTTTTGGCTCACAAGCAATTTTTGCAGAAGAATCGATTACAATTTCGGGAATTAAAAACGAAACATTACATATTATTTCGTCGAAGATTTTGCTAGTTGCTTATAATAAGCTTGGTTATAAAGTAGAATTTAATTTCTTACCATCCAAACGTTCTTTAGCATGGGCAAACGATGGTGTAACTAATGGAGAAGTAGCGAGAGTTGCTGGAATTGAAGCTAAATATCCAAACCTGATTCCAGTACCAACTCCAGTTATTTATCTTAATGGAGTGGCTTTTACTAAAAATGTTCCAGATTCTACTAAAATTGAGAAATGGAGTGATTTAAATGATTTTACTGTGGGAATAGTGCGTGGTTATCGTTTTTCCGATGAAGGTACTAAAGATATGAGTCCAGTAGTAGCAAAAAATGTTCAACATTTGTTCAAAATATTGGAACGTGGTCGGATCGATATTGCGATAATCAATTTACTGGGTGGTAAATTAGTGGTGGCTAAAGAGTTTAAGGATAAAGGCATCCATATTATTGGCAAACCATTACATTCAGCTCCTTTATTTCATTATGTCAATAAAGATAACAAAGATTTGATTAGTAAGTTGAATAAAGTTTTAATTGAAATGGTAGCCAGTGGTGAAATGGATAAAATTCATAATCAAGCTTTGAATGAGCTTATCAATAAAGAGGTTAAGTAATTTATAATATACTAATGGTTAAAGACCTTCCTTAAAATATATTTATTACATGATTGAGGAAGGTTAACTAACTAATTTAATTAAAAATAATAACATATTGAATATTACATTAAAACATAACATAGCGTGGTTGATTATAATTTTTTCCATATTGGGATTGCAACCAATTATGGCCCAAGATTCAGATAAAGTTATTACAATATCTGCTGTTGAAAATGAAGCAATTCACATTATATCAGCAAAAATTTTGACAGAGGCTTATAAAAAACTTGGTTATAAGGTTGACTTTAATTTTTTACCAGCTAAACGCTCTTTAGCATGGGCAAATAATGGGACAACTGATAGAGAGATGGCTAGAATAAGAGGAATAGAACAAAAATATCCTAATCTTATTCCAGTACCAACATCTATTATTAACCTAAACAGTGCAGCTTTCACTAAATCTATTCCGAATTCTACTAAAATTGAAATATGGAGTGATAAAAAAATTTAATATTGGTATTGTTCGTGGCTATCATTTTGCTGTAGTTGGTACTCAAGGTATGAATCCTATCATGGCAAAAAATGTTTCACATTTATTTACATTGTTAGAACATGATAGAATTGATGTAGCAGTCACAATTCTTATTGGTGGTAAATTAGAAATAGCAACAAATTTTACAGATAAAGGAATACATGTTATCGGTAAATCATTACATTCAGCTCCATTATTTCATTATGTTAATAAAACAATATTTAATTGAGTCATTAAATAATATCTTAATAGAAATGGTTGCTAGTGGTGAAAAGGAGAAAATTCACACACAAGCTTTAAATGAACTTCTCAAGAAAGGAATCAATAGCTTGTAATTTTATCTTTAATATATAAGTTATATTAACTACTTAAGGAGCATGGCCAGTGAATGCTATATCAGAACGATTGAATCAATCGGTTCATATTGAAGACTATACGCTTCTAATTGTGGATGATAATCCAGCCAATATTGGAGTCTTATCTGATTATTTGGAAGAATATGGTTTCACTATATTAATAGCAACCAAAGGCGAAATTGCATTACAACGAGCTCAATATGTAAAACCAGATTTAATTTTATTAGATGTTATGATGCCAGGAATTGATGGGTTTGAAACCTGTGCCAGATTAAAAACAGATGACCGTACTAAAAACATTCCCGTAATTTTCATGACAGCTTTAACCAATACTGAAGACAAAGTTAAAGGTTTTGAAGTCGGAGGTGTTGACTATATTACCAAACCTATTCAACATGAAGAAGTTTTAGCACGAATCACTACTCATTTGCATATCCGAGATTTAACTAAAGAACTACAACAAAAAAATCAAATAGTCACTGAACTTAATAACCAGCTAAAATCGGAAAATGTCCGTATGAAAGCTGAACTAGAAGTAGCACATCGACTCCAACAAATGGCTTTACCAATAGCATCTGAATTAGAACAGATTGAAGATTTGGATATTGTTGGTTTTATGGAACCAGCCGAAGATGTAGGTGGCGATTATTATGACGTTTTACTATATGAAGGCCGAATTAAAATTGGAATTGGAGATGTTACAGGTCATGGTTTAGAAAGCGGTGTTTTGATGCTAGTGGTACAAACAGCAGTCCAAAGTTTATTAGAAAGTGGAATTTCAGATCCTGAACAGTTTTTAAATATCCTTAATCGCATTATTTATCATAGTGTCAAGCGGATGAAAACAGATAAAAATCTAACTTTATCTTTACTAGACTATAAAGATGGAATATTACGAATAACTGGTCAACATGAAGATATATTGCTGGTGAGGAAAGGTGGAAAGATTGAAATAGTTGATACGTTTAATCTAGGCTTTATGATTGGAATAATGGACGATATTACTAAGTATATATCACATCAGGAAATTAAATTACAGCCCGGTGATGGTATTGTTCTCCACACTGATGGTATTACTGAAGCTCATAATATTGATATGCAACAATATGGTTTAAAACGTTTATGTGAAGTTATTAGCATCAGTTGGCATCAAACTGCTAAAGAAATCCAACAAGCTGTGATTGCTGATGTAAAACAGTATATCGGTGAACAAAAAGTATTTGATGATATTACTTTATTGGTTTTGAAACAGAAGTGAACTCTGAAGTTTATTTAGCAATAAATTTATTGAATAAAGGTAATTACTCATCCCATAAAAATAGGAGTTACGCAGTGAAAGTTAAAACTGAATTATTTCAATTAAATCAATAAGTTACTTATTAAACTGCATAATTCCTAAAAAACATATATTCTTCAATTTATTAGATAGTTTACCTAAATAATGAAAGTAATATTAGGTATGTATTGTTTTAATAACACCGTAAAACTGACCGCAGCTATATACTCTATGGTTTTATGTAGGATGTAATGATGACATGAATTACATGGGTCACATTAGATACACTATTGATGCAATTAATAATTGCATCCTACATTTATATACTCTTTTTGGAAAGATATAAATGCAAAATATATATATTATATAATGATGTAAGTCAATATTTATGAATATATTAACCTGCTTCTAAACAATTCCCCTTCATTTAAAGGTTGAATTATACACCTTTATTTTCTCTTAATACGTATTTTAGTTTTCTCTAAATAAATAACAAATATCATTTTTAATGAAAAACAAAACCTTTGGTATTAACTAAATAAATCTAAAATATCAAATAATTACATAAAAAACAGTTTATAAAAACCTGTTGCTGAAATTTATTGAGTATAAATAAACTCATAACCTGCCAAAAAAAATTATATTTGATGTATAATGTATCATTTATATATACGTTTATATATACGTTTATATATTGAAATATATTAACATACCGAATTATAGAGGATTTATTTATGCTCGGAAAACCAAAAAAAGAAGTTAAGTATCCCGGTACTCGGCAAGCAATGGACGGAAATACTGCCGTTATCATGTGTGAACGAGAAGCTAGTGACGGTGCTGGAGCTTATCCAATTACTCCATCCACACAGATGGGTGAGTATTGGGCAGAAGAAATGAGCAAAGGTCATATTAATATTTCTGGACGACCGTTGATCTTTGTAGAGCCTGAAGGTGAACATGCTGCTGCTGCTGTAACTGCTGGTATGGCAATGACCGGTTTACGAGCAATTAATTTCTCCTCTGGACAAGGCATAGTTTACATGCATGAATCCTTGTATCCAGCAGTTGGTAAGAGATTAACCTATATATTAAATATTGGCTGTCGAGCCCTTAGTAAAAGTAGTTTAAATGTTCACGCTAGCCATGATGACTACCATGCTATAGATGATACCGGATTCTTTCAAGTTATGGGTAAAAGCTGTCAATCAGTGTGTGATTTAAATATCATATCTCATAGAATAGCAGAATTAGCCTTAAACCCAGGAGTAGTTGGTCAAGACGGGTTTTTAACCACCCATTTAATAGAATCTTTAAAGCTACCAGAACGAGCCTTAATTGCTGAATATTTAGGCCGACCAGAAGATATTATTGAAACCCCAACTCCAGCTCAACGCTTAATTTATGGTGAAACACGGCGGAGAATTCCTACTGTATGGGATGTAGATAATCCTATGCAGATGGGGGTAGTACAAAATCAAGATTCATATATGCAAAGTGTGGCAGCCCAAAAGCCATTTTTCTTTGATCATATTAAAGAAATAACTGATCAAGCCATGGATGAGTATTATGAACTCACTGGCAGACGTTATAACAGAGTTGGAACTTATAAGGTTGAAGATGCAGAATACTTAATTATTGGTCAAGGTAGTGTAATCAGCTCGGCAGAAGTTGTTGCAGATTATTTGCGGGAAAAACGTTTTATTAAAGTTGGCGTGATCGACATTACCATGTTTAGACCATTCCCGGGCGACTTATTAGGTGGATTATTAAAAGGCTGCAAAGGAGTTACAGTATTAGAACGTACTGATCAACCATTAGCTGAAGACTTGCCATTGATAAGAGAAATTCGGGCAGTTATCAGTAAATGTACCGAAAATGGCTTAGACGATAAAATGGTATATCCTGACTACGGCATATATACTAGACTGAAAGATATTCCACTGGTTTATTCTTGCTCATTTGGCATGGGTAGTCGTGATTTACAGCCAGAAGGACTTATTGGTGCAGTAGAAAACATGCTGCCTAGTGGTAAAAGGAAAAAATTCTTTTATTTATCAATAGATTTTCTGCGTGATAAAGCCTACACTCCGAAGCAAGAAATTCATCAGCAATTGATTGAGGATTCCTATCCAAATGTAAAGGAACTTAGTATTCATGGTAGTGAAAATCCTAACTTGATGCCAAATGGTTGTATTACCGTACGATTCCATTCCGTTGGTGGTTGGGGAGCTATGACAACTGGTAAAAACTTGGCCATGACCTTGTTTGATTTACTTGGTTATCATATTAAAGCTAATCCTAAATATGGTTCCGAAAAGAAAGGCCAACCAACCACTTATTACCTATCCGCAGCTCCAGAACCAATTCGGATTAACTGTGAATATATTTATGTGGATGTAGTGTTATCCCCAGACCCAAATGTATTCGGTCATTCCAATCCGTTGAATGGTTTAAAGAAGGACGGTGTGTTTATCATTCAAAGTAGTTTGGCCAGTCCTGAAGCTGTTTGGGCCACTATTCCAGTTGTACATCAAGAATTTATCGTTAAGAATCGAATTCGAATATTTTATATTGATGGTTTTAAGATTGCGAAAGAAGAAGCCAGTAATATTGAATTACAGTTTAGAATGCAGGGTATAGCTTTCCAAGGGGCATTCTTTGCTGCTTCTCCAGTTATGCGAGCTGCTGATTTAACTGAAGATACACTGTTCTCAGCGATTAGAAGCCAGTTGCAAGATAAGTTTGGCGATAAAGGGGCTAACGTAGTAGAAGATAACTTGCGAGTAGTGCGACGCGGATTTGATGAAATTAAGGAAATAGTTAATCCAACTGCTAATGAGTTAACTAGTGATAAAATGCGTACTGTTCCAGCTATGCCAATATTGTTGAAAAAACAGCCTGTTAGTCAGGATAATAATTCCAATATTCATCGCTTCTGGGAACAGACTGGAAACTTTTATGTTCGTGGTAAAGGTAATGATAACTTAGCTGATCCATTTATCGCTTCTAGCTTTGTGCCAGCAGTTAGTGCGGTATTCCGCAATATGACTCAAATTCGGTTTGATCATCCAGTGTGGATTCCAAAAAACTGTACTGCTTGTGGTAATTGTTACACCATCTGTCCAGACAGTGCGATCCCTGGTTTGGTAAATTCAGTTTCAGAAATATTTGATACTATTATCCGTCGAGTTGAAACCAACGGTCATAAAATTAAACATTTACGCCGAGCTGTGCGTACTGTAGAGAAAAAACTACGAATTCATTTAGATACTGGTGGCGAAAACGTTAATGTATCTCCATTGTTAAATAAAGCAATAGATGCAACTATCAGTGAATGTGAAGGAGAAGAACGGGTTGAGTTTGAAAAAGAATTTAGTTGGTTCCGGGAATCACTTGGCAAGTTTAAGTTCTCTATAACTAAACCATATTACACTGTTAAGGAAAAATCTGGTAAAGGCTCTGGTGGTCTATTCTCAATCACAGTAAATCCTTATACCTGTAAAGGTTGTATGGAATGTGTGGAAGTTTGTAATGACAATGCGTTAGGTGTGGCTACTCAAACTGAAAAGAGTGTCGAAACTCTGAAAAATGATTGGGATTTCTGGTTAGATTTACCAAATATTTCTCCAGAATATAGCCGTATTGATGACTTGGATGAGAAAGTTGGTGCTTTAGAAACTTTACTGTTAGACAAGAAAAACTACGATTCCATAGTTTGTGGTGATGGTTCCTGTTTGGGTTGTGGGGAAAAAACTGCGGTACATTTATTCACTGGTGTTGTAACTGCTTTACAACAAATGCGGGTGAAGAAGCAAATTGCTAAATTGGACGACTTGATTTCTCGTTTAGATAAACATATTCGTCTAAAACTAGCTGATAGTGTTGATATTACTGATACAGCTACTATTGAACAAGTTATTAGCGAACATAAGCATACAGATTTAACTTTGTCTCGTTTATCCGCTGCATTGGATAGTGATAAAGGTACAATTCCATTAGATTCCGAATGGTTGAATTGGGTTACCGAATTATTGAAGAAACTCAAGCATTTGAAATGGCAATATACTGATGGCACCACTGGTACAGGTCGGAGCAGCATGGGTATTGTTAATGCCACTGGTTGTACTTCAGTTTGGGGTTCGACTTTCCCATACAACCCATATCCATTCCCTTGGGCTAGTCATTTATTCCAAGATGCTCCATCAATGGCAATGGGTCTGTTTGAAGGCCATATGTCCAAAATGGCAGAAGGCTTTAAAGCTATTCGGATGGCTGAGTTGGAATTGGAAGGTAAATATAATGCAGATAAAGATTACAAATTCTTTACTTATTTCAACTGGAAACAATTTAGTACTGAAGAATTTTTACTCTGTCCGCCAGTGGTAGCAGTTGGTGGTGATGGTGCAATGTATGATATTGGTTTCCAAAATCTGTCTCGGATGATGATGTCTGGCATGCCAATTAAAGTTCTGGTATTGGATACTCAAGTTTACTCTAATACTGGTGGTCAATCTTGTACTTCTGGTTATATTGGCCAAGTCGCAGATATGGCACCGTTTGGCAAAATAATGAAAGGTAAAGAAGAAATTCGGAAAGAAATGGGCTTGATTGGTATGGCTCATAGGACTTCTTATGTGCTACAAGGTTCTCCATCCAATACTACTCATTTGTTAGAAGGTTATATTGATGGCTTAAATAGTAAAAGACCAGCTTTATTTAATATCTATTCAGTTTGTCAGCCAGAACATGGAGTTGCTGATGATGCTACTGCTCACCAAAGTAAATTAGCTGTAGAATCAAGAGCATTTCCATTAATGACTTATGATCCAGATGCTGGTGAAACTTGGGAAGAATGTGTAAATATGGAAGGTAATCCAGCGATAGATAAGGATTGGCCAGTGTATAACTTAGCTTATACTGATAAAGAAGGTCAGCCAGCTACCATGGAATTGCCGTTGACATTTATTGATTTTGCTATTACTGAAGGTCGTTTCCGTAAACAGTTCCGTAAAGCTCCAGCTGATATGGATGAGGAACAATTAGTTTCTGTAGTTGATTATTTAGAATTGGATGCCGATGAAAGAGAAGGAGTAAATCCTTACACTTGGTCAGTTGATGGTAAAAATAAATTGATGAAAGTGTTGGTTTCGGATGAAATGATAGCTTCCACTTTAGAACGACGGGAGTTCTGGCGATTAATGAAGTCTATTGCTGGCGTGGATAAGATTTCCGATCCAGAAGAATTAGCTCAACAAGTTCGTGGTGATATGGCTCAGAAGCTTTCTGCTAGTTTGTTGGCGATGGCTACTGGTGAAATGCCAATTATGCCGATGTTGGGTGGTGATGCTGGTGCAGCTCCTGCTGGTGGTAGTGCTGCTGGTGATTTTGAAGCTGTGTGGATTGATACTCCAGAGTGTACCGCTTGTGATGAGTGTGTGAATATTAATCCGAAGATTTTTGCTTATAATGATAAGAAGCAAGCTTATATTCTTGATCCTAAAGCTGGACCATTTAAGGATATTGTTAAATCTGCGGAGAAATGTACTGCTCAGGTGATTCATCCTGGAACTCCAGCTAATCCAAGTGAAAAAGGTTTGGATAAGTTGATTAAACGGGCTGAGAAGTATCAGTAGATTTTTGATTAAATTGTATTAATTTTGTTTAATCTCGTTCCCAACGGCTTCGTTCAATACTATTAAGTTAAGGATTTATACTCAAATTGTCATACCCACGAAAGTGGGTATTCAGAGATTCTAGATTCCCGTTTTCACGGGAATGACATGAATTTTTTCCTTAACCTTAATGGCATTGAACGTCTTCGTTGGGAATGTATAACTCTTGTCATTCCCGTGAAAACGGGAATCTAGAATCTCTGGATACCCATCCCCACTTTCGTGAAGACATGCTTTCGT
>JQIA01001914.1_pt1 | contig 11155 bp, 13 predicted proteins | sample 811431 | NCBI WGS metagenome assembly JQIA01 (sample SAMN02998118, study PRJNA258478) | marine sediment metagenome | biome: marine; feature: seafloor; material: sediment; isolation source: oil-polluted sediment collected from 3 locations (0.5 km, 0.7 km and 0.9 km)... | place: USA: Gulf of Mexico ... | reverse complement strand
AACAAGAACAGGATATAAAAGAAACAGCGTCACAGACTGCGAGAACACAAAATTTTTCAGAGGCTCCGCCACCTTCGGTGTTTGTTTCTGAAAATACCTCAAATCATTTTCGTGAACATGTCGGTGCCGTCTTGTCTGAGCTGATGTCGGTATGCAAACATTTGGCTGGGCTTAGAATGTCTGATGGAAAGCAATTCAATCCGTATCAGCTCGTTCAGATTGCGGTCAAGGATGGCTATCACCCCGGGGCAATCCTTTCAACTTGTCAGGCAATGATTGAGGGGTGGAGTGGGATCAGTAACCCATGGGGTTGGTTCAAGAAGATAGCGACGGTTCAAAGCAAGAATAATTACGAGAAGGAAAAGCAGTGGAAGGCTGATGACTACAAGCAAGTGTTTGTTGATCTTGCTAAGCAGGATCTTTTCAAAGATTTCCTGCGTGAGGCCGGATCGATATGAACCGTGGATGTGTATACAAACGCTGTTTACGCCTATGGGGTAAAATGAACCATGAATGTGTTTGTAAACACTGTTTACGGTTCACGGGTCCTTCTGGGGGCTTGCCCATACGCGGTTACGGTCAGCCCGGGTGTTGGTTGCGCGTAATTTTGAAAACGGAACGGAAAACGGAAAGAATGTTGATATTATTGGGTTTTGTTGTTTTTGGTGGTGACTTTTTTCTGAGTGAGGAGCTATGACGGAAAAATTTAAAAATGTGCTGGCAGTGTTGAAATTTCTGAAGGCTGAAGGGTTTAAGATTGGCCGGGATAAGATTTATCAGGATGTCAAAAAAGGTCTTCTCCGTGTTCAGAAAGACAAGTCTGTTTTGATTGCCGACGTTAAGCTTTATTCAGCGACTTTGAAGCAGGTCAGCTTTGACGGGGTTGAGCTTGTTGAGGATCAGAAAGTCAAAACCCGAAAAGAGATTGAAAAACTCGATCTGCAGAATGAGAAATTAAAATTTGAGCTGGATAAAGAGAAAGGGAAATATCTCAAGAAGAAAGATTTTGCAATGGAGGTTGCTGCCCGGGCAGTGGTTCTTGATACCAGTATCCGGCATATGTTCCAGATGAATGCAGCGGAATATATTGCGCTTGTTGCGGGAAATGCTCTGAAAGCGAACGAGCTGCTTGAACGGATGGAGGGGGATTTTGATTCTGTGATGAACAGCTTTGCAACCATGGATACATTTCAGGTTATGATTATCGGGGGGGATGATTCTTGAATCAGCAGAATTTATTCAAAGAGGCGTTTGAAGGGATAACGATTACATGCCCGTCATGGTTGCCGGATGAATTGCGTGAAGAACTTGCCGAACGGGGAAAACTTCAGTATTCCTTCAGGTTTTTGAAAGCTGAACGCAAGGCCTACAGGAAAGAAAAGCCGATTAAAGTCAGCGACTGGGCTGAAAAGAATCGTGTTGTCACTATGAGCGCTTTGCCTGGCCCGTGGAAAAATAACGTTACTCCGTATCTGGTCGGGATTATGGACGCTATTGATTATCCAAGTGTTCGCGAAGCAACTATCTGTAAGTGTCCTCAGTCCGGCGTCTCTGAGGCGGCGCATAATTACATCGGGTATTGCATCGATCGAAAACCGGGCCCGGTGCTTTATGTTTTCCCTGATCAGCTGACGGCAAAAGAAAATTCTGACGACAGAATTCAGCCGATGATTGAAAAGTCTCCTCGTTTGTCAGGTTATTTGACAGGCCGGCAGGATGATAAGGCGAGTTTGAGAATTAATATGCAGCATATGCTGATTTTTCTTGCATGGGCGTCATCAACATCCCGGCTGGCAAATAAGCCGATTCGATATGGTGTTGCTGATGAGATCGATAAATCAGGATTTTCTGCAAAATCAAATGAAACATCGGCGTTAAACCTGATTCGGAAAAGGTTTGTGACGTTCAAAAACAGAAGTAAATTTATTAAAATTTCAACTCCGACAGTCGAGACTGGAAATGTCTGGGTTGAGCTGAATGATTGCGAAGTGATTTTTGATTTGTGGGTTGTTTGTCCGGATTGTGGCCACTGGCAGATAATGATTTTTGAGCAGATCAAGTGGGACGGCGGCTCGGATGCGGATCCTGATGAAATAATTAATAAACAACTGGCAGAATATGAATGCATAAAAGAGAGTTGCAAAGGCCGCTGGAGCGATACAAAACGTGATTTAGCTGTCCGAATGGGTGAGTGGCGCTCCCGGGGTAAGAATATTGAGATTATGAGGTATTTAAAAAACTTTAATCCCCGGAAAATCGGTTTTCATCTTCCATCCTGGTATACCCGCTTTGTCTCATTGTCAGAATGTGTTGAATCGTTTTTGAAAGGCCAGAATGATCTTGATGACTGGAAGGATTTTATAAACGCCCATAAGGCTGAACCGTATATCCCGAAGAAACGAAAGAAAGAAGAATCAAGAATTAAGGCGTTGAAAGATGACAGGCCTGCAGGGATTGTTCCGGGTGGTGATGTTGTTGCGGTCTTGACTGCAGGGGTTGATACTCAGGATTATGGATTCTGGTATGAAATCCGGGCTTATGGCTGGGGGCTTAAGGCTGATTCGTGGCAGATCAGGGCAGGATATGTTGAAACATTTGAAGCGCTTGAGCAAATTCTCTGGGATGACAACTATGAAGATTTAGAGGGAAACCGTTATTTCGTAGAGCTTTCGGTTCAGGATGCCATGGGGCACAGAACCGATGAAGTTTATGATTTTTGCGCGGTTAACCGTGGAGTGATTTTGCCGTTTAAGGGTGAAGGTCGTTTAACTCAGCCGTATACATATTCGAATATTGAGTTTTATCCCGGCACGAAAAAACCTATTCCCGGTGGGTTGCAGCTACTCCGAGCGAATGTAAATTATTATAAAAATAAGTTGTCCCGTTGGCTTGATGTTGCTCCGGGTGACCCTGGATCGTACTGGATGAACAGCGAAATGACTGACGACTGGGCAAAGCAGATGACGGTTGAATACGTTAACGAGAAAGGTGAATGGGAATGCGCTGACGGGGTTGATAACCATGCGTGGGACGTTAGTAACTACGCTAATATTGCATACGATGTTTTACAGGCTAAGCACTGGGCGAAGCCTGAAACTGATTTGAATACGCAGGCAGAGCAGAAGACTGAAAAGAAAAAACCTAAAAATAAAAGGGGTCGAAAATGGTAGACAAGACAAAAGGGAATAACACTGGGGATGCGTTGACCGGAATGAAAGCAATTTGCAATTACATGAATCGATCTGAGCCGACTGTTCTTGATTTAATCCGGGATCGTAAGTTTCCTGCTACGAAAATTGGCGGTGTTTGGGAAAGTGGTAAAACGCTGATTGATGGTTGGAAAAAGGCTCAAATTTTTTCTGAAGTCTTTAAGAGCCAGGAGGCTGTGTAGTATGGACAGCTATCGGATAGTGAAAAAGGGTGATCAAATCCGGGTAGAAAAGCTGGTAAAACGGTGTTTCTTTTTCTGGGGATGGGTTGGAGTTGTTCCGGAGCCGCCTTCTTTGTCAAGGGCAGGCTATATGCCTCTTACGAAATTTCATTCTGTTCAAGAGGCTGAGGTTTATGTAAGAGGGTTGATTGAAAAAAAACGGGCTGAAAGTAAGGGGTGGCAGGTTTATAAGACTTTTAACACCGGGCTTAATGATATTGTGTGTCCGGATACTCCAATGCCGAAAGTTAAGCGTCCTGTGCCGTCACCACCACCACCAAAGAAAAAAACTTATGAACCTTGCAACCCTGATGCTGAAATTGTTGAAATGTCCATGCACTGTCCTGTTTTGAGGGGGTGTTATGATTTGTATAAAACAAGGGCGCTTGGTTACGTTGGTATGCTCGAAATGATGGTTCTTGAGCAGACAAAGAGAAAGCTGCTGGTTGAGGGTGAATTGGTCAATGAGCTTGAAAGCAGGATTGTTGAGACGTGAGGGAAGGATTTAAAAACCCCGGCCTGAAGATCAGGCCGGGATGGTCTTTGAAAATAAATTTCTTTATTTGCAGTTTAGAAGGCCGGTCGGACAGAGTTTGTATCCATCTATGTTGAACGAAAATAGGTATTCTTTAGTTGCCTTGCCTATTGTGATCGGTAGAAGGATTGCAACGTCTTTTCCAATGAATGATTCGGCCATTTCTTTTACTTTTTTAGGAGACGGCATTTGATTTGGGATCAAAGCTCTATGTGTAAGTGTTGCGCCATGTCCTAAATTAATTACTATATTTTCAGTGGGGGCAAAAACGTCTTTTAATATTTTCCCTTTTGGAATGACTGACGGGATTTGTTCTTCTGCTTTGTTAATTAGTCGTATGCCGGAGTGAATTACTCTTTGTGCCTCTTCTGAAATATTAACGAATGCGGCTTTGTCCCATAAAACTGATATTGTTTTATCGGTTTTGTTTTTTATTACGAACCTGACTCTATCATGGCCGGGGGTAAAGCTAACCATAATGAAGCTGTCTTCAAATTTTAATTTATCCGTAATGTTTTTTTTATTATATCCGTCAACTTCACTAAGTGAAAGGTCATATTTTACAAAGGAAGTACAGCTGGAAAATATCATGGTAAGTACACAGAGAATCATAACACGTTTCATGGGGCAGTCTCCTAAAATCAACGGGGTAAAAAGTAGTAAATCGGGTACAGTTTTTTAGCAAACATCAAAAAACAGGTAGCATATAGAGTAATATCATTCAACAAAAAAACGCTTGACACTTTAAACGGGTATAAATTACAGTCTGTGTGTGCTGGTAAAATCCAGCGCCGGGATTGAGACCCCGTTTGTACCAAAAGGTGTCAAGCGCCTTTCAAAAAATGCGCTTTTTTTGCGTCTATATTTTGGCAGGCTGGATAGGGCCGACTTCGGTCGGGCCGTGTACCTTTTGGGCGGTAGTCTCAACCCTGTTCGGTCTGCCATTTTTCAGATTGAGACCTGAAAACGGCAGTTTCAACTTTTTATCCAAAAGGAGGCTGTTATGACAAAATTTCCTATCACAATTTCAACAAATGTAATTTCAAACCAAAATCAAAAAACCATTAATGCACGTGGACTCCATGAATTTCTTGGTGTTGGAAAAGTTTTTGCTGGTTGGCTTAAAGGCCGGATTGCTGAATATGGTTTTGAAGAAAATCATGATTATGTTTGCTTTCCAAATTTGGAAAGCAAAAAACAAGGCGGTCATAATCGTAAAGAATATGAACTGTCTTTCGACATGGCAAAAGAGCTTTGCATGGTTGAAAAAAACGAGCGCGGCCGTGAAGCAAGACGGTACTTTATTGAATGTGAGAAAAAGCTGAAAGAAAAGCCGCTTTCTCTTCCATTGCCGGAGAATGATCCTGAGGTCTTGCAGAAAACCATTGAGCACTTTACAGGATATGCTATGGATTTACAGGATGATATTGAAAAATCATTGGTACTTTTAACCGCGGCGGTGGGTAAAGTGGCTAAACTTGTTAATACGGCTTGCGTGCTTTATCCGGAGCAGGTTAAACAGGCACGAATGAAGGTTAAAGGATAAATAATTTAATTAAAGCGATTGAATAAGGAAAGCGGCTCTTTTGGGCCGCTTTTTTACTTTTGCTCAGTAAATTACTTAAAATACTTGTGGTGGGCATAAATTTATGTGTATAAATTTAATTCTATAATTGTTCGGTATACACATTGATACAAAAGGGCTTTACTTATGATGATTACAAATGTTTTAGGTGTAGCGGGAATTGCAGTTAGTGCTATTTTTGGTGTTTGGGGAGTATATTTAACAATAAAGAAAAGAAAATATCCTTCAGAAATATCTTATGTATCAGAGAGTTCTATAAATTTGTTCAATGATGTTGTCGGGGATTTAAATGAAATAAAAATCCTTTATCAAGACCAACCAGTAAAGCACAACCTTGTCTTATTAAAGGGACATCTTATAAATACCGGGGAAACAGACATATCTCCCTCAATGGTTAGCAGAGAGTTAACAGCAGTTTTACCAGAGAATTACAAATGGATAGAGGCAAAAGTAACGGGGTATAGCAAGGAGGTTTCTTCATCAGTGCAAATCGTAAAAGAAAACATCCTATCTTTTGATTTGGACTACTTCAGATGTAAAGAGTTTGTTTCATTTCAAGCATTAGTAGAGGTTCCTATTGATGATGAAAAACAAAATCCATCTTCACTGCTTAAAAAGTCTATAAAATGGGATCATAGGATAATTAACACAGAGAAAGTTAAATTTATAGCATCGTCCGTTATTGGAAGCAGTTATATTTTTTCAGTCCCTTTTATGATACTTGGCTTGGTATTTTGTCTATTTTACGCTGGTTTTGAATATTATAGCAGCGTAAGTAGAAAACCTTTTAATCAACATCTTATAAAGTATCAGTTAGGAGTTGAAAAAAATAAAATTTTTTACCATCTGTCTTCTAATGACGGTGAAGCGTTTAAGTTGGAGAGTGATGGCTCTGTAATTGAAGAAGAAATCTCTCGGAAGGGTTTGTTAAAGAAATATGAAATTGTAATTAATTTGCCGTATTCTAAAAAAAGGATTAATAGAGGTTTTTTATATTATTCTGAGTATGTGCTTATCGGCTTAAGTATTCTAATTTTGTATATGACGGAATTGGTCATTAGACGTAAAGAAAAGTATATAAAATCATTATTGAAGAGGGTCTAAAGAGACTGATAATGTCCGGGCGATATAATTTGTAGCCGCAAAGAGGCATCCTGCTTTAAAATAAAAATCCCTTTGACCTTATATGTCATTTCCTCTTGCTATACATTGCTGGTCAGTAAGTAAGAAGAATGCCATATTAAAAAAGAAGTAAAATCAAAGGAGGCCCCTTCATGCCAGTATCCCCCATTACAATTTCTAATCACACCATATCAAACCTGTCTCAGAAGACTATTAACGCATACGACCTGCACCGGTGTTTAAAGATGAGTCTGTCTTTTTCTGAATGGATTAAGGCCAGAATAAAAGAATACAGGTTTGAAAAAGGTTATGACTATATTATTCCGGTTGGAACAGAAAAGTATGAAATAACCCTTAATATGGCAAAAGAACTTTGCAGGGTTGAGAAGACAAACCGGAGTGTCAAAATGGGCCGGGTTATTATTGATTATGAGAACCGACTGAAAGAAAAATCTGAATTGTCAATGTCCCCGGTTTATGACCCTGCATCAAAGCAGGTGACAATTGAGCATTTTACAAAGCATGTTTTGTCGATGCAGGATAAGATTGAGAAAGCGCTGGCTGCTTTAAACTTCGGGCTGATTGATTCGGGGCGGGCTGTTAATACCGCCTGTGTTCTTTTTCCTGAAGAGATTCAAAAGGCAAGGATGAAGGGTGATGGGTAATAGGGGGCTGTGAATAAAAAAAGGCGGCCTGTGCTGCTGGCCGTCTTTTTTGTGTTGATATGAACGGGCGGGCATATATTTAATTTTTAGTCTGTATGTAAAGGTTAAGCGTAAACTTGGCCCCAGCTTTTTGGTAAAAGAATATGGGTAATTAGTAAAATTAGCTATAGAAAATACTATACTTACTTATTGTATTGTTTTTCCTGAGCGCTAAAACTACTTTTATCTAAGTGATATTATAATAAACAGGACAATGGTCAAAATTTATTAATATATTCATCCAAGTATTTTCAGTGGTGCAGTTATCTAATGCAATTACCGTTCTATTATTTCCATGGGCTACATAATCTATAACCGCATTAGGGTTTAACGTGGTTATGAATCCTCGCCTGGTTAAATGGAATTGATCCTTTAAGGTTGGCGAAGTTATCAAGTTGTCTCCAAGACTATTCCATTGAGTAAAATTAAGAGGTGTGTTTTGATGGCTTAATGGGGCAACAACATCCAGAGCTTTTTCTATACTATTTTGAATTGGGAGATTGAAATCTCCTCCAACAACTGTATTTTTCCCTGTCATTGTATTGAGGAAAGTCTTTACAGCATCAGTTGCAGCGTTTCCACCCCTATTTGAGGCGTTTGCATGAATACCCCAAACAGAAATATTACCGCAGGTTACCTTAATTAACATTCTCCTTTGATCCAATCCATGAAAACGCATCCCTCTTACTGCTATACTTACAGGTTGATAGTTTGGATGTTTTAATGCACATAAGCATTTGGTAGAGGAGGCACCATTTCGATCCAATGTATTCACATACCCGCCAAGCATCCTATATTGAGGGCAGGTACCAGTACCATTAAATAAACCAATGTCGTTAAATTGGGCTAACGTGCTGCTTAACTCTTCTAATATTAAAATCTCTGGTTGAATTTCTTCAACCCATGCAAGAAACGCATTTTTTTTTTGCTGCTGTGAACTTTTTCCCATATTAACATTCCAAAAAGCAACTCTCATGTTCTACCACTCTAACTTTTTATAATTTATCTAAAAGACAATAGACTGAAATATATCCGGTATTTTTTCAACAATCTTACTACTACTAATACAAGCAATTTATAATTATTTAGTCAAGTAGAATTCGCAGTTTTTCTATGATTAATAAACCATATATTGCCTCTAAAAAACATCCCAATTTAACCCCTGTCAACCGAAAAAATCAAAATATACCAAAATATACCCGAATATACCAAAAATCTTAAACCCGAATATACCAAAATATAACCGAGTACACCCGAGTACTCCAAAAGAATCCAAAATACACCCGAATATACCAAAATATGCCGAAAGTCTTGTCAAATCAGCCTCTCTGAAACCCATGTTATAATAAAATCAAAAATTATACGGTGAAAATTTCAAAGCAAATGAGGCAAAAATGGCTTTTACAGACTGGGCGGCGCTTAAAACGCAAATGTTAAACGACCTTGCAGATAGTAAGTGGAATGTCTCTGAATATACAGTTGACGGAAAAACCACAAAATACAGGTCTTTTGATGAATTCCGGAGTGCTCTTGACTATGTGATTGTGAGAGCTGGTGAGTCGGCAGGCTCTGTTTCCGGTCGAACTAATGCAAGATCAGTGAGGCAATAATGGGATTTCGCTTAGGCAATGCAATAGACAGGGTGATCGGTGTTTTTGCTCCTGGTGTGGCAGTAAAAAGGGGGATGGCCCGGGATGTTCTTGAGCATAAACGTCAGTATGCAGCTGCTAAAAGCGCGACGGCTTCAGGGGGCTGGAATCCGGTTAATCCTGAGAACGTTAATGATCTTATTGCGTCCAGTTCTTCAATAGTTCGCGGAAGGGTTCGCCAGCTGGTCAGGGACTTTCCGTATTTTTCAAGGGGCGTCAATGTCATTTGTAATTTTGTTGTGGGTACCGGGATCACTCTGCAGGCGCGAGTAAAGACCGGGAATGAGCTGAATAAAAAAATCAATTCAGCCATTGAGGAAGGTTTTAAACGTTGGTCTGATGAAGCCGATGCGGCAGGACAGCAGCATTTTTATGAATTAACAGAGCTGGCAAAGCGGAATGAATGTGAGACCGGTGAATATATTTTTGTGAAACGAAACATCAAAGGGCAGAACAGGTTTTTACCTTATGCTTTGCAGGCGATGGAGCCGGAGAGACTGTCAAGTTTCGGGGCTAAAGCTGCAAAGGGGAATATGCTTCATGAGGGTGTTGAATGTGACTCACTAACAGGCAGGCCGCTTTTTTATCATTTTGCTGATAATGGATATTCCGGGAAGGCACACAGGGTTCCTGCAAAAGATGTGATTCACGGATTTAAGATTCTTAGACCGGGCCAGCTTCGTGGGATTTCTCCGTTTACGCCGGTTGTCATGCTTGCTGATGAACTTCAGGATTTAATGGGTGCAACGCTGGAACGTGCCCGCCTTGCAGCAAAGTGGCTGGCTATCGTTAAGACTCCGAATGCGGCTGGTTTTCAAGGTAGCCGCGTCCGGACTGATGACAACGGGAAAAAGATTGAAGAGCTTGAAAACGCTATTATTGAATATCTGAATCCTGGTGAAGAGATTGAGTTTGCAGGCGGTAATCTTCCGTCTGATACGTTTGACCCTTATGTCAAATTGATTCTCCATATGATCGCTGTTGGTATTAACATTTCTTATGAACTTTTATCAGGTGATTACTCCGGAATCAGTTATTCAACACTTCGCGGGAAAAGAAACGATCTTGCAAAGGACATTGAGCCGCTTCAGGTTGGCATGGTTCGTCGTTTCTGTCATCCGACGCATAAAGATGTTCTTGACCAGATGGTTATGCATGACCGCTTGCCTGTCAGGCTTCCCACATACCATAGAGACCCATGGCCCTTTCAAAAAGCTGTCTGGATGCCACCGGGCATGGAAGCTGTTGACCCGCTTAAAGAATCAAAAGCAAATACAGATCAGGTGAAAAGCCTTATCAGATCACCGCAGGAAATATGCAGATCACGTGGCCGTGATTCTGAAGACGTTCTGGACGAAATCGCAGAATTTAACAAAATGTGTATTGAGCGTGGATTATCACCTGCAGAAACATCAACCGCCATTGCGCAAAATCCGGCCGTTTTGGGGGCCGCTGCTTAAAACGGAGTGAATTATGGATAAAATGAGAACCAGATCCGGCGAAAATGATCAGTTTAAAACAAGAAAAATTACAGTATCGGCAAAGGCGGCAGAAGGTCAGCCATTAACGCTGAATGAGGCGGAGCGAAGCGTTGTAATTGGGATTGCTTCCGAAACGGATCAGGTCAGAGCATATGATTATGATATGGGCGGCTATGTACCTGAAATTCTGGTTATGTCCGGGTTCGTCCCCCCTGAGTCTGGTCAGGTCCCTTTGCTTGACGCTCATGGACGATATAGCGTTGATGATGTTTTTGGTTCGGTTAAAGACTATGTGGTCAGTGGTGACACATTGGATGGTACCGCTTTTTATTCTGAAACTGAGCGGGCAAATAATGCTTTTGTGAAAACAAAGGAAGGCCACTTAACAGATTACTCTGCAGGTTTTCGCGTGTTGAAAGAAATGAAGCTGCAGGAAGATCAGACGACAGAAATTGAAGGCCGTACATATACCGGCCCATGCATATTAATTACAAAGTGGGCGCTTAAAGAAGTGTCGACTTGTCCTATAGGTGCAGATCCGACGGCAAAAGCCCGTGGGGCTGCTGCTGACAATAAAAGAAGTCCGGACGGTTCCGGAAAGGAAAACAACCAGGCAACGCCACCGGCTGAGCCACAGACAAAGGAGAAA
>JQIA01001912.1_pt1 | contig 11168 bp, 10 predicted proteins | sample 811431 | NCBI WGS metagenome assembly JQIA01 (sample SAMN02998118, study PRJNA258478) | marine sediment metagenome | biome: marine; feature: seafloor; material: sediment; isolation source: oil-polluted sediment collected from 3 locations (0.5 km, 0.7 km and 0.9 km)... | place: USA: Gulf of Mexico ... | reverse complement strand
CGTGACACAGCCGACGAAGTTTGGTTTGTGGAACACCCCGCCGTTTTCACTCAAGGCGTTAGTGGCAAAGCCGAACACATTTTAAATAGCAGCGATATTCCTATCGTTCAGTCCGACCGAGGCGGTCAAGTGACTTATCACGGGCCGGGGCAACTGGTTATGTACGTTTTATTCGATCTGCGCCGCTTAGATATTGGCATTCGCGCATTGGTCGACGTGCTTGAAAACATCACCATTGCCGGATTAAAACAATATGGCCTCTTAGCTATCGCGCGCAAAGACGCGCCGGGCGTCTATATTGATGACAAAAAAATCGCCTCCTTAGGTCTGCGCGTAAAAAAAGGATGCAGTTACCACGGCCTCAGTATGAACATTGATATGGACTTAACGCCGTTTAGTTTTATCAACCCATGCGGCTATGAGGGTCTTGAAGTTACCCAATTATCAGAACATGGCGTAAAATGTACCACCTCTGATTTTGCAGCTGTTTTATTGCACGAATTAAAGCAACAACTCAATTATTGCCAACTCAAACTTGGCCCAAACACACTACACGTATAGCGATATGTCACACGATACAGATACCCTCAAAGCACCCTCACGCGCCACCCCACAAACGCATCAACGAAGTGAAGCGAAACTAGCGCGCATTCCGATTAAAGTTGAAAAGAAAGCCGATATTTTGCGTAAACCTCACTGGATACGCGCCAAAGTGCCCAGCGGCCCTCGAGTCAACGCCATTAAAAAAGCGCTGCGTGATCACGGCTTGTATTCAGTCTGCGAAGAGGCGGCCTGCCCGAATTTAGGTGAGTGTTTTAACAACGGTACCGCTACCTTCATGATCATGGGCGATATTTGCACACGGCGCTGCCCATTTTGTGACGTTGCGCATGGGCGACCAAAGCCGCTGGATAAAGACGAGCCTCAAAAACTCGCTGATACCATTAAAGACATGGCTCTTCGTTACGTGGTGATCACCTCTGTTGACCGTGATGATTTACGAGACGGCGGCGCGGATCATTTTGCACAATGCATTAACGCGGTACGCGAGAAAAACCCAACCATACAAATTGAGGTACTGGTGCCCGATTTCAGAGGCCGTATGGACCTTGCCGTTGAAGTCTTAGTGCAGACACCTCCCGATGTCTTCAACCATAATTTAGAAACCATTCCACGCCTGTATAAAAAAGCCCGGCCCGGTTCCGACTACCAATGGTCACTCAACTTACTGAAACGCTATAAAGAGGCGCACCCAGAGGTCCCAACAAAATCTGGCCTGATGCTTGGTTTAGGTGAAACAATGGAAGAGACTCTTGAGGTCATGCGGGATTTACGCGCGCACAACTGTAATATGTTGACCTTAGGTCAATACCTGCAACCAAGCCAAGACCACTTGGCCGTTGAGCGTTATGTTACGCCTGAAGAATTTGACGAGTTAGCACGCCTCGGTAAAGAAATGGGCTTTTCCCACGTCGCTAGTGGGCCGATGGTTCGCTCGTCTTACCACGCTGATCAACAAGCCTCTGGGGTTCTTGACTAGCCAACAAACCCTGATTGATGCGGCGTTAAAGCCGCTGAAGTTTTAGTTCTAAATCAGCCAGTCGCTGTGCTGTGCCAACGTCAACCCAATCACCATGATACAACTCGCCACTGACTTGCTGATGGGGTATAGAATCACGAATAATCGGTGCCAACGGAAAAATACCGGCTGTATGCTGCGCAAAAATGGCGGGGTTAAAGACCCCCACTCCACTGTAGGTGTAGCGTTTATCTGACGCCAATTCAATCTCACCGTCTGATAAGCCAAAGTCACCCGCTGAATGATGTGAAGGATTATTCACCAGTACCAAATGGATATTTTTATCAACCTTCGTTGTTAAACTTGCGTAAGGAAAATCGCTCCACACATCGGCATTCACAACTAGAAAAGGCCGTTCACCCAACAAAGGCAACGCATTAAATATTCCACCGCCTGTTTCGAGTGCTTGCAGCCCCTCATCTGAATATTCAATACGCACACCCCAACGTTCTCCACAGCCTAAGACCGCTTTAATTTGCGCGCCCAAATAAGCAATATTAATCACGAATTCGTTAAAACCCTGCTTTTTCAGTGCCACAATATGATGTTCAATAAGAGGACGCCCGGCAACTTTCAACAAAGGCTTTGGACAATGATCGGTTAATTGCCCCATGCGCTCGCCGCGCCCCGCCGCTAAAATCATTACCTTCATTAGGCTTTTAACTCGGTTTGACGCTGCAAAAATTTAGCCATTAGCTGATGCTTTTCAATCAACTCCGCGATAGGCCTAAGCTCATCATAGCGAGCACAAACAGCAATGACATAATTCAATGTTCGGGGGATATCTTTTAAATAACCACTTTTACCGTCGCGCAGTAACAAACGCGCAAAAATACCAATCGCTTTCATATGCCGCTGAACACCCATCCAATCGAACCATTGATAAAAACGAGCAGATTCAAAATCATCGGCACAACCACGTCCTTTCCTCTGCTGGAGGAAATCATCAAGCCACGCGTAAATTTTTTCATCCGGCCAGTCGATATAACAGTCCCTATATAAGGAAACAAGGTCGTATGTTATGGGCCCGGCCACTGCATCTTGGAAATCAATCACACCCGGATTGCCTTTCTCAGTCACCATTAAATTTCTGGAATGGTAGTCTCTATGAACAAACACTTGTGGCTGCTCAAGGGCAGATTGAGCTAATTTTTCTTTGGCCATCACTAAGCCCACTTTATCGTCAGGCGACAAATCAACAGCCAATAATTTACTCACGAACCAGTCTTCAAACAAGCCCATTTCTTGCTGTAATAAAGCCAAGTCGTACTGAGGAATTTCAAGCTCGGCCAACGGCAAGTCGTGCATTTTATGCAGAGCTTGAACGGCATCGGCATAGCGGTTATTCGCCGTCAATTCGCTTAGTTGGTCTAAATAACTTTCCGATCCCAAGTCGCTGAGAACTAAAAAGCCTTTTTCAAGTGACTTATAAAAAATTTGCGGTGCATTAATGCCTTGCGAAAACAACAGCTCGGCCACGGCAATAAATGACGTACAGTCTTCTTTAGACGGTGGCGCATCCATAACGACGAATGACTGGCCGTTACACAGGACACGAAAATAACGCCTAAAACTGGCGTCGCTTGATGCCGGTTCACAACTAAATTCGTCCGTTAAAAAAACATCCTTTAACCATTCAGTTAAAAGTTGTTTGCGTTCATCTATCACCATAAGAAACACTCTGTTAGACCTAATTCACGCAGACTGAAAGTTGCGTGCTAATATACTGGGAAATTATAAAAGTATCATTGAAGAATTCATCATTCTATGCGATTTTATACAACCAACGTTAGATTCAAATAAAAGGCTTTAACATTAACTCTTCGTACAAACATCTTTTTCTTAGCCTAGCGCTTTTTTTTACCGCATCGCAAGCTTTCGGCTTTGCCGACTCTCAGTGGGACTGTAACCTAGCCAGTGACGGTGAAACGTGGGACTGTTCCGCTTCCAGCAAGCCTTTAGTTCAGCCATCTGAGCCTGTAGCCGCTGATGAAAACGTGAGCGACGAAAGCCTTATCGCCGAATCACCCGCAAAAAAATCCGATGAACCATCGGTACCTCGTGTCCAACTCACTCGCCAAGCAACCACTGTCACGACTAAAAAAGCACCCGTGGCAGTTTCAAGCATGAAAAATGACGGTTCTTGGGATTGCCAAGCTGGCGCAAATTCCACGTGGGATTGCACCCAAACTAGCGCCCCGAGCAGCGTTGAAGTTGCAACTGTAGCGGGTATTGAATTAGCCAGCAGCGCCCCTTCTGATCGCATTAGAGATAATTCATTGTTCCACCTTATGGTGCAACAACTTGAAGCAGACCCTTGGGATACCTGCGAAGTCTCAACTGAAGAACTTCGTGAAAGTAGAAAAGCTATCCAGCAAAGTCGTTTAAATGCGGAAGTAAATATCCAATCTGATTACGCCGAAATTCTTGAAAAGAACGACGCTCAATTTAGCGGTGATGTTTTAGTGAAGCGCGCCGACCAAACTATTACCGCCGACCATGTTAGCTTCAACAACAATAAAGAAATCGCCTCGGCATCAGGTGACGTTTTCTATCAAGAAAAAGGCTTCGCCCTACACAGTGACCAAGCAACCCTTCAGCTTAGCAATGATACTGGCGAGTTCAAAAACACTCAGTTTATTATTGAAGGGACTCATGCCCGAGGCACCACCCAATCGACTCGCCTTATTAACCGTGATATTAGCCAGTCAACCAATATAACTTATACCACCTGCGCGCCCAGCGTTAGCGATTGGGAGCTGCAAGCAAGAACACTGGAGCTGAACAATGAAACAGGCCGCGGAACCGGCCGCGACGTTTGGGTAGAAGTGTTTGATATTCCATTGTTATACACACCGTACATCTCTTTCCCAATTGATGACCGACGCCAGTCCGGTGTATTAACACCCACGTTTGGCAACTCCGACACCACCGGCATAGACTTCTCTATCCCTTACTATTGGAATATTGCTGAAAACTATGACGCCACTATTACACCGCGAATCATGAGCGATCGTGGTTTGATGTTAGGCGGTGAATTTCGTTACTTAACCGACAGTAGCGAAGGCCAAGTAGCAGCCGAAATTCTTAGTGATACCGACACCGATGAATTACGTGGTCAATTCTCACTGCAAAATAAATCAACCATCAGTGCCCGCCTAAGCTCAGAGCTAGACCTTAATTACATGTCGGATGATGATTACTTAGAAGATTTTGGCAATAGCCTTAGCATCTCTAGCAACCGTTATTTAAGAAGCCAAGCCAGTTTAAATTATCGAGCCGACAACTGGAACTTACTCACTAAATTAGACAATTACGATTCTATTGATGAGTCTATTTCAAGTGCTAATAGACCGCATCGCCGTCTACCGCAAGTTCTTTTCAAACTACACGAAACCGACGCCTTTGGCATTGCTAAAGTCAATATGCGCAACGAATTTGTATACTTCCAACATAGCGCCGACGTTGACGCTAAACGTGTTGATTTACACCCTAGCATTAGCGTCCCATTTCGAACACCTGCTGGATTCATCACCCCTAAGCTAGGCGTAAGACATACCGAATACCGCTTACAGGACCAAGCCGCAGGAGTGGACAGCCAACAAAGTAGAACGCTACCCATATTATCCATTGACTCAGGCTTGTTCTTTGAAAAACAACTGAACTTTGCTGGAGGCATGATTCAAACGCTTGAACCACGCGCTTATTATTTATACGTTCCGCATGAGAACCAAGATGATATTCCACTGTTTGATACCTCAGAATACGACTTCAGTTTTAACCAGCTATTTAGAGAAAACCGTTTTTCAGGTGCTGACAGAGTCGCCGATGCAAACCAGTTAACACTAGCGCTGACTTCACGACTTATTGAGTCCGACACCGGTAGTGAACGGCTAAGGGCCAGTATCGGCACAATTGTCTACTTTGATGACCTTGATGTAGGCCTTAAGCCCACCAGCACGCCTATTAGCAAAAACACCTCCGACTTAGTGACAGAAGTATCGGCAAAATTAACTGATACATGGTCTGCCCGCACCGCACTGCAATACAACCCACACGCAGGTAAAACCCAAAAAGCGACGCTTGGCTTTCATTATCGTGACGGCGCCAACCGTATCTTTAATGCAACCTACCGTTCTCGTTATGAAGGAACCCTTGATAACAAAGGGAACTCCAATGATATCGAGCAAACAGACCTATCATTTAAGTGGCCCATTAACAAAGAATGGAGCACCGTCGGTCGTTGGAATTATTCGCAAGAACAAAACCTATCGCTTGATACATTCTTAGGCCTTGAGAAAGACACTTGCTGCTGGCGTGTACGAGTCATTGCCAGACGTTACGTTAATGACGCATTTGACGAAGAGCCTAAAGAAGGTATTTTCTTCCAATTTGAACTGAAAGGCCTCACCAGCTTTGGTGAAAAGCTGGACACATTCTTAGAAGAAGGAATTTTAGGTTACCAAATACCTCAACACTAACTTAACAAATCACCTCCAAGGTCGAAACTAGGGTTTCAAAATGACACACCTAGTGTTATTTTGAGCCTTTGACTTATAATCCATTTAACGCTGAACCCACACCCAACATGAAAAGCTTCAAACAATCCATATTCGTTAATACCATCGTTCTGTGTAGCCTTTTGTCATTTGGCGCATTAGCCCAAAACTCCATTAATCGAATTATTGCGATAGTCGACAAAGGTGTTATTTTACAAAGCCAGTTAGATGAACAAGTTAAACAAACCTATCAACGCTTACCTGCTGAACAACGCGCTTCTATAGCAAAGGCTGATATTGAAAAGCGTGTTCTTGATCGAATGATCATGACAGAGCTACAACTACAAATTGCCAGACGTAGCGCTATAAAAATTTCAGATGCTGACATTAATGATTCGATTAAACGTATCGCCAATGCCAATAAATTAACATCAGAAAAGTTTCTAGAGGTATTACATAGAGATGGCGTCACACTTAAGTCTTTCAAAAATTCAATTAAAGACCAGATGCTCGTCAGACGAGTGCAATCTAGCTATGTTCACCATGAAGTAAAAATATCAGAACAAGAAGTAAAAAGTTTTCTACAATTACTTGAGCAAAGCAATGGCGATCAGTCAACAGAGTATCAATTAGGCCACATCCTTATTGCGACACCGGAAAATGCATCACCGCAACAAATAGCTAAGGCACATAAAAAAGCAGCGACTATCATTGCAAGTCTAGATAAAGGTGAAAGATTTTCCACCCTGTCTATCGCCCATTCCGATGCTAGCAACGCACTTGAAGGCGGAGACCTAGGTTGGATGAAACTAGCCCAAATGCCTTCAATGCTAACGCCTTATGTACAAAAAATGCAGGCAAATGAGTATTCAGCACCGATAGAAAGCCCCAGCGGTTTTCATATCATTAAACTCTTTGCGACTCGTGGCCAACAAAAAGTTATGGTGACTAAAACCCATGTACGGCATATCCTGATTAAAATTAATGCACTTGTTAGCGACAAAATAGCGCAAGAACGCTTAATTAACATTAAACAACGCATCGAACACGGTGAGGATTTCACCATGCTAGCAAGGGCTAACTCTGAAGACAGAGGCTCTGCTATCACTGGCGGCGACCTCGATTGGGTGCAGCCTGGCGCACTTGTTCCTGCGTTCGAATCCGCTATGGATCAACTGGCTATCAATGACATTAGCCCACCTGTTCAAACCCAGTTCGGCTGGCACTTAATCCAAGTATTGGGTCGTGAACAACAAGACAACACGCAACTGATGCGTGAAGCACAAGCTCGTTCTCAACTGCAAAAACGTAAGGCCGACGCCGCCATTGAATCATGGTTAGTAAAACTACGAGATGACGCCTACATTGAATACCGCTTAGATAAATAAGCGCCTATTGGTTTCGTTTTAAGCAACATAATGCCTTTACCTCGAATTGCTATTACCCCCGGCGAACCCGCTGGTATTGGCCCTGATATAAGCTTACAGATCTGCCATAAAAGTTGGCCATGCGAACTGATTTTTATCGCAGACATTGAACTATTGCGACGTAGAGCAACGGCTCTTAACTTATCAATCGACATTAAGCTCGCCGACCTGAGTAAACCAACCAGCCCACACACAGCTGGCACGATGAACGTTCTGCCCATTCAATTAGCTGAAAAAGAAGTTTGCGGCCTGCTTAATACTAGCAATGCAAAATATGTAACTGAAACGCTTCAATCGGCTGCCCAATTATGCCTCGATAAGGCATGCCAAGCGCTCGTTACTGGGCCTGTACAAAAAAGCGTTATTAACAATGCTGGCATCCCTTTTTCTGGCCATACAGAATTTTTTGCCGAATATTGCGGCGGCTATCCGGTGATGATGCTAGCTACAAAAAAATTACGGGTTGCCTTAGCCACCACTCATTTAGCGCTCAAGGATGTTAGCTCGGCAATAACGTCTGTACTCCTTGAAAAAATCATCCGCATTTTACACACCGACTTACAAAACAAATTCGCCATTACTAAACCACGTATCGCTGTGTGTGGCCTCAATCCACATGCCGGTGAAGATGGCCACTTAGGTGATGAAGAAATCAAAACAATAATCCCTACACTTAATCGTTTACGACAAAAGGGTATCAGCTTAACCGGCCCATTACCCGCAGACACCGCATTCACACCCGCCGTTTTAGCCAAGCACGACGTGGTGTTAGCGATGTATCACGACCAAGGCTTACCGACACTAAAATTCGCTGGCTTCGGTGAAGCTGTTAATATTACACTTGGTTTACCTATTATTCGCACATCGGTCGACCACGGGACAGCTCTTGAGCTTGCCGGTACTGGCAATGCCAGCTCGAGCAGTTTAGAATCTGCGCTTGAAATAGCCATACAACTTTCATCTAAATAATACCTTGAATAAACCACACAAAGCTCGCAAACGTTTCGGTCAGAATTTCCTACAAGATAGTCGGATCATCCACCAAATAATTATGGCCATCGACCCACTGGCAAGCGATCACATCGTTGAAATTGGGCCAGGGCAAGGTGCCATTACCGAACCGCTTTTAGATTCAAATTGTCAACTCGACGTGGTTGAACTTGACCGCGACCTTGTCGAGCGACTCAAGCTTCGTTTTGGTCATATTGAGCGATTTAGCCTACATAGCGCAGATGCATTGTCATTTAATTTCGCCGCCTTAGATGGCGACAAGCCTCTGCGGATTATTGGCAACTTACCTTACAATATTTCGACACCTTTGTTATTTCACTTGCTGACGCAGGCATCACATATCAAAGACATGCACTTTATGTTGCAAAAAGAAATTGTCAATCGACTACAGGCTCAACCGGGCAGCAAACAATTTGGCCGCCTAAGCATTATGATTCAACTGCATTGCGATGTTGAAGCACTGTTTGATGTTGACCCAGAGTGTTTTCACCCAAAGCCCAAAGTTATGTCGAGCATCGTTCGCTTAACACCCCACACAAAACAAAAATATGCCATTGATGACTTAGAGCTATTTGAAAAAATAGTTAAAGCTGCTTTTTCTCAGCGCCGTAAAACGATTAGAAACACACTGAAAAATATTTGTGATGAAGCATCTCTTATTGCCGCCCATATAGACCCAAATGCACGTGCAGAGAGCCTAGCAATTGATGACTTTGTTACCCTCAGCAACCAACTAAGCCGCAGCTAAGCGATCAGCCCCTCTGCGCCTTAAACGGGTACAACCTCGACTGGGTAGGCAATATTTATTAGTTGGTATGACAGGTACAAATAACAGAACGTTAGCAACAAGCTGATACTAAAACTCTTTTGTACTGTTTCTCGAATGATGTTGGCCATCACAATAAAACCCCAGATAACAATAAAGAAAACAACCAAACCTATTACACCTATAGGATTTTCGTTTTTCACGAGTCCATCCATCCAGAAAATATAGGGCACACTCAGCAATGTCATTAAGGCACCGCTTCCGTAAATAGCCGTTACGGCCTGATTAAAACGGTTTTTTACCTGAAAAAAGCTGACTAATACATACATAAATAAGCCAACTAAAACCGTTTCCAGAAATGATTGAATAATTGCATCAATTAACCCAATCGAACTTGAAAGTAGCAGCGTACCCGATAGAAAATAAATAAAAAAAACCATTTTCAACAACACCGCAGATTCAGGCACATCCTTCGGCCCTTTTTTTATCAAACAGAGGTCAACAAATATTCTTAGCAGTGTTTTAAAATCATTATTCATCTCTCAAGTATGCTGTACCATGGCAGCTTATTCAATCTGCTTTAAGTAAATCTAGATGATATTAAGCGAAAATAATCAAATTGAACTAAGAATTATTGAGCTCAAACAAGAGCATCAAGATTTGCACTACATAATTGATCATCTATCAGAAGAGCTTCAGCCTGACCAACTGAGAATACGCAGACTTAAGAAGCGCCGCTTATTCGTCAAAGATCAAATTGAACACTTAAAAAGCACCTTAATTCCTGACATTGATGCCTAATGGAAAAACTCAGTAACGAACAGTATCAACAATTAATTGAAGGCGCCGTTGTCATAGAAGAAGATGGTTCTGGAATAAAGGTTCTAGATACCCAAAAGGGTGAAATGATTAAGCTATTTCGTTTGAAACGGCTCCTTTCAAGCGCCCTTTTAAAGCCATACGCCGTTCGTTTCGTAGCAAATGCCAAGCAACTCAACAGCCTTGGCATCACCACAATCACCATTAATAGGCTCCTTTGGTGCCAAAGCATTAAGCGCCATATCGTTGTCTATCAACGGCTAGCAGGTGAATTATTGCGAGATGTATTAAATGATCCTGCTGAAAACACGGAAGAAATATTTCGCCAATTTGGTGCCTTTGTCGCTCAATTACATAATAAAGGCGTTTATTTCAGGTCCGCCCATTTAAAAAATATTCTAGTCTTACCCAATGGTGGTTTTGGGCTGATTGATATTTCTGATATGCAGATCAAACGTTCCTCACTGAAGATGAGTTTACGCCAAAGAAATTTTCAACACATCTTACGTTATCAAGAAGATAAGACGCTGGCTCAACCGTACTTCGATTCGTTTGTATCCAGTTACACTACCGCCAGCCAGCTAGACGAAAACAACAGCAATAAAATAAAACAAACCGTCCAAAGCATCATAGCTTAAAGTTATCGGCCATCAACTTCGTTGAGCAGGGCTAACGCCCTGCTCATTTGGCTTAAACTTTCTTTACCAAAATATCTTCCATCACTAAATACTCTAAGTCTGAGCCATAAAACATATTCAGCGCATCAGTTGGCGAACAAACCATCGGCTCACCACGGCGATTAAGTGAGGTGTTGAGCACCACGCCATTGCCCGTTAACTTTTCAACTTCGCTAATCAGCTCATAATAACGCGGGTTAGTTTCTGCCGTTACAATCTGCGCTCTTGCCGTACCATCTTCATGCACCACCTCTGGAATTCTTTTCTTCCAGCTGTCAGCCACGTCAAAGGTGAACGTCATATAGGGGCTTGGGTGATCTGTTTGCAAAATATCTTCCGCCACCGTGTCCAAAATACTCGGGCAAAATGGACGCCAGCGCTCACGGTATT
>JQIA01001911.1_pt1 | contig 11181 bp, 11 predicted proteins | sample 811431 | NCBI WGS metagenome assembly JQIA01 (sample SAMN02998118, study PRJNA258478) | marine sediment metagenome | biome: marine; feature: seafloor; material: sediment; isolation source: oil-polluted sediment collected from 3 locations (0.5 km, 0.7 km and 0.9 km)... | place: USA: Gulf of Mexico ... | reverse complement strand
ACATTGAAGGAATTAGCACTTACGGCAGGGTTAGACCATGCAAAAGGCGATGTGATTATTCCAATAGATGCGGATTTACAAGACCCACCAGAAATTATCCCAGATATGATAGCAAAATGGAAAGAGGGATATAAAGTTGTTCTTGCGACACGAAAATCACGGAAAACAGATACATGGATGAAAAAACATACGGCAACGCTGTTTTACAAAATCATCAATAAGATTTCCGACATTGTGATTCCGCATAATACTGGTGATTATAGACTAATGGATAGACAGGTTGCTGATGCTGTCGGGTTGTGTCAAGAACGCACACGATTTATGAAAGGATTGTTCGCATGGGTTGGATTTCCTACCGCTGTTGTATATTTTGATAGGGAAGAACGGGCGGCGGGAACTAGTAAATGGAATTATATCTCACTGTGGAAATTTGCACTGGATGGGATATTTGCATTTACTACTTTGCCGTTGAAGGTTTGGACATATATCGGTGCGATTATATCTGCCATTTCGTTTATTTATGCGAGTTTTTTGGTCATCCGAGCTATGTTATTCGGGGTAGATGTCGCGGGTTATACGTCTATTATGGTGGTGGTATTATTTTTGGGTGGAATACAGTTAATTAGTCTGGGTGTTATCGGGGAATATGTCGGGCGGATTTATAAAGAAACTAAAAAACGCCCACTGTATTTGGTAAATGAAACTATCGGGATTTAGGATTTCGTGCCACTTAAAGCCTGTTTAAAATCTTTTTTGAAATTACTGCTCCAGCTTCTTTTGTTTATTAGAGCCATTCCTAGAGAAAACCTGCTCTCCTAATCTAATAGCATTTCCCTGAACAACAACTGTTATATCTTTTGAATCTATCAAATTATTTCCCATTTTTTACACCCTCATGTTTGCAATTATAGTATACTTATACCACTATGAGAACATCTAAAACACATTTCGTTTTTTTCTAAGCTCGGTGAATACCTCTAATTTCGATGCGGTTTCATCCAGTCCCAAATTATATCTTATTTCCACACTATCACACCGTAAAAACGGATTGGTTTTTCGCTCTAATTTTACAGTTGTGGGAATAGTTGGTTCTTTCATATTTTCACAATATTCCCGTAAATTCGGATTATTCGGCTCATATTTAAGAGCAAAACCAGAGTTCATCCTAGTATATTCATGTCCGCAATAAATCCGCGTATCAGGTGGAAGTTTCGCTATAATTTGCAATGAGTTATATGCCTGCTCATATGTTCCCTCAAATACCCGTCCACACCCCAGCGAAAACAAAACATCTCCACAAAATAACGCCTTATCTTGCGGAAAATAAAATCCTATATGCCCAGTGGTATGTCCATATAACGGCAACACCTCACACCCCGCATATTCCAGAATTTCCCCAGCCGTAACAGCAATATCTATATACGGAATTCTAAGTTTATCCTTTTCACAGCCGATAACTTTCGCACCTGTTGCTTTTTTTAAATCGCCATTTCCATCAGTATGGTCATAATGATGATGCGTGTTGAAGATATAATCGAGCTTCCAATTACGATGTTTTAATTCCGCAATAATCGGTTCGGCATCGGACGGGTCAACGCAAATAACCACACCCATTGTTTTGATTAAATACGAATAATTGTCTTTTAAAACTGGTATTTGAACTATCTGCAATTACATTCCCTTAACTTTTGTATTGGAGATTTTCGGTAATTTTATTCCCAATATTTCCGCTAGTCGTTTTTCCTGCCCATAGTATGCAACACGACGCAAGAAACGAGGCATAATATTCGTCCATTTAAATGTCCCTATTAAGTTACCGTCGTCATCTTCTGCTTCTGGAACAAATACGAAAAGCTCCTGTAAAGTAATGACATTTCCTTCCATACCGACGATTTCAGTAACATTCACTACACGACGTTTTCCATCCCGCATACGACTAACCTGCACGATTAAATGAATCGCAGATGCAATCTGATGACGAACAGAGTTTATAGGAATTCCCAAATTCGCCATACCAATCATGTTTTCCATCCTGCTTAAACAATCTCTAGGATGGTTAGCATGGACGGTTGTAAGCGATCCTTCATGACCAGTATTCATCGCCTGTAGCATATCAAACGCCTCAGGCCCCCGAACCTCACCAACGATTATTCTATCTGGTCGCATACGAAGTGAGTTTTTCACCAATTCACGCGTTGAAACCTCTTCGTTTCTATGAATACCCGATGAAAGCGGTTTAGTTTCCAAACGAACAACATGTGGCTGTTGTAGTTGTAATTCCGCTGCATCCTCAATAGTCACAATTCTTTCCTCATGAGAAATATGTTGTGTCAGTGCATTTAGAAGTGTGGTTTTACCAGACCCTGTTCCACCTGAAATAACAACATTCATACGACTTTTCGCCACGATTTTTAGAAATTCTCCAACTCTTTCGGAAATATTTCCTTGTTCTTTCATGACATCAAGAGTTAGGAGTTTTTTGGAGAATTTACGAATTGAGATGGAGGTTCCATCAACGGAAAGTGGCGGTGCGATAATATTCACACGAGAACCATCGGGAAGACGGGCATCAACAATCGGGCGATCTCTTCTGATTTTTCTTCCCACAGCTTTTACGATTTTATCACCTAATGCCAGCACTTCTTTTTCACTTTTAAATCGAACACCTGTTTCTTCTAATTTCCCGCTAGCTCGCTCAACATATACTTGGTTATGCGTATTGATTAGAATATCGTTTACATCGTCATCATCAAGTAATGGCTGAATAGGACCAAAATCAATTTTATTTTTAAGATCTGTTGTTAGTAGATCTTCCTCGGATTCCTCTTCTTCACCCGTGATTCCAGCAAAGTCTTTCATTTGCTTTTCCAATTGCTCGCATCTGTCAGTAAGCAGGGAAGTTGTTTTATTTAATGCATTTGCGAAATTTCCTAGCTCACTAGATGACGGTGCCTGATTTGTAGAAGTATTATCTTCTGAGGCAACAGGGGTCGCCGATACAACCTTATGTGCTGATTCTTTTTTCTCAACAAGGTTGCTAACTAATTTTTGCATTTCCGCAGGGGATTTATCAAAAAGTTTTGCGAAATCATCTCTGGATATGACTTTAAGAATGGTGGTTGTGATTGCTGTGGCTGTTTCGTCCCTATTTTCATGATAGACCAAGCCGTCTTCCCCGAATAAATCACCCGCGATAAGCTCTAATGATTCATCGCCTTCTTTATCCAATTTCACCATACCTTTTTCTATAAGATATGCGTAATCACTTGCTTCACCATTTTGAAATATAACTTCGCCTTTCGCTACTTTTACAGCTTCCATTCTTTAAACCCATTTATTTTTTTACAGATATATTTTCTTTCATTATTTGCAATTTAAAGCAAGTAAAAACAACGATTGCAATTATTCGCGATATTAACTAAATTGCACATAAGATAATTTCAGGAAATAAAAAATGAAACTTACCGAACTTACGATAAAACAAGCCATAGACGGTTTGAGAAATAAAAAATTTACATCAGTGGAATTAACGCAGGCACATATAGATGCTATGGCGGAAAAACGAGATTTAAACGCATATATTACCGAAACTCCAGAGATAGCTTTGGAAATGGCTAAAAAATCGGATGAGAAATTAGCCCGTGGTGAAGGTGGTAAAATGGAAGGAATACCCGTTGCCATAAAGGATTTATTCTGCACGGAGGGCGTATTAACCACCGCTGCCTCGCATATATTAGACGGATTTACCCCGCAATATTCCGCAACAGTGTATGAAAATCTAGCTACGGAAGGTGCGGTTATGCTTGGAAAAGCAAATATGGATGAATTCGCAATGGGTTCCGCAAATACTAATAGTTATTACGGTGCTGTGAAAAATCCTCGTGATACAGAACGCGTGGCAGGTGGATCATCAGGTGGTTCTGCTGCTGCTGTTGCGGCTAATATAGCTATGGGAGCATTGGGAACTGATACGGGTGGTTCTATCCGTCAACCTGCATCATTCTGTGGAATTGTGGGAATAAAACCAACATACGGACGCTGTTCTCGGTGGGGAACTATAGCCTTTGCTAGCTCGCTAGATCAAGCGGGAGTTATGACAAAAACCGTGCGAGATGCGGCAATTATGCTAGAGGCGATTTCAGGATATGATGCGAAAGATTCCACATCTGCAAATGTAGAAGTGCCGAATTTTGAAAACGCAATTACAGGTGATATTAAAGGATTAAAAATCGGTATTCCACAGGAGTATCGCATAGACGGAATGCCTGAGGAAATAGAAGCATTATGGCAAAAAGGAATTGATTGGCTTAAAAGTGCAGGTGCGGAAATAGTGGATATATCCCTACCCCATACTAAATACGCCCTACCTGCTTATTATATTATATCGCCTGCGGAAGCGTCATCTAATTTATCCCGTTATGACGGGGTGAAATATGGCTTGCGGGTGGATGGTAATTCGCTGGATGAAATGTATGCAAATACCCGTGCGGAAGGATTTGGCGATGAAGTAAAACGCCGTATTATGATTGGAACATATGTATTATCTGCTGGATATTACGATGCATATTACAAAAAAGCACAACGAGTTCGCACTCTTATTAAACAGGACTTTGAAAATGCGTTTGAAACAGTAGATGCTATATTAACTCCGACAACTCCATCAGCTGCATTTAAAATAGGTGAAAAACAGGATGATCCTGTGGCGATGTATTTAAACGATATTTTCACGGTGTCTACTTCGTTGGCTGGATTACCTGCTATTAGTGTTCCTGCTGGATTATCTAAGGAGGGATTACCACTAGGTTTGCAAATTGTAGGAAAGGCATTTGATGAGGAAACAGTGTTTAGAGTTGGTGATGTTTTGGAGCGGTCTGCGGAGTAGGTCTTTTTGCTTCGGGCATAAAAAAGCCGTCCACACCCACCAAAAAAAAGGCGGGGGGGACGGTTTTAAAAAACGAATTCCTTACTTCGTTTTTTTGGCTGCATAAAATAACTCTTCCGTGATTTCCGCATAGTAAAACTGGCTCATGTTGTAAATATTCATCTGAGCCTCATACTCATCGCCATCATCATCTTCGGCTATGTAGGTGATTATGCAATCAACAACTTTTACAACCCTAACTTTAAACTCTGGGTTGGTTTTTGATACAAGCTTGACATCATTTAGCGTTTCAAACATTGTAATTCTCCTTACGGAAAGTAGGTGCAAGCACCTTTTTAAGTTGAGACTAATTTACGAGAAATCGCAAAAAAGCCTGTATAAATATAAATAAAAAAGTTTTTATAAAAAAAATCTAATTTTAGTATCACATACAATTGTTAAAGAAATGTTACCGTTGTTGTTTTTTATGTCATTCCATAAGCCGATTTAAATGAATTTATGAAAAGAAGTAAGCTTTTGATGTGTAAAAGGAAATTACCCTCCCCTTGAGGGAGGGTCTAAAAATACCGAAGGGATTTTTAGGGGAGGGGTAAATTTTTCTTTGAAAAATTGCTTTTATATTGTTTAATAACCCCCCACCAAAAAATTTAAGCAATTAAAATTGCTGAATTTTTTGACTCCCCCTCAAGTGGGGAGTAATTAAACCGAGAGAAAAAATATAGTAATGAAATTGTAACAATTCTTTGTTATAATTAAGACTTATCTTGTTCAATTTGAGCTTAAATGTAGTTTTTTCTATATATCAAAATCCCTTAATTGGGAATAAGGAGACCGTTATGACTATCAGCAGAATGCAGAAGGACGTTTTGGCATCTTCAGTTGTTTGTTACATAATGTTCGTTGGACTGTATTTTTGGGAAAGACAATCAGGAGTAGATGTGTGGGTTTTAGCAACACCAATTTCTTTTTTTTGTTCGGTGTTGTTTGGGATTACCGCTTGGAAGCAACCAAAAGGATTTATTGGCTCTTTAGGGTTAATAAATTCAGCTTTATCCTTCGGCATATTTCTGACTGGAGAGATTTGCTTACACACAGTTGGTCAATTGTCTTCTGGCAATATTGTTTTTGCCTTTATGCTTATTTTTGCAATAGTTATGTTTCAAGTAATTTCCTCGGAGGTTATATTGTCTTCTGAATGAGGTTTTCTCCATGCACCTTGACGGGTGCATGGAAAGACTGTAAAAGATTTAAAAGTCTTAGCAGTAAAACTATGAACCCAATCACACGAAAAAGAATTGCGAATTTTAAGTCCAACAAACAGGGCTATGCATCTTTTTTGATATTTATCGTTCTTTTCACAGTAAGCATTTTCGCGGAATTTATCGCAAATGATAAACCAATCCTAGTATCGTATAAAAACGAGCTATACTTTCCGATTTTCAAATCATATCCAGAAACGACATTCAACGGAGATTTTGAAACGGAAACGGATTATCACGATCCATATATCGTCGCAAAAATAAATGCACAAGGCTGGATTATAAATCCCGTAATTCCATATAGTTACAACACTATAAATTACTCTTTGGAAACCCCCGCCCCATCTGCTCCAACAACTAAAAATTGGCTAGGAACGGACGATGAAGGACGGGACGTCTCCGCCCGCCTAATATACGGATTTCGCGTATCAATTTTATTCGGGCTAGCGTTAACCGTCGTAAGCTCCGTAATCGGCATCGCCGCGGGTGCAATACAAGGTTATTTCGGTGGGTTAATAGACCTGATATTTCAAAGGTTTATAGAAATCTGGTCGGGACTACCGCTATTATTCATGCTAATAATCCTATCAAGTTTTGTAGAGCCGAATTTCTGGTGGCTACTCTCCATAATGCTAATGTTTAGCTGGATGGATTTAGTCGGCGTAGTGCGTGCGGAATTCCTAAAAACCCGAAATTATGAATACGTAAAAGCCGCCCGTGCATTAGGCGTTGGGGAATTTCGCATAATAATACGCCACATTCTCCCGAACGCTTTCACGGCAGCATTAACCTTTATTCCATTCGTGCTAAACGGTTCTATAGCAACCCTAACATCCCTAGATTTCCTAGGCTTTGGACTCCCCGCTGGCTCCGCATCGCTAGGTGAGTTACTCTCACAAGGGAAGAATAATCCGCAAGCTCCGTGGCTTGGAATAACAGGATTTTTCACTTTAGCATTGCTTTTGAGTTTGTTAATATTTATAGGTGAGGCATTCCGTGATGCAATGAACCCGAGGAGAACAAGAGTATGATAAATATTATTCTAATACTTATACTTATCGCGATCGCAGTATATTTTGCTTTTTTCAACAATTCTGATTTTGACTATTTTATAGTTGATTTGGAACGGCAAAAATTAGAGCTTTTTTGGAAAGATGAAAATGACGATAGATACGGCTCTATTCCTCGTCTTCGCTCATCATGTAAACATAAAGGCAAAGAGCTAATATTCGCTATAAACTCAGGTATGTTTAGCGAAGATGAGGTTCCGCTCGGGCTACACAAGGAAAAGGATGAAACACTGGTTCCAATAAATTTAGACGCTAGCACGGGGGATTTTTACCTCAAACCCAATGGCGTATTTTATATTGAAAAATGCATGGGAAATATAATAAACAGTGTCCATTTTAATACTTCAAAAAAGGTTGAATTCGCAATGCAATCAGGACCTATGCTTGTTGAAAATGGGGAACTCAATCCGAAACTAGATGATTTATCCTCAAAAAATAGAGTTGTGCGAAGTGGAGTAGGAATATTATCCGCCACAAAAGTAGTATTTGCAATCTCCCGCGGGCGAACAACTTTCCTACGATTTGCGGAGTTTTTCAGAGATAATATGCATTGTCAAAACGCACTGTATTTGGATGGTAGCTCGTCAAATATGTATATTAAGGGAAAAAAAGAGGATAATTCGGTAGATGCAGAAAGTAATTTAGCTGGGATTTTCGGCGTAACCCAAACAAGGCGAAATTAGTATAAGGAAAAAACTTGATTTCCTATATAAAAGTGTGATATACACGGTATCCCTTTTTATATATGCTTTATTGATGGTGGAAAAATGGCAAGAGTAACAGTAGAAGATTGCGTCCGTAAAATCCCTAATAGATTTGAGTTAGTAACACTCGCAGCTCAGAGAGCAAGAAGTTTAGCATCTGGTGCGGAGTCCACTATTGAAATAGATAATGATAAAAACGCGGTTATTGCACTTCGTGAAATCGCTGAAGAAACAATATCAATAGATGACCTTAAAGAAGATGTTATTCATCATCAGCAAAAAGTAAAAATCTTCCATTCTACAAGTAATGAAGAGCAGGTTCTAAGTGAAGCGGATGAAGAAATTCTTCCAGAAGAAGATACTTTCGCTATGCCTTCTACAAAAACTGGAAAAGAAGAGTAATCTCTTCCGTAGCCAATGTTTAAGAAAATAAAAAAGAATGAGTTATTTCGTAGGCTAGTTTGTCGGGCTTTATATCTATATGTGAAATTTGTTTTTGCGACTGGGCGTGTTGAAATTATAAACGGCGAAGTGCTGGATTGCGTTAAGCAGGAAAAAACTCCTGTTATTTTCACATTTTGGCACGAGCATCTTATGATGATGCCGTGTTTTGGTGGCAGACATGGCAAAACTCACGCGATGATTTCCCTACATGGTGATGGCGAAATTCTCTCTACCGTAATGCAGATGTTTGGCTTGGGAATGGTGCGTGGTTCATCCAGTAGAGGTGGTGGTAGGGCTGCGAAAAATGCCGTTAATATACTGAATTCTAAAGAAAATATCGCTATTACTCCTGATGGTCCTAGAGGACCTAGAAGAAAAGCGTCGGGTGGTGCTGTGAAAATCGCGGAGCTTTCTGGATGTCCTATTATTCCGATTGGTTTTGCGTCCTCATTCCATAAGCGACTGAATAGCTGGGATAAATTTATTATAACCTATCCGTTTTCGCGAATTGTTTTATGTATCGGCGAGCCTATGCATATTGCACCTGATTCCGATGAAAAAACAGCTACACAGGAAATGGAAGATAAAATGATATTGCTTACAGAACAAGCGGAAAAATATACTTGATTTCACCTGTCATTCCAGAAGCCGTTTTTCAAGAAATCTTTGATTTCGTAGCAAAAAGGAGCTATCTGGAATCCATCTCAAGGTTACGCTTTGCCTCCAAATGGATCCCAGATAGCGAGAGTCTCTACGGACTAAAGTCCTAGAGCCTCTAACTTCTGGGATGACAGTATTTTTTACTTAAAATAGCCTTTCAGCACCTCGTGATAAATATCCGTCAAGGTATAAGCATCCGCAACCGCGATATTTTCATCCACTTTATGCAAAGTTTTTGAGATAAATCCGAACTCCACCACGGGGCAGTAATCCTTGATGAATCGTGCATCTGATGTTCCACCGCCAGTATCTAAATTCGCTTTTATTCCTGTCGTCGCCTTGATTGCATCACGAACCACGCCGATAAAATGCTCATCTTTTGTTAAAAACGCCTCGCCCGATTTATCAAATTCCAGCTTGAAAACATCGGTATATTTTTTAACTATTTCAGTGATTTGCTTCTCCAAACTTGCGAGGGTATGGTTGTTATTAAACCGAATATTAAACCGTGCTTCTGCCGATTTCGGAGTAACATTACAGGCTGAATTTCCAACATCTACCGATACAATTTCCAAATTTGACGGTTGAAATGATTCGTTTCCTTCGTCCAATTTTACATGTTGCAGGTCGTGTAAAATATCCACTAATTTAGTGATGGGATTGTCGGAATGCTCGGGGTATGCGACATGTCCCTGCACGCCGTGGACGGTGAGTTTCGTGTTGATACTTCCGCGTCGTCCGATTTTTATTACATCACCGATTTTATCATCATTTGTAGGTTCTCCTACTAAACAAACCGTTATTTCTTCGCCTTGTTCTTCCATCCATTTGAGGACTTTTTTCGTGCCGTTAATTGCGATTGCTTCTTCATCTCCTGTTATTAGGAAGCTGATAGACCCGCCGAAGTCTTTGTTTTCCTGTAGGAATTTCGATACTGCCGCAACGAAACAAGCAATTCCGCCTTTCATATCTTCCGTTCCGCGACCGTATATCACACCGTTATCAATCGTGGCGGAAAATGGAGGAAACCGCCAGCCATCGCCCGTCGGCACCACGTCCGTATGTCCTGCAAAACAAAAATTCGGCTCGGCAGTTCCGTATCGTGCGTATAAATTCTCCACTGCTTCCGTGCCGTCTTCCTGAAATTTCAGGCGATGACAGGTGAAACCAAGCTCGGTTAGGGTGCTTTCCAGTAGCGGAATAGCTCCACCATCAGCAGGCGTAACACTTTGACATTGAACAAGTTTTTGTATAAAATCTATCGCATCAATCGTCATTTTCTTCCTCTAATAAAATATCTTTTGTGCGTAAATACGCGGATGAATTTGAAGGTAATATTTTTACAGCTTTTTTCGCATATGCAATGGCTTTATTTTCATTACCTCGGATAAGTTCGTTTTCCGCAAGTGATAGCAACTTTTTTCCGTCATTACCGAGTTTATCATATCCCGTTGCTAGGTAGTAATATGCGTTTGCCAAGCCTTTATCAACAGCCAATGCGGAGTTGATATTATCCACACCTTTTTTAACTGTTGCCTTGTTTGAACTTGTGACTTGAGCCATCCCGAGACCATAACGTATTAGTGGATGTGGCAGTAATTTCACGGCTTTTGTATATGCTTTTATCGCCTCGGCATTGCGTCCATTTTCGTATAAAATTTGCCCTTTTAGCTCGCAAATAAACGGGTCATTGCGGGAATTTTCTATAAGCCAATTTATCGTTTTAATACTTTTGTCAATTTTTCCCATATTATATAAATGAATTGCTAAGGCATATCTATGTAAATATAGCGATTTTATTTTTGGAGTATATGAAACGCCCAAAAACGCCGCCAATTTTACTTTAATCCGCTCAAAATCGCCATCAGGCGTGGGCGTAGCACCATCACCAATATACGAACGGAGGTTCATAATTCGCTCAGTAGTCAGCGGGTGGGTTCGTGAATACGGTGTCATATTAGGATGTTTTTTCTCTTCCCGACGCAACAACTCAAACATATCCACCAATCCTTTTGGAGATATATCTGCATCATTTAAAAACTCAATAGCAGCACGGTCGGCGATTTGCTCCGTTGTTCGGGAATACGCCATAAATCCGCTCGTTGCATAGGCACTTCCCGCAGAAAGCACCGCCATTCCGACATCGCCTTCACCCGCTGCCA
>JQIA01001910.1_pt1 | contig 11184 bp, 7 predicted proteins | sample 811431 | NCBI WGS metagenome assembly JQIA01 (sample SAMN02998118, study PRJNA258478) | marine sediment metagenome | biome: marine; feature: seafloor; material: sediment; isolation source: oil-polluted sediment collected from 3 locations (0.5 km, 0.7 km and 0.9 km)... | place: USA: Gulf of Mexico ... | reverse complement strand
CTTAATCGGCTTTCCAAGCTGTTCAGCCGGTTACTGAGTAAAAGGCAGGGCGGCAGCCGCAGTAGCAGCCAGAAGAAAAAAGAAGAATCGGCCTGGGAAGGGATGCTTGTTCATGCAGATGCACAAGAGCGGCTTTTTCATCTGCCGAGCTGTGAGCAATATCATTGTGCAAACTGTACGCTTCAGTTCAACAGTACCTTTGTAGCCTACGAAGCCGGGTTTGAACCCTGTCCGTACTGCGAGACACAGATTGAAGAATATAATACCTAACAAATGGCCGAGTCAAGCCTCAGCCAAGACAAGCCTTCAGTACGCACTGAGGCTTTCAGTCACCGGCCTGCTGCTCTTTCTCATTTTTCGCAGTATTCACCCTGAAAAAATGCTGGAGGCGGCCACTGCAATTTCTCCGGGCTATCTCTTGTTGGCTTTGCTTGCTCAACTCACCTGCCTTACTGTTGCCGCATATCGATGGCAGCTGATTGTCGGTCGCCTCGGCTTCAAGGCTCCTTTCGTCTTTTACCTGAGCAGTTATTTTAAAGGAGCCTTTTTTAATCAGGGGCTTCCCACCAGTATAGGCGGGGACGGGGTGCGCATCTATGACTGCGCAAAGGTGACAGATTCGGCTGAAGATGCCTTTTTCGGGGTCTTTATTGATCGTGTTATAGGCTTAGCAGGGCTTTTGTTGCTCAATATCGTTGCCTTGCTTTTGAACCGTACTCTGTTGCCGACACATATCTATTATCCTCTGTTGTTCATTCTCATGGCCTTGGTAACCGGCCTGCTTCTTCTGTTTTTTCTGCGTAAATTTTCTTTTTTTACGGTCGGAAAGTACCTTGGTTTTCTCGGTCGGCTCTCTGAACGTTATTTTCAAGTCTACTCCTCTATCCCTGCTCTTGCCAGCCAACTTGGTCTTTCTGTCCTGATCCACCTGCTTTCTATGAGCACTTTTTTTCTCCTCGGTCAAGGTGTAGGGCTCGACTTTTCTCTTCAGGTCTATCTGGTCATGGTTCCGCCGGTCATTTTGTTGACCCTGCTTCCCGTATCACTGGCCGGATGGGGAATACGCGAAGGTGCAATGATCACCTTTTTTCTTCTGATCGGAGCTGAAAAATCTCGAATACTGACGTTGTCTCTGCTGTACGGTTTTGTGTCAGTTATTGCTTCGTTTCCTGGGTTTATCATATTCCTCCGGCGAAAAAAAACTTCGTAGATAAAACAATCATTCGTTGCAATATCAATGATCAGCAGGCCCGTTTTTATACACTCCTAAGGCAAGCCCCAGGAGGTTTCCTAAGAGATACAGTAGGCCGCCTGCCCACAAGATGTCGCTGACAAAATGGCCTCCCTGAAGAATTCTGGCTATTCCAACCAAGGTTCCAAAAAGCAGACCGCTTATTAAGAAGACTTCTGCAGAGCGCGGTTTCTTGTCTCGCAGGACAAACCACGGGGCTATAAGGAAAAAAGCTATTGCAGCATGACCCGAAGGAAAGGAGCTGTTTTCCCCTCCTTTGCCGGGTTGCCAGGACTGGGTGAATTGATGTTCGCCGCCGAATTCAACAATCTGGCGCGGGCGTGGACGCCCAAGCTGATCCTTTAACAGGACATTGATCACTAAACCCGGCCCGAGAGCAAGCAGGAGAAGGATAAAAATCGCCTTCTTGCGCCAAGGGGAGAGTTGAGATTTAAAAAAACCGATCAACAAAACCAGCAAAGCGGAAACAGCAAGTAACACCGCTGGAAACGGTGCAAGGTTATACAGGATATTCCAAGGGGCGAGATTGCCCACAGGCCATGCCCTATCGCATTCAGGAAGAACAGCGGCAATAACATGATCACGCGGTACAAGAGAAGTAATAAATCGATCAGCGTCGGTGAGCCAGAGGATACCGGTGATCAGCAGGAGTGCAGCAGTGACTGCTGCCGGTTCGATAAAGTTTTTTTTATGCATAGTACGCTTGGAAGGGCAAGAACAGCTCTCTGTCTCTAACAGCGACAAAACTGTCTGTCCCTTCTTGAGGAAGTCATGAGATGAGGTGGATCAGTTTTCTGAACCGATATAACTTTTTTTATTTACAGACACAAAACAATAATACTATATTGAATCCTCGAATGCCAGAGGTTGCGCATTGATTCTCATGCATCCTTTACCTCGTGAGCATTCTTTATCGTAACACACGGGCGGGTAGCTCAGCTGGATAGAGTGTCGGCCTCCGAAGCCGAAGGTCGCGGGTTCGAATCCCGCCTCGCCCACCAGGTAAAATCAGTAAGTTAAGGCAAGCTCTCAATTCTGCTTTTTTTCTATTCCCCACCGTATTTCCCACACTTTCTTTTATTTTCGTTTTTCTGTGGGGAGCCTGCGGAGAACAAAACCCGCCGAAAAAAAATTCTTCAGTGACTCCAAAAAAACGCTTCCGTTCTACCTGTGCTTCCAATCCTGATGGTGATTATAAAGACGTGAAAGGGTTTTGTAAATCTGCGGCGGTTGAATCAGGTGATTGCTGAGAACTTGGCAAAGGTTATCGTATGAGCACATTGAATACAGAGTATTTGGAACGGTGCATCAATACCCTGGATCGGGCCTTTCAGGCCTTGGACAAGTTGGCCGGGGATGATGAGCTGTATGATATATATCGGGCCGCCTGCGTCAAGGAGTTTGAAATCATTCTGGAGCAGAGCGGGAAATTGCTTAAGAAATGCCTGAAGCCGTATTTTGCCACGCCCAAGCAGGTTGATCGGCTGTACTTTAAAGATATTTTTCGCCATGCAGCAAAGCACGGGTTGCTTGAGACGGAAGAAACAGAACGCTGGATGCGCTACCGGGACAACCGTAACGATACAGCCCATGATTACGGGGTCGGTTTTGCCGATAACACCCTGAACCTGTTGTCGCAATTCATAGTTGATGCCCGCAGGGTCCATGATGTTATTAAGGGTTGCCATGGCTGAGACGCTTTTTCTGCGGGAGAAAGACCGGTTAGCGATACTGGGCTTGCTGAGCCAGTATTTGCCGAATGTGACGGCTTGGGCCTATGGGTCGCGGGTGAATGGGGAAGCTCATGATGGCAGTGATTTGGATATTGTTCTGCGTTCGCCGGATTTATCGCCGATTCCGCTTGCGGACTTGCGGGGATTTACGGAGGCCCTGCGGGAATCGAATATTCCAATTTTGGTTGAGGCGCGGGACTGGGCACGGCTGCCTGAGTCTTTTCAGAGGGAAGTTTTGCGGGGGTACGTGGTGTTGAAGGGGGGAGGCGAGGTCGCGGCTTGAATATGTCTTTTATAGCGCAGTTGTCAGCATCACATCGCAACTTCCAGTTATATCAATCAGCCGTTGATGGATTTGTTTTCTGATATCCTGGAACTGTGATTTGCGCAACTTTTCTGCGGATCACCTGAGCAGCGAGCCGTAAAAATTGAGGTCGTGAAGAAAAGAAAGAATGAGGGTACGTCCCTTATTTTCTGCTTAAACAATCTTTTGTACTCCCCGTAGTATCCCCACATTTTGTCTCCGTTTTTGTTTTCTATGCTATGGCAAGTCCGTAAGGAGCAATGCCTGTCAAAAATATCCCCAATTATACGCTCTGAAAAAACGTTTCCGGTCTACCTGCGCCTGCCCTCATGTATAGAAAATCGTTTTTTCTATGCAGAAAGGGTGGGTGGTTTGGTTTGCTCAGGGTAGCCGGGTGGCGGCATACACAGAAGTTATCCAGCCGCTTTCTTTTGCAGGTACTCAATGGCTTTGGGGTGTCCAAGCCTTGCGGCAGTCTTTATGTCTTCAAGGGCGTTTTGTTTGTCGGCTAACTTGGAATAGGCAACGGCTCTGAGATAATAAACTTTTTCATTATTCAAGTCTGTTTTAAGCGCATTGCAGAGAGCGGCAACAGCTTACTTGTACTGCTTTGCTTCAATACGCTTCTTTCCTATTGCAGGCCAATTCTTTTTTGCCTGCTCTTGAGGCTTTTCGAGCCTTGGTTTTGGTTGGCTCCTTGCTGGTTCTGGTTTGGCCTGCGAAGAATGATTGTCCTGTAATTCCTTGGCCCTTGGAAGACGCTTTACAATTGCCTTATACGTTGGCCCGTTCCTTACATCTGCTACGCCTTTAGTTCCTCTTTTTTTGTAAAAATTTTCAACAGTATTTATATAAAGTTCGCAATAATCAGTCTCTTGTTGATAATTCCTTTCTTTTCTCGAAAGAATAGCTACACGCTCAAAATAGTACGGAGCAGGTACAAGATCTGTTTTTTTCATTGTTCTCAGTTCAGCGTCACAGCATTTCTTCATGCATTCAATGTCATGCTTTTTTTCTTCCGCATGTTCCCATGTCTGTTTTCCTTCAACAAGATTTGCACCGCCTGCGATTTCAGTTATCAATTCCCCGCTATTTATTACCACCTTGCTTGCTTGTTGTTTTGCGGGGCTTGATTTAGCTTGCGGAGAAGACCTGTCCTGTCCAGCAGGCAAGCAACTAGCATCTAAAGTGGATACCGAAGAAAATCCTTTTGTTTTCTTAAAGGACATATTATGGATAAAATTAGCCATTGAGTCCGAGGGGTCAATGGCGTTCATATTTAAAGAATCTAAAGTTTTTCTTGGTATACAAGCTGAAAGAACAGGAAGTTCTTCTAAATGACCCGTTTGCAAGTTAAGTATTTTGTCAATAGCTGTAACAATTACAAATTCATCTGGAACTATAGCAAATATTTCTCTTGCTACTCTCAGTAAGCAGCTACAAACATAATCTTGATAGATTTCATTAAAGGTGCCTTTTGGCATCTTTTTTACAGATAACTTTCCACTTTTCAATAAACTTTTTGATTCACTTGGGACTATATCTTCCCCATGCACATGTATAGTTGCAAGAAAAATATCGTTTTCGTCAATATTGATAAATACTTTTGATCCAAGATTTGATATCTCAGAAAAAGGGTTACTATCATTAATTACTTTTAATTTTGCATCTGTATCGCCACTCAATATTTTTTTTGATAAACGTACATTTTCTTTCCAACTAGAAATTTTTCTTGTCCATTCAGAGGTAGATTCTTTGTATTCTCTTTTATCCTTATAAACAGAAGACCGAACCTCCTTCTCTAGATTTTCTTTCTTTTTTTCAGTCTGCTTTAACACCTTGTCAAAAAAACCAGGACGGTAGGTCGAAACCTTTAATTTTGCTTTTTCTTCATTTAACTTAGAGAAAGTTGGCTTTACGGGCTGCCTTGAAAGGGAAATCTTCTTCCAATCAATCTGCTTGCTACACTCTTTATGTAGGGATTTAATTATCTCTATGTGATTTTCAAAAATCTCAACTTCATATGCAGCCCGTTCCAATTCCTGCATTTTTTCATAATGTTTTTGCTGTTTCTCCAGCTCCCGTTGACGACGTTTAGCATCCCTTTCAGCAGCCCGGACAGCTGCTCCTATTGATCGTACTGCACCTTTCCACCCCATGCCGCACCCCCTCCTTTAAATCTCAGTTAGTTGAAACTTCATTCACGGCAGCCCCCTCAAAAATGCGCGTCCGAACTGACCACAGGGGATTGAGAGAACAGCAAATAACTACTATAGAATATTGTCAGACTTCAAGCAAGACTCTCCTGTTTAACGCACAAGGTCACGCTGTCGGGATTCCAGCCCTGAACCATTCGAGCAGCCTCCCTGCGGCGGCAACATCTCGTTTTCCCCGTCCTGTCCCTCCCGACTCTGCATCCGCAATCAAATATTCTTCCGGTACCTCTTCCGGCTGATTCACCTCATAATGAAAAAATCTTGGGATTGATCCTGTACGAACAGGCGGGCGGTCCGCCTCCCTTAGTAGTGCTTTTTAGTGCTTTTTTCCGGCTCCGTCTCACAAATCCAATGCTTATCAATCAGCCAGTCAAGCGCATCCTGGATACTCTCCCGTGAAGAAAGCAGGCCCGTGAAAGGCAACAGCCGGATGGTATTGATCTGCAAGGTCTTTGGGCCTCTGTAACGTCGCCTGCAAAAAGCTAACCGGATTCTACATAAATAAAAAGACAGATTCAGTGAATAAATGTCGACAGATCCCCTTAGTATGATTAAATTTTAAATTGTTTTAAAGGAGAAAAAAGGTGTCTGGTTTCCTAGCGGAAATCTGCCCATAGAGCACCGTTAATTGAACGAGCAGAAAGAAATAGAGGTAGTGATGTCGAGTAAAGGGGTCTGGGATGAGGTCAAAAATAGGGTTCGCGAGGTTGCGGATATCGTTCAGGTGGTCGGAGAGCATGTACAGCTAAAAAAGGCAGGAGCCAGCTATACCGGTCTTTGTCCCTTTCACGGTGAAAAGACATCCTCTTTTTCTGTGAATCCCCAACGGCAGTTCTTTCATTGTTTTGGTTGCCATAAGTCCGGTGACGTCTTCTCCTTTATGATGAAGTATCATCATATGACCTTTCCTGAAGCGCTCAAGGACTTGGCCCAGCGCTATCAAATCGATCTTCCCGAGCATAACCTTACCGATGCTGAGCAAGAGCGCATGCGGCAACGTGAGCAGCTGTACCGGGCCAATCATGAGGCAGCTCGTATCTTCCACAAGACGCTTGTCTCTTCAGTGCAGGCCGAAGCTGCTCGGAAATATTTGCACGAGCGGGGCGTGCCGCAGGAAGCTGTGGAAAAATACCAGCTCGGTTACGCGCCATCTCCTGAAAACGCAGGTTGGCAATTCCTCACCTCTCGTTTGCAAAAAAAGAATTTCCCCGTATCCGTTATTGAGCAGGCTGGTCTTGCCGTCCAGAAATCTCCAGGGCGGCATTATGATCGATTTCGAGACCGTGTTCTTTTTCCGATTTATGATCTAAGCGGGCGTGAGGTGGCCTTTGGGGGTCGTCTCCTTGGTGAGGGAAAGCCTAAGTATATGAATTCGCCGGAGAGCATGGTTTTCTCCAAAGGAAACCTCCTCTTTGGTTTGTACCAGCATCGTCAGGCGATTCGCTCTGCTCGGCAGGCTATTGTGGTGGAAGGTAATTTTGATCTCCTGCTCTTGGCGGTCCACGGGATTGATAATGTGGTTGCCCCGTTGGGAACAGCTCTGACCCTGGAACATATCAAAGCGTTACGCCGATACTGTGATGAAGTCGTGCTCCTTTTTGACGGCGATTCCGCTGGGCTTCGAGCAGCCCGGAGATCAATTCCTTTTTTTCTCAGTGAGCAGCTGGAGGGCAGGGTGGCTCTGTTGCCGACAGGGCATGATCCGGATACCCTGGTGCGGGAGAAAGGCCCAGAGGCGGTGCGGGCGTTGATTGAAGGCGCTGAGCCCCTTGCGGAATTTGTTTTTTCCTCTTTGAAGAAAGAGCACGGGTTCACCCTGTCCGGTAAAAGTCGAATTATAGCTGCATTGGCTGAGTTGATGGAGCAGGCCACTGATGCGGATCAGCGGGAACTGATGGCATCCCATTTTGGTGAGCAACTTGGGGTCTCTCCTGATCGTTTTCTGGTCAAGCAAGCGGCTGTCGAGCATGTTAATCATATTGAACATGTTGAACATATGCCTGTCCAGCAATGGCCCCCGGAGGCAGAGGTGGTGCCGGGAGTGCCATCCGATCCGGATTTGGGGTCGGATTGGGGTTCGGATTGGACACCACCGGATTTTCCCTTGGATGGAGAGGAGGGCTGGGATGCCTATCCTTCCTCGGTGTCGGAGGAGGAGCTAGCTCCCTCAATCTCCTTATATGATCTTCCCAAGAAACAGCGCCAGCTGCTGGATTTCTTATTGCTGTACCCCGAGTTCTTGTCGGAATTACTTGCCGGAGGTCTTAAGCAGTCACTGGGGCAATCCCCGCTCATGGGGCTTGTCGATGCTATGGAACAGCTTGCGTTGGTCGGGAATTTTACACCGGAACAGTTGCTTTCTGTTGTTGCGTCAGGTTCTGAACGCCAATATATCGCCGACTTGCTGAGTAAAGACGGTGATGGGCATCTCGGTGAGGAGAGTGAAGAGCAGGGGCGTCTGCTCTGTGATGAGCTGCTTATACGTTTGAGAAATATGCAGCGAGAGGAAGAAGGGGCTCTGTTGCAGAAGCGGATTATGGCCGCTGAAAAAGCAGGAAATTACTCACTTGTCAGTACATTGCAAAGAGAAAAAATGCTTGTGGTACAAGGGAAAGACGTGTAATGGGAATCAGTATCTGATGAGATTCTTTGTAACCAAGCCCTGAATGGTGCTACGTTGTAAGCTTAAAAGAAAACTTTTCTTTTGGAAAGAGTCTCAGGTACCGGCAAGGGGATTATAGTTGATAATTATTTGGAAAGTTATTATATTTTCCTATGATCCGGTGGTGAAATTGTCGCTTATTAGGCTAAAGTGAGCTGGAAAAAAGGAGAAAAAAAAACTTTTGCGTAAAAAAAACTGTACAAGGGGTGTAGGAAATTGTACATTGTGAAATGAGACAATGATGGTAATACCTGTTTTTGGACGGGTTATGTGATGTTCTGATTTGTTTTTTGCAGGTTGAAGATTTTTGCCCAAAATGGAATGATCAGAAAAGTTCAGGTCAGTGCATCCAAGCCGAGTGCATATCGCTCGCTGGATGTCGAAATTTTGCAAGAAACTTCTCTTGTAATTTTCCGACCTGTGAAGCAAGAGAAAGGGTTGAACACTTTGATTGCGGGAAAATTTATCACATTGGGTCGGAATGGAGGAAAAGCCGCTTGCGCGGGTCCACGGGGAGAGGACTTTGCCTGAGTGATTTCGGTTTTTTGATGGTACGGAGGAGGTATCTACGTGAAGAACCAGACAGAAAGATCTTCAAAAACCTATGAAGACGAGGGGACCGGTTTGGCGACTGTTGAAGCTCAAGGAAAAGAAGATGAGTTGATTGAGGATAAGCACAAAGATATGTACAGTACTGATCCCATGAATATTTATCTTCGTGAAATGGGCAGTCTCGATCTGCTCAGCTATGAGGAAGAGATAAAGCTGGCTCGAAAATTGGAAGAAGGGGAGGCTCGAATTCAGCGTGCTGTTCTACGGCTGACCCTGGGACTAAATACCTTGAACCGCCTCGACAAAGGGCTGGAAAGGGGTAATATGCGTATCGGATCCGTTCTGAATGGGATATCCGATAGCGATGAAAAAGAGCTGGAAGCGGTCCGGACATCGTTCTTGGGATGTATAGAAGAAGCGAACCGGCTGAACCAGCAGCGGATTGATTTTTTCCGAGAATTGAGAGGAACGGTAGGCAGCAGCGAGAAGGAAGCGCTGTGGCAAAATATTCGGTCAATCGGCCTACGGATTGTCGAATTATTTCAACCGTACCGGATCAGTTCTAAAAAATTACTTTCAACGGCAAAGGCCGTTGAAGAGTTCAATGACAAGGTTAGGAAGGTTCGTGTTAAAGCGGAAAGGGAATCTTTGCTGGCTGCACATAGGGGAGAGACTGGGGAAAGCGTTCCGGAGAGATCGGGAAACGAGCAGGAGATCTATCTGGATTTAGCTGAAACCATTGGAATAGACTGCCCGAGCTTTGACGAACTCTTCAAGGAAGTAAGGATCGGAAAAGATACTGTCAGGGAAGCAAAAAAGACCCTTGTTCGGGCGAATTTACGTCTGGTTATCTCTATTTCCAAGAAATTCCTCAATCGAGGAATGCTGCTTCCTGATCTGATTCAGGAGGGCAATATCGGCCTGATGAAGGCTGTTGAGAAATATGATTATAACCGAGGGTATAAATTCTCTACCTATGCCACCTGGTGGATACGCCAGTCTATTAATCGTGGGATAGCTGATCAGGGACGGACTATCAGGTTACCGGTGCATATGATTGAAGCTATTAACAGGATGCTTCGTTTTGCCCGTGATTTTCAGCGGATAGAGAGTAGGGAGCCCAGTCTTGAGGAAATGGCGGAGCAGTTGGATACGGATGTGGAGTATATTCATGCCGCGTTGAAGACAGCACGTGACGCGATTTCACTCGATGCACCTGTGGGTGATGAAGAAGACACCATGCTCAGTGATTTTATTGTTGATGACGTCAATCCAGGGCCGCAGGATTTTTCCATCACGGAAAGTCTGAAGCGTTGTCTTACCAAAGTGATGGGAGAGTTGACCGAGCGAGAAGAACAGGTCCTTCGCATGCGATACGGTATTGAGGTTGGGTGTGACCATACCTTGGAGGAGGTAGGTCAGCGTTTTGACGTGACCCGAGAAAGGATTCGTCAGATTGAGGCTCAGGCTATCAAGAAACTGCGTCATCCTTCTCGGAGCAAGTATCTAGAGCCCTTTGTTTTTGATTAATAGAGTAGTTGCCGAATGGAAGGACGCAATGACATCCTGGACTGGCTGACACTCGTTGCTTTACCCGGTCTAGGGTGCGTCCTTGCTCGGCGCCTGCTTGCTGCTTTCGGTCCGCCCAGCAGAGTGCTGGCTGCGGGCAGGGCAGTAGCTGAGGTTCCCGGTGTTGGCCGGAATCTCGTTGAACTTTTTTCCACGCCATCCCGGCTGGACAAGGCCCGTTTCTGGGCTGAACAGGAATATTCGCGCATTCGAGCCGGAAATATCCGGCTCCTTTGCTGTGATGAGCCTCTCTATCCCTCTCTTCTTCTCCATATCCACGATTACCCGATTCTTCTTTATTGCTTTGGGGATCTTGATTGTCTACGTCTCCCGGCAGTTGCAGTGGTCGGGTCCCGCACGCCAACAGATTACGGTAAAAGCGTCAGTGCTGCACTTGCCCAACAACTTGTCGCAAATGGGCTTGCTGTGGTGAGCGGGCTTGCCAAGGGTATTGATGGTCAGGCGCATATGGGTGCGCTTGAGGCGGATGGCAAAACCATAGCTGTCCTTGGATGCGGGTTGGATGTGGTCTATCCCGGAGAACACGGTCCGCTGTATAAGCAGATAGGTGAGCAGGGGCTGCTGCTCAGTGAGTATTCCCTTGGCACACCGCCGGAGGGTTTTCGTTTTCCAGCGCGTAATCGTATTGTCAGCGGTCTTTCTTTGGGCGTTGTGATTGTAGAAGCTGCTGTTCGGTCCGGAGCCTTGATTACAGCCCGGCTTGCTCTGGAGCAGAATCGAGAGGTTTTTGCTGTGCCCGGCAGGATCGACTCGCCAAAGAGCGCGGGGCCACATCGTTTGCTCCGGCAAGGCGCTGCCTTGGTTCGCTCTGTTGAAGATATCCTTGCAGAATTACCTCTCTCTGTCCGTTCCGGGGAAGCTTCTCCGGGCGCGAA
>JQIA01001909.1_pt1 | contig 11186 bp, 7 predicted proteins | sample 811431 | NCBI WGS metagenome assembly JQIA01 (sample SAMN02998118, study PRJNA258478) | marine sediment metagenome | biome: marine; feature: seafloor; material: sediment; isolation source: oil-polluted sediment collected from 3 locations (0.5 km, 0.7 km and 0.9 km)... | place: USA: Gulf of Mexico ... | reverse complement strand
TGTTTCCACGGTTACCGGTTCCACCACCACGTCCAAATGAAGCATATACAACAGTAGATAAACTAGTGTCATCACTAATTTTATAATCCCAGTTTAAATTAAGTACAGGTTTGTGATAAAAATTTCTACGTTCTGTCATGTATTGACCCTTGTAAGTTCCCCAGTTATTATTATATCTTTTACCATATTGTAAATATGAAGAAATACTTTTAGAGAAATTTTGATCATGCCATTGTGGTGCTCCTGTAATTAAGAAGTTAAAATTATGGTTTTCGTTAGGCGTGTAACCTAAAGAAAAGAAGTATGTTTGACCTTGACCAAAATTTCCTTCATTATAACCATCACCTTGCCAATGCGATAACATAAAACTTGCTCCCCATTTATTATCTAACTTTCCTGTACTGTATTGGTAAGTAGTTTTAAGATAATCGTTGTTTGCTGTTGAAACAGATACAAAACCTCCTTTTCTTTTATCGGTTGATTTGGTAACAAAGTTTACCGTACCACCAACAGAAGAAATTGCTAATTTAGACGACCCTAAACCACGCTGTATTTGCACTACACTTGCAATATCATTAACCCCAGACCAGTTAGACCAGTACATTTTACCGTCTTCCATTCCATTAATTGGTTGTCCGTTTAATAAGTATCCAACATTGGTTTGGTCAAATCCTCTTACGTTAATTCTAGAATCTCCAAAACCACCAGCTTGTCCTGCAACATATACAGATGGCGTGTTAACCAAAGTTCCAGTAATATCTTGTGTTCCAATTTTAGCTTGAATTTCAGCTGCAGTAATAGTTGAAACCGCCACTGGCGTGTTTCTTCCTTCTGCTAAATCGATAACCCCAGTCCCAACAACCACAATCTCTTCCAAAGAGTTATCAGATGTTAAAGAAATCGTTCCAAGATTTGTATCTCCATTAAATGTTACTGTAATAGATTCATATCCTACATAGGATATTGTTACTTCACCAGACGAAGAGCTAGTCTGTAATGTAAAGTTTCCGTCGAAGTCGGTAGAGACACCATTAGTGGTCCCCTTTTCAACTATGTTCGCTCCGGGAAGCGGAGCATTCAGTTCAGAATCCATAATTGTTCCTGTAACTGTACTTTGTGCCATGACACTGGTAGTAAATACCATAGCTAAGGCAAGTAATAAAAATTGAGTAGTTTTTTTCATACTGAAAAATTAAATTTGAATTAGTTCTAAGCAAAATTAACTAATATTAGCAACATAATATTAACTTAACATTAAGAATTTTGCAGCACGTGAAGATACGCACAATTATTTGAATTACACAAATCGCAATGAATCAAACTTTAGATCAAGTTATCAACAATATTTAAGCTAAATTTTTATAATAATTAATGAGATTTTCTGAGGATGAATTATGATTGTTATTTGTACTACCTATTAAATCAGTTAAAACTCTCCCCGCAAGTTGCTTTCCTAATTCAACACCAAACTGATCATAGCTAAAAATATTCCATATAACACCTTGTACAAATATTTTATGTTCGTACATAGCGATTAGCTTACCCAAACTTTCTGGAGTTAGCTTTTCTATAAAAATTGTATTTGTGGGTTTATTGCCTTCAAAAATTTTGAATGGTATTAATTGTTCAAGGCTCTCCTTAGAGGCGTTTAGGGCCTCAAACTCGGCTTCAACTTCTTCTCTATTTTTTCCATTCAATAAGGCTTCTGTCTGGGCTATAAAATTCGACATAAGCTTGTCTTGATGATCTTTATTTCCATGAAGACTTTTAGCAAAGCCAATAAAATCTGCTGGAATTAGCTTTGTTCCTTGATGTATTAATTGAAAGAATGCATGTTGAGAATTAGTGCCTGGTTCTCCCCAAATTAATGCCCCAGTTTGATAATCAACTACATTACCATTTCTATCCACACTTTTACCATTACTCTCCATAATGGCCTGCTGTAGATAGGTGGCAAACTGGTTTAAATATTGTGAATAAGCAATAACGGCTTCGCTTTCGGCTTTAAAAAAATTGTTATACCAAATACTAATAAAGGCTAATACTACAGGAATATTAGACGCAAATTCTTCTTCTTTAAAATGGATATCCATTTTATGAGCCCCTTGTAATAAGCTTTCAAAATTATTATACCCAACAGATAAACTAATACTTAACCCAACAGCACTCCATAATGAGAATCGTCCACCAACCCAATCCCACATCGGGAATATATTTGCTTCATTTATTCCGAAGTCTTTAACTTTTTCTACATTGGTCGAAACGGCTACAAAATGCGTAGAAACAGCATCATTAGTTGCCGATTTTAAAAACCAATCTCTTATAGTATTAGCGTTAGACAAGGTTTCTTGAGTCGTGAATGTTTTAGAAACTATTACAAAAAGTGTGGTTTCTGGATTCAGGGTTTTAAGTACTTCATTAACGTGATCACCATCCACATTACTAACAAAATGCGTAGTTAAGTGATTTTTATAATATTGGAGCGAATCTACAACCATCGCTGGCCCAAGATCTGAACCACCAATACCAATATTAACCACATCTGTAAACGCTTTTCCCGAATATCCTTTTAATTCACCACTAACAACAGCGTTTGTAAACGTCTTTACTTTTCTCTTTACGTTATAAATCTCGGGAAGAATATTTTCCCCTTCCACATAAACCTTGGTGTTTTCAGGAGCTCTTAAAGCTGTATGTAACACTTCCCTTCCTTCGGTCTTATTTATTTTTTCTCCTGAAAAACACTTCTCAATAGCACCCTTCAAGTCAACTTCTTCAGCTAACTCCGAGAACAAGTTAATAGTGTCTTGAGTCAATCTGTTTTTAGAGTAATCCACAAAAAAATCGTCCCATTTAATTGTGAAACGATTCGCTCTATTTACATCAGTCTCAAACCAATGCTTCATATGAGTATTCCCTACTTCTTTAAAATGTTCCTGTAATTTTGACCAAGCTTTGGTTTGTGTCGGATTTATATTTTTCAATGCTATTAATTTTATTTTGTTACAGAATTTTTATCATCAATCAATATCTGACCATCTAAAACCTCCATTTTCTCAAATTTATCTTCTAGGAATTCAATACTATCTAATTGTGCTTTAAGAGACTCGATAAACTCTAAATACTTTGTTTTTAAACTATTCGAAATTGGTTTCGCTTCTGGCAACTTTTGCTTGAACGGATCGACTTGTCTACCATTCTTCCAAAAACGATAGCACACGTGTGGTCCTCCTGTGTTTCCTGTCATTCCAACCCAACCTATAACATCGCCTTGTTTAACAAAATCACCAACCCTAGATTTACGCTTTTGCATATGCAAATATTGCGTTGAATACGTTGCATTATGTTTAATCTTAATGTAATTACCATTGCCCCTAGTATAGCTAGCCTTGACTACTGTCCCATTTGCAGTTGCCATAATAGGTGTTCCTACTTTAGCTGCAAAATCCGTCCCTTTGTGGGGGCGAATTTTATTACCATAATAAGCTATGCGACGTCTTAAATTATATCGAGAAGATACACGGCTAAAAGACACTGGAGCTCTTAAAAAAGCGCGGCGTAAATTTTTAGCTTCCTCATTAAAATAATCTGTGATACCTTTTACGCTATCCGTTTCAAACTCAAAAGCATATAACGGTACGTTTTTATGCTCGAAATATGCCGCTTTAATATTATCAACTCCAGCATAAATACTGTCATCAATATACTTGTCTGTATAGATTACTTTAAAACGATCTCCTTTTTGAAGTCTGTTAAAATCAATAGTCCATGCATAGATGTCATCAGCCATTTTATAGGCCAATTGCACACTTAATCCTTGTGAGTCTAGAGCTTCAGAAATATTACTTGTTATAACGCCTTGAGCCACTCTTTCTACATACTTAATTGGTTTTTTACTGGTATATGCATGAATGGAATCCTGAAAATTAATAACCACATAATTTTCCCTATTTGGTTGGTATATAAAACATTGCGGTAATTGCAAAGAATCTTTTGAACATAATAATGTATAAGGTTTCCCAATTTGCAGCCTTCTTATATCAAAGCTATCCTTGGCTTTTTCAACAATATTAAAAATCTTTGGGTAGCCAATTTTATTGCGTTCCAATATTTCTCCGAAGCTATCACCTCTTTTTATGGTATCCCTAACAACGACAAAATCGTTTAGATTAAACCCGAATTCAAACCTATCGACTTCCTCAACTATAGCTACTTCTGGTGAAGGTAACTCAATAGTGTTCGCATCATCTTTACAAGATATTGCTACACCACATAAAACGATTAGAGCTATTAACTTAAATTGTATTTTATTGTTCTGAAAAATCATATTTATACGTTCTCTCCCCAATTATCTAATTCTTCTTGGCTCCAAAGTTCTGGGAAAAATATACGTTTTTGGTATTTTGGATGCATATATTTTTGCCAATCACTTCCTCCAGTTGCCTCACCATTACCATCTTTTCCTAAAATATAATGTGCTGCAGCTTTATAATGGGCCATTACCCATGTAATATTTACAGTATAGTCAAAATGACGCATAGCTTTCACCAAATCTTCATCTTTTTTATCGGCATCCGGAAGTTCTTTAAATCTAGACCATAAATTTTTAGTATTATAAATCTTCATAAAGGTGATAAACTCTTCCTTATAGCGATCCTCAAAATTAATTAACAATCTTGATTTTTTTCCTGTTTTATAATCTTTCCCTGCGCCTTGCCAATATAAGTGTTCAAAAGCATGCTCAAAAGGCGTATCTCTATCTATGGTAGTTCTAAACCTTTTATCAATTAAATTAATAAGTTCTGTTGAAGCAAACTCAATCAGTCTATATTGTGCGCTTTGGAATCCGCTTGCGGGTGTTAAAGTATGTCTGAATTTATTATACTGTTCTCTATCCATACCTTCCCTCATAATATCGAAAGAGGTTGTAAGCATATCAAAATAGCGACTAATTCTCATCAGTTTATCCTCAAAGAATTTTGCGTTTATTTCTTTTTTTTCTGCAACTTGAGAAATTTCCCAAAGAATCATTTTGAAGATTAACTCATTGATTTGATGATAGGTAATAAACACCATCTCGTCTGGAAACGTTGTGCGTTGAGTTTGTAAACTTAGCAATGCATCAGTTTGAATATAATCCCAATACGTTATAGTTTTTGAATAAAGTAATCCTTCTAAGTAATTTTCAGTGTCTTCACTTAAAGCATCATATTTAGCCTGTATTTTGCTAAGTAAATGGGTGTAATCTGGTTGGGTTGGCATAATTAATTATTCAAACTGTATCTTAAACGAATGTTTTAAACCTCTAAAAGCTTCCAAATCTGCCCTGAGAGACCCGATTGCTAAATCGGCTTTAAGGCGCAAAGGTATCTTATTTTGGTCTGCGCTAACCCATAAAGTTAAACTTTCTTCCTCTTTAAAGACTCTACCTGCCATGACATAAGGTCTAAATTTCAAGCATTTTACTTTTCCGAATTTCGTTCTTATAGTTTCTCGTCCTAAAAATTTTAATTTGAAGTTGTAATTTTCTGAATCGAAAAACATATTTAGTGATATCTCGTCTCCTGGTTGGATACTATCTGTATTGTAGTTATTACGTAAATAATAAAACGCAGAAACCATGTCTTGAACTCCTATTTCGGTTTTCTCTACAGTCTTTTTCTTTTTCTTGATATTGTTTATATAGGCCTTCTGATTTTCTTGATCAAAATCTATTTCTAGTTTTTTGGTATGCCCGCCTTCATCAATATCTCTGATAAATTTGTACGGTAACCCAGTTTCCATATCAAAATAACTCTCGTATCGGTCTTTTACTTTAAAAAACCAGCCCACTGGTCCTGTAGTTTTGCCTTTACCAACAACGTGATAAACCCTCTTATTATTCAAGAGTTTTTCATTAACTTTCATGGTAGCTTCACCAGCTTTCATCCAGCCACTATAACTCATTTTAAATTTAAACCATTCTCCAGATTCAAAAGCAGATTTTTCTTGGGCATAAGACATCTGTATTAAAACAAACGATAATAATATAAGTAGATTCTTTTTCATTTGTTTATATCCAATGTTTTTAATAGGTCACATGCGACATCCATTTAAACATTTTATTTTGGTGTTAAGGTTTAAATTATGGTTGTTTTATAAAATACGCAACTGTATTTAAACAACTGTTTTTAACAATTATTGTTACAATTTGTTAAAATTACAATTACTGTTCCAAATGTATTAAAACCAAAAAACTCTGTCAAAAATTAATGACAGAGTTTTTATTTATTCAATATTAAATTTTTGTTAAAGAGTCCCTCTATTGGCTTGCTCCCTTTCTATAGACTCAAAAAGCGCCTTGAAATTACCAGCTCCAAAACCTCTAGCACCCATACGCTGAATAATTTCAAAAAATAACGTAGGCCTATCTTCTATAGGTTTTGTGAAAATCTGTAACAAATACCCTTCTTCATCAGCATCAATCATAATTCCTAATCCTTTTAAGGCTTCTATATCTTCGCGAAGTTCATGGCTATACTCTTCTAACCGCCCAGGAACTGCTCTATAATATGCTTCTGGCGGGGTTGACAAAAACTCAACTCCGCTAGCCCTTAATTGAGATACCGTGCTTATTATATCATCTGTTGCCACAGCTATGTGTTGTACTCCAGGTCCTTCATAAAAATCTAAATACTCTTCAATTTGAGATCTCTTTTTACCCTTAGCTGGTTCGTTAATTGGGAACTTTATGCGCCCATTACCATTACTCATAACTTTACTCATAAGAGCTGAATATTCAGTATGAATTTGCTTATCATCAAAGGATAAGAAGTTTTCAAATCCCATAACATCTTCATACCATTTTACCCATTGGTTCATTTCTCCCCAACCCACATTACCAACCATATGGTCGATATATTTTAACCCTGCTGATTTCGGATTATAATCGGATTCCCAAGCTTGGTATCCTGGTAAAAACGCTCCTTTGTAGTTTTTCCGTTCAATAAACATATGAACTGTTTCTCCATAGGTATGGATTCCTGCTTTTACCACTTCTCCAAACTCATCTTTTTCAACCACAGGCTCCATGTACGACTTTGCACCCCGGCTAGTGGTTTCTTCGTATGCACTTCTAGCATCGTCTACCCAAAGAGCAACAATTTTAACACCGTCACCATGTTTTACTATATGGTCATTGATTGGCGAATCACTATTTAAAGGTGTAGTGAGTACTAGTCTAATTTTATCCTGAACCAACACATAGCTTGCTCTGTCTTTTACACCAGTTTCTAATCCTGCATATGCCAATGATTGAAATCCAAATGCTGTTTTATAAAAATGTGCTGATTGTTTGGCGTTACCCACGTAGAACTCTACATAATCTGTTCCTAAAAGCGGAAGGAAGTCCTGTGCTCCTTCAAATATTTTTTCCAAACCGTAGTTTACTGATTTTATTTCTTTACTCATGATTTCCTTATTTTTTATTCTCCCCAAGATTTAAAATAATCTTCATCTGCAATTTTCATAGCTTCTTCTGTAACCATTAAGGGCTTAAATGTATCTACCATGACCGCTAGTTCTTTCGTTTCGGTTTTTCCTATACTTCGCTCTGCAGCTCCTGGATGTGGGCCATGTGGAATTCCAGCAGGATGCAGTGAAATATGCCCCGGCTCTATATCGTTTCTACTCATAAAATCACCATCTACATAATATAAAACCTCATCACTGTCTATATTGCTATGATTATAAGGTGCAGGAATAGATTCAGGATGATAATCATATAAACGTGGCACAAAACTACAGACTACAAACGTATCTGTTTCAAAAGTTTGATGTACTGGTGGTGGTTGGTGAATACGCCCTGTAATAGGTTCGAAATCATGGATTGAAAACGCATATGGATAGTTATAACCATCGTAACCAACAACATCAAACGGATGCGATGCATAAACCATCTCAATAATTTCACCTTGCTTCTTTACTTTTATTAAAAAATCTCCCGACTCGTTATAAGTTTCTAATTCTTCAGGCCTTCTAATATCGCGCTCACAAAATGGTGAATGCTCTAACAACTGTCCAAACCAATTTCTGTAACGCTTTGGTGTATAGATTGGCCTATGGGATTCAACAATAAACAACCTATTGTCTTCTGTGTCAAAATCTATTTTATAAATAATGCCTCGAGGCACTAATAAGTAATCGCCATATTTAAAATTGAGATTCCCTAACATGGTACGCAATTTCCCTGTGCCTTTATGAATAAAAATCAACTCATCAGCATCTGTATTTTTATAAAAATAATCTTGTTGAAGTGCTTTTGGGGCTGCTAATATAATTGTACAATCACTATTGGTTAATACCGCTTTCCGGCTTTCTAAATAATCGTTCTCTGGTTGAATTTGAAACCCTCTTAGTCTATAAGATTGGATGTTATTTCCCTTCGCAATTTTAGGTGCAACACTGTACTGTTTATTTATGGATTTAACCTGTGTAGGTCGTTGTTCGTGATAACTATTTGTTGACATCCCATCGAAACCGATAGTTCCAAATAGTTGCTCGTAATATAAGTCTCCATTTGGTTTGCGAAATATGGTATGACGCTTTGGAGGTATGTTTCCTAATTTATGATAAAATGGCATTATGCTTTAAATTTTACTTCGACTAAGCTCAGTAACCAAGATGGCATTCAACAAAGTCGAAAAATTGGTATTAAAAAATTACATTAAAGATACAATAATGCTGACTTACTCAGGACTTCTCTTGATAAGATAGTGTAGAAATATTAATAAATATGTCCAAAATGGTTGCATAGTGATACAAATATCGTGAAAAATCATGACATACTTAAATGTCTAAATTTATAAATTTATAAATTTTTAATGCAGTTTAATTATTAAAAAAGTCAAAACCAAAATCCAATATTAAAAAACCATTTACCTTTCCCTGTTTCGGGAGACCAGGTATATTTCGCTTCAACGGGTCCCAAAAACGTTTCGAAGGCATAACCTATTGCATAACCACTATAATCGGGGGCACTAAACCATTCTTCGGTACTTCCAAATATATTATCCTCTACATTTGCAAAGTTTGCAGAAAAATTAATGTGGTGATTTTTAAAAAATTCATAATCTAAATTGATAGAGCCTTTTACAAAACTATCTCCGGTAATTGAGATATAATCATAACCATGAAATGATACAAAGTTATTTATAAAGTTATTCCCGTAACCGCCAAGCGCAAAATTTAAAGAATTATTAGAGGTATCTCCTACTCTAAATCCGCCTTCTGACACAAGATTTACCGAAAATTTGTCAGAAAAGCTTAATGCATACCCAATTTTCGCTTTGGCATAAGAAAATTGAGCAAAGTTATTATTAAAGTCTGATGAGGACAAAAACAAATGGAAATCACCATCAAATAAAAACCCTTGATTCGGGAAAAATTTATTGTCGTAATTATCAAATTTTAGTTTTCCAAAAACACTTATAAAATCACTATTTTCAAAAGTTGTCTCTTCGTTATTTGGGTTAATATTATCTATTACTGTTTCTGTTGTAAGCTTAAGTCTTTTATGCTCTAAACCAAGTTTTAATGAGAAATCCTTTCTAAACAAGGTTTGCAAGAAAAACTGATTAGTAATATCGCTCAATTCAATATCCAACTTATTTAACCCAGTCATCGATAATTCGTCTTCATCTAAAACTAACGATGCATTTATATTTTTATGAAAGGTATTATACCTTGAGCGCAAACCAATACTCCAGTAGAAGCCTTTGTCTATATAATATTCAAAATTATACCTCACGTTGTCGCCTAAAATAAAATCAAAAGAAGCTACATCATTGTTAAATAAAATGCGCTTTTGAGTAATATTTAATAAGGCTGCGCTTTTGTATAAATCGTCGTAATGAACACCTACTTTTAAAAAAGTAGTTACATCACTTTCTTTAACATTTGCAATAAGATCATATCCATCAATGCTAGGTTTAAACTCGTAGAGGAAACTATCAAAATTATGTGTAGCAACTAGGTTATTTACACCCTTATTAAAATGTGGATAGCTTACTTTTTCATCAGCCTTTAACTTAAGTTTTCCTAATACATAAGCTCTAGTATATTTATTATTCCCATTAACTGTTATTCTATTAATTTTTATACTATCTGTTTCAGGGACATTAAACTCGGGTAGGTTTCTATTATTTTGAACTTGTGTTATTTCCTTTAACTTTTCCGATAATTGTATTGCTGCTATGCGTCCTCTTTCAATAATTTGCTGCCCCTCATCAAAAGAAACAACGGTAAAGTCTTTTATATCTGGTTTAATATAAATATCTGTTTTTTTTGATTTCTCCTTCATATCCCTAATTGTTCTATAATTATTGATTTGAAGTAAAATTTCAGGTGCAGATGTTAGATTTTCCTTAGTTGCCAAATCATCCTGAACATCAACACCTATGATGATATCCATGCCTTTTGCTTTAAGTTCGTCTATTGGGTAATTATTAGCAACACCTCCATCAATCAATATCTGGTCTTCTATTACAACAGGCTGAAATAATGTTGGAAACGCACCACTTGCAGCAACAGCCTGAGGTAGGCTTCCCTTGTCCAAAATAACTGACGCTCCTGTTTCTACATTAGTTGCTAAACAAAAAAATGGGATAGGTAACTGGTCAAATTTGTCAATATTGCTTACATGAAGCGTTAACCTAGTTAATAGGTTAAATACATTTTGCCCTTTCGAAATTGCTGAAGGTAAATGTATTTTCAATTTATTAAAAGGAATGGTTACCGCGTATTTTTCTGAATTTTCTCTCTCGTAAAACGTCTTTGAAGCTCTTGGTAAATTATCACTTAAGATATCATCAAAATTAATATTGCTAAATATAGAATCCAATTGTTTTCCATTATATCCAGAAGCATACAATGCACCCACGATAGCCCCCATACTCGTTCCCGAAATATAATCAATCTTAACCCCTAAACTATCTATAGTTTTTAAGACACCAATATGAGCCAATCCTTTTGCCCCACCACCACTTAATACCAATCCCACTTTAATGTCTTTATTGGTTTTTTGCTGAGCTTGGGTTGCAAATGCAACGAGTAATAGTATTAATGCTAATGTTTGTTTCACTCCGTTTTATTATAATAATTATAAATGCGTTGGGCTCTTGAAACTCCAATAACAGCTTCTAGTTCAT
>JQIA01001908.1_pt1 | contig 11187 bp, 23 predicted proteins | sample 811431 | NCBI WGS metagenome assembly JQIA01 (sample SAMN02998118, study PRJNA258478) | marine sediment metagenome | biome: marine; feature: seafloor; material: sediment; isolation source: oil-polluted sediment collected from 3 locations (0.5 km, 0.7 km and 0.9 km)... | place: USA: Gulf of Mexico ... | reverse complement strand
GTAGTATTCTCTTTAACAATTACTAGAGAAGTCATAATAGTAAGAGTCAAGAACAATGTGGCACTCGCGGCCGCACTTACCAACCACGTAGTGGGGCTCTCAAAAAGACGAGTTACAGGGTTTGTTGTTTCACCACCCTCTCTATGTAGTTTTTCTAGCTCGAGGTCTTCTCGTTGAGTGCGGCTATAAGAACCCTTACTCTCTAGGAAGAGTATTCGCTCCGTTCTGGCTTTAACCTCTTCAGAATCAAGGTCTTCTGGGGTATCCCGTTTCGCCTTAACTAACTTCCATTTTGTCAGGCTAGTTGCTAGTGCAACTGCCATTAATACCATAAAGATTAGATAACCCATTACTTGGTCTCTCCTTCAGCGGCTAGAATTGAACACACAGCACTACTTGTGGGCGCTTTAAAAAGGCAGTACGCTGCTACTGCTCCCTGATCTTTAGCGACCTCTGTAGCTAATTCGTCCTCTTTCATAATTACCTCCATTAAGGATACTATGAAGATCACTACAACTAGACATACAGCCAGAAACAGCGCTGTAAAAGCCTTATGCTCGCTAGTGAGTGTGGTACTTGTTTGTGGTACTTGTTCTGTTTCCATTGTTTAATTCCTCAATTTGATTATGTAAACTACTTATTACGTCAGCAGCATGTCGTATCGCGTCTTTTCTTTTACTCTCAATTAACTTAAAGTTTTCAGAACACAAGGATAGCTCCGTTACATCCCAGGAATTTAGCCGTACTATATTAGTAGTGTCCTCCGCATACTTTAAGGTACTAAGGTACTTATCCAGCTCCTCTCGTATATCTAAAATAGCTTTACGCTGTGCTTCCCCTAACATAGCTACTCCGTTCGTATATAGTCATCATATGCTTGCATTAAATGCGGTAACTGTTTCCTTAGTTGTGCGTCAATAGCTTGTGCGTACCACTGTGCCTCAACTTGAGCATGGCTATGGTCTCGTAGAGTAAGAAAGCGCATAAGATTACTAAGATTCTGCTTCCATAACCATTGAGTATAGTGATTAACATGAAGAAAGAATCTAGCGTGTTCCATAGCTACACCTGCATTAATAGCCCAACTGTAGTTGTTGTAGCTATTTTGGCAGTCATCGTTTAAGCGTTTCTTATACTCTGCCTCAATATCCCCGTCAAGAATACCTTCTTGGCCTTGTTTAACATTATCAGCAGCAGCCCCAGCAACAGCAGGGATATACCACTCTTCTGGGAGTTTAACGTAACGACCAGAAATCTCGTTAATAACTGCAGTACGGTGTCGTACGAACTGTCTGGCCAGGAAGATGGGCAGTTTAAACTCTAACCATACCTCAATCATCTCTAGTGGCGTGGAATGCTTATTACGAATTAAATAGCGGGCCAGCTTATGGTCTGCTTCTTCCTGTCTACCTTTATCCATCTGACCAAAGGACATTCTAGCTGAGTTAGCTGGATCTGTATCCGCTGCGTCAAACTCTTGTCCTGTACGCCGAATTGGACCAGATAAGTTAGCTAGCCGTATAAACCCATGATCTAGTAGTTCTGTTGTATTACTCATTTATTCTCCTCTTCTCTTCTAACTGAGCAGGGACACCGGATGGGCCATGTCTCAATATCTTTACATAAAGGGCAGTTAGGTTTTGGTCTTAATCTTTGAACCTCTGCTTGTGTTCTTCTTAACTCACTGGATAGTCTGTCTATAGTACAATTAGCTACCCTTAGATTAATTGAAAGTGACTCGTTATCGGAAAGCGCTACACCTAGCCGTACACCTAGCTCATCTATATGTTCAGACTCCACTAGGATTATGCTCGTGTGGTGTTGTATGGATTTCTTTGTGCTCTTTCAGTGCCGCTAGTGTAACTGGTATCCCATTTAATGCCTCTACACAGACGTTATAGTACCTAGTGTCTTTATGTCCATTTGGTAATTTAATATCTGCTGTATGCACGTGGCCGTGTACGTTAATAGTACCACGTAGCTCGTCTGGATGAATTGGTGCATGACTAAACCACATACCTTTGTGTTTAGTAATACCCGGTTTAATAGTAAAGTATTCTACATAGCTTTCGTTTGTAAATTTATCGTGGTTCCCAGCTACTAGATACTTATGCCCGTTAAGTCTAGGCACTTTATCTAAACCCTCTCTAGAGAAGGCCACGTCACCTAATAGCCATACCACGTCTCTTTTAGTAACAACAGAGTTCCAGCGGTCAATAATCCAATCGTCGTGTTCTTTAACGCTGTACCACTTAGCACAGTCTCTCCAGTGAATAATACTCTTATGACCTAAGTGTAAGTCACTAATTACGAATACTGTCATGTTAGTCTCCTACAATATTCTGTACCTCACCATCTAGTTCAGTATGCCAGCACTCGCCTATTCCGGCGGCAAAAGGTTGAGCACATAGACCAGCCATGCCTCTAGCCTGTGCGATCTCTAGGGCTTCTTCATACGTATCCGCCTCTACTTCTGTGTAAGCAGATACAGTGACAACGGCAGAGAAAGTAAATGCGGGCATAAGGTTACTCCTTTCTATTTATCTTAAATTTGAAAATCTATTATACTAATTAATTAGGCTATTGTAAACATATTTCTTACGTTTTGCTAGGCAATAAAAAACCCGACAGCCTTCAGACTATCGGGTGTATTCTAGAAACTCCGCGAAGGTTAAAGTGTCCCCAGTATCAGCCCTGTACTGTCTATACTCATTAAATGCGTCAGCTCTACGAACGGAACTCAGCTTAGATGGTGCTGCGATTGCTTCTACAATCGCCTCTGCCTCTTGGTCTATGAGATCCTGCTCAGTAACTTTTTTAGGCCGCAAGAAATCTAATATGTGTATTACCATAGTTTACCTTAGTGTTTGTACGTATGCGTCAATTACGTCTGTTACTTTCTTTCTGTTTTCTTTAAATTCGTTGCGATACTCGAAGTAGTCTTCAATGGGACGAAGTATTTTAATAGTATCTACTACACTAAGCTCCATAAAAACGTTGTGACTTATTGTTCGCTGAATAAATCGGCCGTCCCTATACCCCTCTAGGTTTAGTAGCTGTAGCTTCACAAATACTTCCATTACTTAGCTTCCTGTTGGTTAGAAATAAGAACTAAACGCTCTGAGAAAGCAACCAGGTCTTTAACAGTCATGTTACTTAAACTACTAAGCTCATGAGTACGCATACCTAGCATAATCTTAATACCAAGGGCATACTCCTCTCTAGCTACACTGGACTGAGTTTTAGCTACTTTACGAACATATACCTTTTCACTAACTAGTTTACCGATAATAGACTTCTTAGTTACATCATAGAAGTCAGCTAGGTCATCTACAGCAGAGTCTTTATCTTCAGAGTCTTTATAGTGCTTTACTATCTCAGCAGTTTGTTCACTAGAGAATTTAGCCATAAGTACAATACCCTTTATGTTTCGTTTAAAAATGTATTATACGGAATTTAAAGGGTATTGTAAAGACTTATTTTGTTAGTCGGGTACGAGCTAGCAATAGTTTATTCTCTAATGCGGCTTTTTTGCGGAGCAATTCCAGCTCTTTAGCCCTAAGACGGGCTAATTCCTTCTTTTTAGTATTCATGTTGTTACCGTACTCCGCGCGAAGTGGGTTTTAGGGGATACGGAAGCCAAATGCGGGGATACTTGGTAGGGGTCCATGTTATTTAGTAAAGCAACACCTGCGTACCTGCAGGCGGCAGCAAATAGCTCAGAGCAGAACCACTTACTTTCATTATGTATCCCAGAATTGAAGTAGAACCCAACTAGGCCCATATAGTCGTACTTTTTACCTATTTGTAACTCTACAAACGCACGGAAATTCTCTTCCTGCTTAGAGCCCATATCTACGAGGTATATGTCCACCTCTGTGCCTGGTTTGTGTCCATCAGATAGTTCGTTAATGATTCGTACCTTATTACAGCCCTGCCACGCCTCTACAATCCTATCGTCCTCTAGCATGATCGCGGTATGGCTGTACTCGCCCCGGGTAACCCTCTTAATCATGTTACTAGTAAAGGACACACCTTTATATTGTGCTATTCTAATTGCCATTATTTCCTCTTGTTACTGAAGTAACCAAACGCACGACTTCGCGTACACTTGGGGTAGTATCTGCACCCGTGGATCTCCACTGGATGTGCTCTATGTTACTGCACTGTACAACTTTCCAGAGCTCTAGGTTTCTTAAGGGCTTATCCTGTAGTCTATGCAGGGGCACCCCCTTAGAGAGCTTGTTTAAGTTATTAACAATGTAATTGCTGCCTAGTATAAATACTACTGGACTATACCCATATGTAGGCACTGCGCTAATAGTATGTATAACAGCTTGCAATATTGTCTGGTTATTGCAAGATGTTATACATATACCTGTGTAGGCTTGGCTACAGGTACCATAGTCTATCTTACTGGCCCAGTATTCTACACCACTAGGGTTCTTGTTCGATGTTGCTATGTGTATAATTACATCAAGGTCCATTAGCCATTAATTCGTTTACAATAGCTCCCAATATACCTGCGGTTAGAAGGGTAATAGAAGTTTGATACATCTTCTTGACAGGTGCAAATGCCTCAATTGTAACGCTATTTGCATTTAGCAGCTTAATTTGTTTACGAACCTCCTCTAGATCTTTATTAACTATTTCAATTTTATGGGCAATATCTAATTCTAGAATATGTAATTCTAATGATATCTGCTCTTCGCTCGGGGGTCTCATCTTACTTCTCTCTTTTTAAGGTTAGGTGCTTAAAGTTTATGTACCCGCGCCAACCCCCCTATAGAGTAAGGGTCTCCACTGAGTTACGTATGGGTACGTCTATTACACGCAGTATAAATGAGTTACCGTTAAGTAGATCGTGTAGTTTATTTAACGCAATACGCGAGGATAGTACAGCAGGGTTACCAGATAACCTACCTAACGCGCTGCCGGGCAAGATACACCCCTCTGTGTCTCCTGGCACGTTACCAACATGGAATAGTATGTGAGTCCTACCAGTTACTGATCGTACGTGATACACTAAACCGTACCTAGGAGACTTATCCAGTTCACATAGGTAGTCTCCCCCAGGTATGCAGGATACATTAACTTTATTCCCCCTCCAAGGGGGCTCTAGTGTAAATAAAACAACATCACCAAAGACTAGTACGCCTCTAGTGCAATCCTGCAGTTGCTCTATACGTGTAAGTGTTATAGTTTGCATAAAGGGGCCCCAATAAACCTCAAGTATACAGATACGGGAGTAGCCGGTCAACCTAAAAATTAAAAACTCTGCTTGACGATCCGCTTCTATAGCTATATACTAAGTTTAACGTACGTAGGTCGCCAGAAGCCCTGCTTATAGTTAAGCCTAAAAAGGTACATAGTTTATATGTAGTGCCCTAATTCATTATTCTCTAGGGGCAGTGTACTGTATAAAAAATAATATCTATACAATAGGTTATTTTCTATGTATAATACACTCTTAAATAAAAGGAAAATACAATGGCTATATTTAAGATGCACTTAGGTATTGGGGTTGCTAACGCTAACCAAGAGGACGAGGTGGAGATACCTGACGAAGACTTAGCCGCCTGTGCTACAGAGGATGAACGAGAGAGGCTAATAGATCAGTATTTACAAGACTGGATGTGGTGCTACATTGACGCAGGTATTTGGGAGGAAGCGGTGTAACCCTATTACAAAATAACATCTATACATCAGCCTGAAAATCTAGTATAATACACTCTTAAACAAGAGAAAAATACAATGTCAAACTTTCCAGCCTTCAACGCACAAGTTAACCGTAAATTTTCTGAGTTTGTTGCCAGAGGATATACTCTACTAGTAATGGACGTATCGAAAGAAGTGTTATGGGATGCATACCTGGAGTCCTTCCCTGCGGGGTCTAATAAAATACATAAAGAGCGGCGGGAGTATGATTGTAATTGTTGTAAGCAGTTTATCCACCGTATGGGAGCTGTTGTAGCTAGTGTCGGGGGTGAGCTAGTTTCTATCTGGGATTTTGAGGCAGAGTACCCTTTCGTACCCTCTACCCTAGCCCTTAGGGACGTAGTATTAGGCGCTAGCATTAAGGGTAAGTTTATACATAACGATACGAAGTGTTCGCCATACCACGATTACACCTATAACCATTTTTACATAGATAATGTACCTGCTGCTAACTATAGTAATCAGGTAGCTCAAGCACGCCATGAGTCTAACGCGGTATTTGGTGGCACACTACGCTCCTTACTGGATATTTCCGTACCAGCTTGTGACGAGGTGCTGGCTATTGCTAGTGATATTTATCGTGGGCAGGAATTGACGGCCCCTATAGCTGCCTTTCGTGAGCTTGCGATAGAGTACGCACAAGTTGTCGTAGGGTACGAAGAAGTATTTGTATGGGATAACTGTGCTCGACACTATTGTATCCATAATAGCGCGATAGGTACACTTCTAGTAGATATTACTGAAGGTGTGCCGACTGAGATAGCTACTGCAAAATTCGAGAAGATTATAGCCCCAGAGAACTATAAGCGCAATACTAAGCTAGTCTCTATGCTTAAGGTTAAAAAGGCCCAAGAAAAGTTTGCAGAGCTAGGTATTGACCAGGCAATCTATCGCCGTTTTGCTAAAGTGTCGGATATTGGAGTTAACGATGTACTATTCGCTGATTCCCAGACCGCTAAAGACATGGGAGGGTTTGACCTACTGGCAAATCAGGTTGAACGCCCAGTCTGTAACAAATCGGCCACTTACGCGGCCAAAGCTATTAGTATTGAGGGCTTTCTAGAACAGGTAGCTCCCCGGGCTTTAAGTATGGATTTACTGTTTACAGGTTCTATGGTTCCTAACTTGATGAGCTTAGTGGCCCCCAAAGTTGAAGCTTCAGGTAACATGTTTCGATGGGACAATAACTTCAGTTGGGCGTACAAAGGTGGGTTCACAGATTCAGTAAAGGAAAGAGTGAAACGTGCTGGTGGGGATGTTGACTCTGGTCGTCGAGTTTCTCTTTCTTGGTTTAATACTGATGACCTAGACCTACACATAGTAGAGCCTAGTGGTAACGAGATCTATTTTAGCAATGCAGGTAAGCGTCACCCTAGCTCTGGCATCCTAGATGTTGACATGAATGTTAATAGTGGTGATGCTGCAACGGACGCTGTGGAAAACATCTCTTGGAATGGCGATATGCCGCACGGGGAGTACATAGTATATGTTAAGAACTATACTAACCGTAACGGAAATAAGGACGTAGGCTTCAATCTACAGTTGGAGTTCGATGGCGTAACTCAAGACTATGGTTACGTAAAAGAAGTAGGCCACCAGGAGAGAGTAACAGTATTGGCCTTTAACTACGTTGGGGGACACAAGCCTGTAACGCTAAGAAAGAGCGTAACTTCACCCTTCTTAGTTGAAGGGTCGTGTAACGCATCCACCTGGGGTCTAGAGCAAGAGTCCTTTGTTCCAGTAACGATGATGATGAACTCCCCTAACTTTTGGGGCAATAATGAAGTAGGCAATAAGCACTTCATCTTCATGCTAGAGGGCTGTATGAGTACTGAGCCTGTAACTGGGTTCTTTAACGAGTACATGCACCTCGATCTACGTGAGCACGGAGATGTACTAGAGAAACTAGCGCAAAGCCTGAAAACACCATTAACCGGTGAAGAGCAAGTAAGCGGTGTAGGTTTTTCGGTAACTAAACGAAACAACGCCATTGTACGCGTGACCACGACTGGCGATAAAACAAATCACTACAACATTCAATTCTAAGGAATATTATAATGGCAAACTATTACGATGCATTAATCAATAATTACCGTTACTTTACGGGTAAGCGCACAGTTACTACGGAATGCTTGATGAGCCTGCCTTTGACCGGGGAGGGTAGTTTGAACTCTACCGCACAAGGTCTGGCCGCTGAAATTAAGGCAGGCGAAGTAACAGACTTCGTAGGTACAGGTAACCCACTGAACACTCGGCTAGAAAACCAGCTTGATATTATAAAGGATATTATTGCTAAACGACTTGCCTTGGTCGAAAAGAAAGAAGGTATTGCTTCTGTTTCCGCCAAGCGAGAGCGGTTAGAAGCGCTCCTAGCGAAACGGGAAGAAACCGAAATGAGTACAGATGATCTTCGTAAATCTATCGCGGAACTGGGTGCTTAAATGCAAACTGCAGTAATTGGTGATATTCATGGCCGCATCGAAGTAATGGTAGCGGCCTTAGCTAAGCATGATAGGGTTGTCTTCGTGGGTGACTACGTTGACAGCTTTAACCGCACAAAGTTAGACCAAATACAGTGCCTAACCCTAGCTCTTAAAGAGCACAACGGTGGGGGTGTTATCTGCCTACGAGGGAACCACGAAGAGTCCTACATTGATCCTGACGCTAGGTGTTCTGGTTGGAACAGTATCATGAACACCCACGTAATGTCTATTAAAGAGCAGGTGCGTGAGTTACCTACCCACGCCTGGGTAGACGGTATTCTTATTACACACGCCGGAGTATCGCAACACTTTATTGACGAGGTTCTAGTAGATAAGTATCTGTATTCTAGTAACCTAGAGACGGCGGAGCTTGTATCTCGCTACTTAAACGAGACGTTGCAGCAAGAAGTAGGGTACGCTCGCGGTGGTAGTAAAAGCTGTGGGGGCCTGTTGTGGTGTGACTTCTTTGAAGAGTTTGCCCCAGTTGATGGCCTTCGCCAAATATTTGGGCATAGTGGTTATCGACCTGTACTAAGGGATAAAGACTCCCACGACGGGCTACGGCATGATACGGGTGTGTTAGCTAACGGTGAAAACTGGAATGTTGATTGCCTAGACTACTGCACTGAATACGTACTTATTACTGACGGTGTAGTAAGTATTGAGGAGTTAGAAGTGTGCCGGTAATTCTACTAGTTTTAACATACTATAGGCATGGGGGCTGGAATGAAAGAAGTAACGGGTAATTTAGTGAGTATGCTGTACTGGCGCGAGTTTGATATAGGGGTACATGGATGTAACTGCTTTCACCGAATGAAGTCTGGTATAGCTAAGGAGATGGTAGAAACGTTTCCTGAGGTGGCTGAGGTAGATATATACGGGTCAATATATGGTAACAAGGATAAGTTAGGTAGCTTTACTAGGCGTACTTTTTCGCATAACCCATTGGGGGACGTAACTATTATTAATGCTTACACTCAGTTTACATACTCAAGAACTGAGCGAGTAGTTGAGTATGAAGCTATCCGGAATGTATTTAGACGAATAAAGCGCGTATTCGGCGGGGAGGGGTTAACCTTCGGCATACCTAAAATAGGTGCAGGACTAGCGGGGGGAGACTGGAAAGTCATATCCCAGATAATCGAAGAAGAGATGGAAGGCGAAGACCTTACCTTAGTTGTATTATGGTAGACGTTGTATTTTACAGTAACCCCTCGGGTGCACGCTCAGAGCTGTTTAAAAGATTTACAGCTACATATAGCGCGCAGCAGGTAGCGGGTAGTATGTTAATACACTCAACAGAGAATGCTGACTCTATAGACCTAGAGGTAATGGAAGGGATTATTGCTGGGCGTCTAGACTCGAAAGAGCTACGGGCAAGATTAGTTGAGAAGTTCATGGCAGGAGCTAATCTAGGCAGCTCTACTAGATTAGCTCCTGTAATACCTAAGCAGGTGGACTTAGTTGACGCTAAAAAAGGTTGCCCGGACTGTGGTTGTGTTAACTTAGTGAGACTATCTAGCCAGGACTTGAAACTATGTCCCGGCTGTGGTGCGACATTTAGTTGGGCGTTAAAGCCAGGGCAGGTAAAAACAGTATGAAGATAAGTATAACAGATGCTACTAGAGACGAAATACTAGAGCGATTTAAAGAGGCCACAGAGACTGACCACTATTCTGAGGGTATTAGGTTCAATCAACCTAGCGGCTTACCTGGTTGGGTTTGTCCTGTATGTGGTGCTGGAAATGCGCCTTACTCAAATAGATGCCCTTGTGTGCCAAGGGTAGCCCCTGCAGTAACCTGTTAAGCTCGTAATACATATAGACAATATGCTTAATTATTGCTATAATATAGTCTGAAACAAAGGATAAAGTAATGGAAAAGTATGAAGCATTAGGTCAGGCAATCTATATAGCTACTACGGCCCACGCAGGTCAATATGATAGAGGAGGTAAACCCTACATCTTACACCCACTCCATATAATGACTACACTATTATTTGATGTAGAATTAGCTATTATTGGCGTTATGCATGACGTCGTGGAGGATAGCAATGTAACTCTAGAGGACTTAACTTTGGAGGGGTTCTCACCAAGGGTGATTAATGCATTGGGGCTTTTAACACACCGCCTTAGTACTCCCTATGGGGAGTATATCGAAGGAATTTGTGGTAACTACGACGCTGTGCGCGTAAAACGTAAAGACCTAGAACATAACTCAGATATAACTAGGTTAAAGGGCGCGACGGAAAAGGATCTAGCGCGTACTAAAAAGTACCATAAGGCATTTACACGATTAACTGAAGCTAAAAGGACTTTCGAGGCATGAACAAATTACTTCACAGCATATTCTATACACCAAAGTACCTAACTCCTGCATACGGCAGGAACTACGGAACTGCAGCTGCGGCCATGCGGGACTGGCGTAGGGGCAGGGACTTTATGTCCCCGCAGGGTGGGTACTTCTCTATAGCAGATTACGATGAGCTAGCTATTGATGGGCCTGTTTACATCGTAATTACAAAGAACCAGCAGGTTAAGGTTGAGGGTATATGCAACAAATCGCAGTAGTCTTGGTAGTGTTCATATTACTAGCGGCCCTTGGTAAGACCTCAAGTGTGGCTACATATAAAATGCGTGTGTGCGCAGGATCTATATACGACTATAAAAACATGGCCCCGGACTGTAGTGTTACTGAGGTCGGGGCTAATACCGGTATATAATTTAAAATAGTTGTTTACAATAGGGTAAATTATCTGTATAATAGTTCTTCAATTTAAAGAATAGACACACGCCCCTGTGGTGGAATTGGCAGACACGCTAGATTTAGGTTCTAGTGGCTTAGGCCGTGGCCGTTCGAGTCGGCCCAGGGGCACCACCTATTGAGAATTAACATATAGACAATAGCTTAAAGATTTAGTATAATATACATTCAGAAATAATTTAGATATAGGGCAGTACGGAGAGTCGTAGACGTACCGTGAATA
>JQIA01001906.1_pt1 | contig 11188 bp, 8 predicted proteins | sample 811431 | NCBI WGS metagenome assembly JQIA01 (sample SAMN02998118, study PRJNA258478) | marine sediment metagenome | biome: marine; feature: seafloor; material: sediment; isolation source: oil-polluted sediment collected from 3 locations (0.5 km, 0.7 km and 0.9 km)... | place: USA: Gulf of Mexico ... | reverse complement strand
CTTTTTTAGAAGTTTCAGTTTTAGCATCAGTAGATGCAGCAGTTACTCTTTTACGAGTTGCCTTTTTTTCTGGTGCAGCAGTTTCTTCTTTTTTAGCTTCTGGAGCTTTTTCAGAATTGTCTTTTGCTCCTTTTCTTTCTGCAAGACCTTCAAGGATAGCATTAGAAACGCTTGTCATGATTTTATCGATAGATTTTGAAGCATCATCGTTAGATGGTATAACATAATCAATTACATTAGGGTCACTATTGGTATCAACCATTGCGAAAATTGGAAGTTTTAATTTTAAAGCTTCTGCAACAGCAATGTGCTCACGAGTTGTATCTACAACAAATAAAGCTGCTGGAAGACGACTCATATCTGAAATAGAACCTAAGTTTTTTTCTAATTTAGCACGAGTACGATCTACTGCTAATCTTTCTTTCTTAGATAGTGTATTAAAAGTGCCATCTTCTTTAGAACGATCGATAGCCGACATTTTCTTTACTGCTTTTCTAATGGTTACGAAATTGGTAAGCATTCCACCAGGCCATCTTTCAGTAATATAAGGCATGTTAGCATTTTTTGCTTTTTCAGCAACAATGTCTTTTGCTTGTTTTTTAGTAGCTACGAAAAGAATTTTTCTTCCACTTGCTGCAATCTTACGTAAAGCTTCATTTGCTTCTTCAAGTTTTGCAGTGGTTTTGTAAAGGTTGATAATGTGAATCCCATTACGCTCCATATAAATATAAGGGGCCATGTTTGGGTTCCATTTTCTTGTTAGGTGACCAAAGTGTACACCTGCGTCTAGTAAGTCTTTGACTTCTTGGTTGTTTTTGTTTGCCATTTTTGTAATAGTTTACTTTCTTGTGTTATTATAGATAGCAACCCATTCGTATAGAATTTGGTTTAGATGCTAAACTAACTCTCCGTCTTTCGGAGTAACAGCTTTAATAAAATTTGTTGTCGAATTAAATTCGACGTATATAAAAGAACGATACAAAACATCGAAATGGCATCGAAAGACACCATTTCAAGTTCTGTGAAATTTTTAACGTTTTGAGAATTGGAATTTCTTACGAGCTTTCTTCTGTCCGAATTTCTTACGCTCAACCATTCTAGGGTCTCTAGTTAATAAACCTTCTGGTTTAAGTATAGATCTATTTTCTTCATTTAGTTCGCACATTGCACGAGAAATTGCTAAACGAATTGCTTCTGCTTGACCAGTAGTACCACCACCATGAACATTTGCAGTAATATCAAAGGTCTTTAAATTATCAGTTAATGATAATGGTTGCATTACTTTATATTGTAATGTACCTGTAGTAAAGTAATTTTCAAACTCACGCTTGTTTATAGTGATTTTTCCCTTTCCTTTAGAAAGGTATACACGTGCAACAGCGTTTTTTCTTCTACCTATTTTGTGAATTACGTCCATTACTTTTTGTTGTTAAGGTTAAAGATTGTTGGTTTTTGTGCTTCTTGACCGTGATCAGTTCCAACATATACTTTTAGATTTCTGAATAAAACTGCTCCTAATTTATTTTTAGGTAACATTCCTTTTACAGATTTTTCTACAAGTCTTGTAGGATCTTTGTCAAATAATTCTCTAGAGGTAAGACTTCTTTGTCCTCCTGGGTAACCAGTATGTCTTATATAAGACTTGTTTTCCCATTTGTTTCCGCTAAGAGTAACCTTATCAGCGTTAATAATAATTACGTTATCACCGCAATCTACGTGAGGGGTGAAATTAGGTTTGTGTTTGCCGCGAAGTAATATTGCAACTTCACTTGCAAGACGACCCAATGCTTGCCCGTCCGCATCTACTAATAACCACTCCTTATTTACAGTGTTTTTGTTAGCAGATACTGTTTTGTAACTTAATGTATCCATTTAGTTCTTTGTCAAATTGTTTATTAATCATTGTTTTTGCCTAATTAAAGGCTTTTGTTCTCTATCACAAAGTTTGCTTTAGAGGGGTGCAAATGTAATACTATTTAATTGAATTACAAACGGTCGCGTTTTAATTTTTCTTGAATTAATCAGTGTATTTCATAAAGTTAAATTTCTCATAATTATAGGGTATACTGTAACATTATTAAGAAATTTATGTCCCTTAAGAAACCATCAATCAAAATGAACAAATCAAAATCACTATTTTTATTCAGTTTCTTTTTTTCAGTTTTAGGATTCTCTCAGGAAAAATCTACTAAAAATAAAGAACAAGAGAAACCAACTACCCGAAGCTATACTACTCAACATATAGGCACTAATGAAGCTCCAAAAATTGACGGAATTTTAGATGAGGCTGCTTGGGATTCCGTAGAATGGACCTCAGATTATGTTCAAAATCAGCCTGACAATGGCGCAGCTCCTACAGAACAAACTAAGTTTAAAGTGCTTTATGATGATAAAAATATCTATTTCGCTTTTATAAATTTAGATGCAGAACCCGATAAAATTGAAAGACGACTTTCCCGAAGGGACGGGTTTGAAGGAGATTGGGTTGAACTAAATATTGATAGTTATCATGATAAACGTACTGCATTTTCGTTTACCGTAACAGCAGCAGGAGTAAAGGGGGATGAATTTATTTCAAATAATGGTAATAATTGGGATCCTAGTTGGAACCCTATTTGGTATACAAAAACTCAAATTACTGAGGAGGGTTGGGTAGCAGAAATAAGAATTCCATTAACTCAATTACGTTTTAGTAATGAACAAGACCAAACTTGGGGTTTACAATCTACTCGACGATATTTTAGAACTGAAGAGCGATCTCTTTGGCAACATGTATTACCAAACTCTCCAGGATGGGTAAGTGAATTTGGTGAGTTAAAAGGGCTTATTGGATTAAAGCCACAGAAACAATTGGAAATTCAACCTTATGGAGTTGCACAATTGGACACTTATCCAAAAGAAGAAGGAAATCCATTTCGAGAGGGTACTGATACGAAGTTAGCAGCTGGTTTAGATGCTAAAATTGGAATTACCAACGATCTTACTGTCGATTTAACGATCAACCCAGATTTTGGTCAAGTAGAAGCAGATCCTGGTGCAATATCTTTAGATGGTTTCGAAATATTTTTTAGAGAACAACGCCCATTTTTTGTGGAAAACAAAAATATATTTGATTTTAGAATTGGAGGCGGTGCAGATAATTTATTTTTTTCAAGACGGATTGGTCGTAACCCTCAAGGATATTCAACAGCAGATATAGAAAAAGGGGAATATGAGGAAATCCCAGATTTTACTACCATTTGGGGTGCTGCAAAGTTTAGCGGTAAAACAAAAGATGGTTGGTCTATTGGTGTCTTAGAAAGTGTAACCTCAAAAGAATATGCCAAAATAGAATTGAGTACAGATCAAGATTATTTGGACGAGTTAGAAGCAATTGGTGAAAAAGGGGAGGAACGAGAAGAAATAGTAGAACCTTTAACTAATTATATGGTAGCAAGACTACAAAAAGATTTTAATGATAATAACACCTATATCGGAGGGATTTTCACCTCCACTAATCGAAATATAGAAGGTGATTTGGATTTTTTACATAAAAGTGCTTATACCGGAGGATTAGATTTTAAGCATAACTGGAATGATAGAAAATTTTACATAAATGGTAATTTCGAAATAAGTCAGGTTAATGGTAGTGAAGAAGCGATATTAAGAACTCAAGAATCCTTAACGCATCTATTTCAAAGAGAAGATGCTAGTCATGTTTCTATCGATCCAACAAAAACTTCTTTAACTGGAACTGGAGGGAAGTTGCAAATAGGTAAACAAGGAGGGGGAAATTGGAGGTATTATTTAGGGACACATTGGAAATCTCCTGAGTTAGAACTAAACGATATTGGTTTTTTAAGACAAGCAGATGTCATTACGCAATATGCAGGTGTAACCAGAGTTTTTACGAAACCTACTTCTTGGTATCGAAGAGCGCAAATACGTATGGAACAATTTTCTACCTATGACTTTGAAGGAAATTATAACAGACTTCAAATGGAGATTAATGCCGAAGTAAATTATAAAAATAATTGGTGGTCTGAAGTTGGAGGGGCGCATAAACCTCAAATATATAGCAACACTGTATTAAGAGGAGGACCTCGATGGCGATGGTCTGATGAAAGTTTCTTTTTTATATTTTCTGGAACAGATCAAACTAAAAAATTGAGCGGAACTTTAGGTTATGTTCAATCTCAGGCCAGACAAGATAATTTTTCGTTAAATCGTTATGTGGTTCGATTGCGATACCAACCTTTAAATGCATTGAGTTTGTCTTTATCAACAGAATATGCTAGCAATCCAAATAAGACACAATATGTAACTCAGCAAGATTTTGTTGGAACCACTCGATATATTACGAGTGGAATAGATCAAGAAACGTTAAGTGCAACCTTAAGAGTAAATTATACTTTTAATCCAAATTTAACGCTTCAATACTATGGACAGCCATTTATCGCAAGAGGGAAATACTCCAATTTTAACTATGTAAATAATCCTATAGCAGAAGACTTAAATGAACGAGTTTCATGGTACGACGACAATCAGATTAGTTTTGAAGATGGGTTATATAATGTGGATGAAAACACAGATGGAGCTACAGATTATTCTTTTGACGACCCTAACTTTGCCTATGTACAATATCGATCTAATTTAGTTTTGCGTTGGGAGTATATTCCTGGTTCTGAAATATTCTTTGTTTGGTCACAAGGAATTACAGGTTTTGGTGATGCTTTAAACGATTTTAATACTATTGTTGACAATCAATTATTAAGTCAACAGCCAAATAATACGTTTTTGATTAAGGCTACCTATCGCTTTGTGTTATAGAGTAGATAGTATTGATTTCTCCGACTTTTTTTGTCTTGAAAATTTCATCAAAGGATAGATGGTTCATTGAAGCTATTGTGATTATTTTTTCAATTTGACAATCCTCAGAAAGAATCATATAGGTATTATTTTCTTTTGTTAGAAATTTTGGTAATTGCTGAAATAAATTTTTAAAATACTGAAAATCTCCTCCACAAAACCAAGCTTCTTCTTTGATGTTTTTTGGTTGTTTAGGATAATAAGGAGGGTTTATAATAATAAAATCGAATGTTTTATTTTGTAGGTTTTCAAACAAATTAGAATAGATACAAGATACTTTGAGATTGTTATTTTTTGAAGCTTTCTCCAAATATTCCAAAGCTGTTTTATTGATATCAGAAGCTGTAACAATAGCACCTTTTTTACTGGCAAGCAGAGAAATAATTCCCGAACCACAACCCAACTCTAAAAAAGTCTTGTTTTGTAATTCTAATTCAGAAATAAAATCCAATAATATTTTTGTACTAAGGGTAAGATGAGGCGGAAACACTTCTGGATGAACCATTACTTCAATGTCCTGATAGGTGTATTTTCTAGGTTTCCGATAATAAAACTGCAACCCAGCATTTAAAAAGGGTTTAGTAAGCCGTTTGATAATGGATCTTATTTTTGACATTATTCAGAATAAAATCCCTGAGTTTCGGGTTGGCGATATTTCCAGATTTTATGCATTGCTTTAATTTCATAAGGGTATTTATAAAATCCCGTTTGATACCTTATTTTGGATACTCCCCGCAACAAGCTTCTTTTAAATCCTTTAATTCTAAAGTCGGTTGCAGTTGGGTAATATCCGTTAAGCACCGTTTCAAAATTCATGATTTTATCTACCATTTTTGGTGTTAACCATGGGGTTAGAGGGTTTTTTCGCAAATCAAAATTTTCCCAAGCTGGATCTAACCAATCTTCTAAATGCTGAGGAAAACTAAAGCCTGCTTTCTGTATTTGTTCGTACAATTCAGACCCTTCCGTAGCAACTGGGCTATAGAGGTAAATAATTATTTCGGCGTTTGGATTTATTTCTTTTATTTCCTTTATAAAATTAATATCCCATTCTATTTGCGCCATCACCTTCTCGGGAGTTTCGGCAGGCATTCCCAAAACAAAGGATAATTCGGGAATGATTCCTATAGGGTTCAATCGTTTTACAAATTCTTTAATGGTTTCACCGGTTTGGGTTCCCCCTTTATTCATTTGTTTTAGAATTTCATCATTTCCAGTTTCAGCACCTAAAAAGATCATTTTACAACCAGCTGATTTCATTAAAATAAGATCGGCATCACTATATTTATTAATAGTGTCAATCCTGCCTTCACCCCACCAAGTAATTCCATCATTTTTAATCAATTCAGAAAACTCAACCACTCTTTTTCTGGAAGTAAAAAAGTTATTGTCATGAAACTCTATCGCTTCAATATTGTATTTATCCTTAAAATAAGAAACATCCTCATATACAGATTGTGCAGATTTTGCTTTCCAACGGCCGTTATAGATAGGAACCACTGCACAAAAAGAACAAGTAAAAGGACAACCCAAACTAGAGTGATAGCTAAAAGTATTTCTGCCTAAAAACGTTTTACTTAAATAGTTTTCTAAGTTATAAAAACTATCCAAATGCTGATAAGGCAAGGGAGGGAGTTCGTCTTGTTCTAACAACTGTTCTTTAGCTGTTTTAATAATGATTCCTTTTTCATCTTTATAAATAAGATTCTTAATTTTAAAAATGGAATCTAAATTATTTTCTTCTATAGCTTGAATCAGTGAAGGAAAAGCAACATCCCCAGGGCCATTGATAATATAATCTACAAAAGAAGATTCTACACAGACTTTAAATTGGTTAGAAGCAAAATATCCTCCCCAAATGGTAATACTTTTAGGATATTTTTCTTTAACTTTTTTGGTAAAAGGAATCGCCTGTCTCAATTGAGGTCCAGGCATAACCGTACTACAAAAATATTTAAATTCTCCGGTCTTAAAATAAGCATCAATTTTTTGCCAAGGATCTGTTTCTAGATTTCCATCCACAAAAACAAAATCGAATTTTCCAAAAATAGCGGCTCCAACCTGCAAAATAGAATTGGGGATTCTATGTTTGCCTTTTGCACTTCGGGGATTAAATATGAGGATTTTGTTTTTCATTTATTTTTAACAAAGATATTACCGTGTAATCTATTTATAGGTAAATCATTAATAATTGTGATCATTTTTTTTGCCTTTACCCATTCTTTTAATTCAAACTTTGGATTTTCATTAAGAATAAAATTAAAATAGGTGTTTTGTTTATTTAATAACTCGATAATTTTAATAGTATTTGAAATAAAGCCTCCAGTAAACTCAAATTCAATAATTGGTATTTCATAGGTTAAATTAGATAAAATATCCAATTCATATCCTTCGACATCAATTTTGCAAAAATCTGGAATACCATATTCTTTAATCAATGTATCTAGCTTTTTAACTTCGACTTCTTCAATTTCACTCCATTCTAAAGAGTCATTTTTAAAATAATCAATAAATTTATTTGAAAATGTTGCAACTTCAATATGGTTTGCAATATTGAGGTTTTTTATTTCATCCCTAGGGCCCACTGCAAAAGATAAATAATTAAAGTTTTTATTATTAATATCATTTAAAAATTTTGAACAACTAGATTGAGGTTCAAAAGCAATTACTCTAGCCCCCAAAGATAAAAACAACTTGCTTTTTAATCCTTTATTTGCTCCAATATCGAAACATAAATCATCTTTTTTTATTAGAGATGAATAGAGTCTTTTACTTTTTAGATTTTTAATTATTTTCTTAAACTTAAACATTCGAAATTTTAAGGATTAAAGATTTTAGATGTATTTTTTTGTTAAATTGTGTTTCTTTCAAGATTTGATTTAAGTATTTAATACCATTTTCTTTTTCGCCAGCTTTGAAATAAAACTTAGCAATTTTATAATAATTTTTGCTCCTATATCTAATATAATCTCTTCTCGTTAATTTGTTTTGGTTTAATAATTTTCCTAAGGTAATATCATAATTTATTAATGCGGAAATACGAGGTGTATTTGATATGTTTTCAGTGTGTGTTTTCTTAAAAGATAGAATTTTTGAGCAATAATAAATATTGATCTGAGAGGCTATTCTTAAAAAAAAGTCATGCTGTCCATCCACCATATTTTCATCATATATTTCAAAAGTGTTTAGTATGGATTTTCTAAAACTATAAAATGGATAAGGGAGAATGTTATTTGAAATAACATCATTCAAAATATTCTTATAGAAATCTGTCTTATATTTATAAATAGTGCAATCATTCGATTTTAATACATTGTGTAATATAAAAGCAACCTCTTTTTTTGTGTTAAATATCTCAAATAAAGTATCAAGCTTGTTTTTGTACCAAATATCATCTGAGTCTAGAATGCAAATAATATCGCCTTTTGCTTTTCTTATTCCTTCATTTCTAAGAAAACTTCTTTTTAATTGTTTAGTGTATTTAAAATAGTTGATTCTTTTCTCCTTAAAAGACATTACAACATCTTTCGTATTATCAGTAGACCCATCGTCAATAATGATATATTCAAAATTTTGATAGGTTTGGTTTAATACACTTTCTATTGTTTCCTCAATTAGATGTGCCCTATTAGATGTTATCGTGATAATACTAAACTTCATTATTTAATTTAAATGAATAATAGTGTTAAACAATTCTTTTTCATTTTCTAGATGATGTGAAACAGAAATTATAGTTGTGTTCGTTTCTTTTGCAAATATTTTTAAATAATTAAGTACCATATTTTCTGTTTCCTTGTCTAAATTATTAGTAGCCTCATCCAAAATTAATATTTCAGGGTTATATAATAGAGCTCTAGCAATAGATAAACGTTGCAGTTGACCTCCTGAAAGAGTACTGCCTTCATTACCGATAAAAGTGTTAAGTTTTTCAGGAAGCTGATTTATAGTATTTTGAAGATTTAAAGAATTTAAAATGGCAGATAGTTTCTTTTTGTCATACTGCTTTTCATTCAATAATAGATTATCTAAAATGGTACCTTCATATATAAATGGCCTTTGCGTTAAGTAGGTAATTAAACTAAAATAATTGTATTTATTTGTATTTGTAACTTCGATATCATCAATGAATATATTTCCTGAAGTAGGGTCTATTAATTTTGAAATAATATTTAATAAGGTAGTTTTACCAACACCAGAAACACCGCTTATAGCTATAAAATCTCCTTTTTTAATAGTTAGGTTTATATTAGTTAATAAAGAGACATTATCTTGATATGAAAAAGTTATATTTTTTAATTGTATTGAACTTTTAAAAAGCAAAGGTTTTTCGTTTGAAGTTATTTTGGATATTGTTGTTATTTTCTTTTCAATAATATCTAATGAATAAGAATGTGAGTTAAGGTTCGTTAATCCTATATTCAGCTTATTTATGGAGGGTATTGCCTTGAAAAATAATGTTCCAAATATAGATAGGAATACTACAGCTCCTGTTCCCTTTAAAGAAAAGAAGTGAATAAAATAAAACACCAAACAAAGCATTGCAACCATGATAATTTCGGTTTGTTTGCTACTGTTAACTCTTTTTGAATGTAATACGGAATAATTATAATTAAGCTTTTTATTTGATTCATAAAAAGTATCTAAAAAGTGCTTTAATATTTTTGGGGATTTAATAGACATAAACCCATTTAATAGATTGGTGAGATTGCTAATATTATTTTCATAATCTAAAGAACGAGACTTATTAATATTTTCAATTGCTTTTCTATTATAATATTTCGAGATTAGAACGATTAATCCTAAAATAGCAACAACGATCAATGTAATATAAAAGTAAAAGTAAAATCCAAAAAGAATGATGACTGTTAATAATATAAGTTCAGAAAGAATCGTATTAACAGATAATAGAACATTAACAACAAAATCATTTGCAACAAAAATAATCTCTTTAATTATCGAAGATTTTTTTTGTTTTTTAAAAGCTAAATAATTTCCTAACATATAGTACTTAGAAAGGGATAATGAATACTCAGAACTTAAACTATAAGCTACCTTTGCTTGGAATCTATTGATTTGAATAGCGATGTAATTTTTTATTAGAAAAAATAAGATAACTACAACAACTAGAGTAAATTTATACTCATTAAAATAATCAAAGGGAAAAAATGAAATTCCTTCTCCTTGGTCTAATAATGAAATCATTAGGGGAATTAAAAGAAAAATTGAAAAGATATCTAAAATTAACAATACCAAGGATAGTGCAAAAAACCGTTTTGAAGTTTTTTTATAGTTATCCGGCAAAATTGCTAGTATTCTTTTTATTGTTTTAATAAAGCCAAACATTAATTGATATAATTTAGAAAAGATAATCTATTTAAGAATGAATTGACCAATTTACGCTAATATGAGATAATATTTTATTAGTTGAATAATTAATAATAGTTTTGATTATGATATCAAATTTTTTTCAGAATATTAATTGGAAAGCCCTTCTTTATTTTTGTCCAATACTTTTAGTATTCTCCTATTTTTTTTACCAATCTCTTTTTTACAATCTACATGATTTTTCGAATAGTTATTTTTCAGCTATGATGATTCGAGAAGGAGTTTCACATTCTCAGTTATTTGATATTTATGAGTTCAATAGTTATATCTGGAACCTAGGCTATAAAGATGTATTGGTGGATTTTTATTTAAATAGTCCTTTTACGATTAGTTTCTTTTATCCCTTAACTTATATAGAAAACCCCTATGTTGCAAAAGCAATATTTAATTTAATTGGCATTGTTTTATTTAGTAGGAGCCTTTATATTTTAATTCAAAAAAAATTAGATAGTAGGTATTCTATTTTATTGCTGTTGCCGATCCTATTTTTCATTCCAATTAGAAATCAGATTTTATTTGGACAGTCTTATTTCTTAGTTTTTTCATTGGTCATTTTTGGATTTTTATACCTTGAGAATAAAAAAGAAGGAATTGGAGCTAGCCTTTTGAGTGTTGCTATTTTGTTAAAAATATTCCCAGTTTTTTATGGAGTTTCCTTATTGTTTTATAGGGGCCGGAAGGCTATATTATTTGGTGTAATTTCTCTAATTGTTTTAATGTTGTTTTCCATTTATATTTCAGGGTTTTCCATTTGGGAGACTTATTTTACAGAAATAATTCCCAACGCAATACAGAACAATAGCACCGTTGATTTTCGCTACAATGCACAGTCTTTTGATGTTTTTTTAAGAACATTGTTTATTGAAGATGCTTATTATAATCCTACTGCCTTATTTAATAATGAGCGTCTTTATGTTTTATTAAAATGGCTATTTAAATCTATTGTTATTGCCTT
>JQIA01001905.1_pt1 | contig 11189 bp, 7 predicted proteins | sample 811431 | NCBI WGS metagenome assembly JQIA01 (sample SAMN02998118, study PRJNA258478) | marine sediment metagenome | biome: marine; feature: seafloor; material: sediment; isolation source: oil-polluted sediment collected from 3 locations (0.5 km, 0.7 km and 0.9 km)... | place: USA: Gulf of Mexico ... | reverse complement strand
AATATGTCTGATTTTTGCTATAAAAATGTGCCGCTGTTTCTGTTTCATCTGCTTGAGTATTCAGGTGTTAACTTTACCGTTGAGCCGACCGAGTACAACCAGCGTTCATTAGTGAGTGGTGCGCAAGCCACTGCAGGGCAACTGATTTATAAATACACCCATCAAACACTACAGATTATTACCAAAGCCCCTGTTTCCGGAATATATAAGCTAATAAGCGATGAAGAAAATCAGCCTGAACTCATTTTTCAAAAAGCGTCTTATGATCGAAGAGAAGCACTCGCAGAAGATGAGGTGTTTGTTATGCGCATCATGCAAGAGGCGGAATATGCCTATAAAGGGGGTGACCTCGCAATATTGTTCTCCAATACGCCCCTAAAAAGCCCTGAAGAAAACCTCACTAATACCGCAAGCGCATTAATCAACGCGTTAAGTAATAGCTTTGAGTATAGAGAGCTAACCGAAGAAGAAATGTTGCTGGTTGAGCGCTATAACTCTAAAGCCTCCTTAAAAGGTTCAGCGGCCAGCTCTCCAGAAAACGCTCCAGAAAACAATGAGGAGAAAGAAGAATGAGTACTAATCTGCTAAAGCGTTTTTCTTTTATAGAAGAAGATGTTCCCGGTGAGAAATGGCTGGCATTTTATAACGAGAGTAAAGCCAGCTACCGCAAATGGTTTTTGAAGGAGGGGGAATTAAACCGCCCGAGTTATATGCGATGCCGTAATGCTATAGAGCAATACATGCCTGAGTTGCTACCCCGGTGGGAGCACTTATTAGAGCTATGTAATGCCGATGATATTGAGGCCCGTTTGCTCAGTTTATATTGCCCCACACCTTATGTGGCCGGTTGCTCCCAAGCGGTGTGGGTACGCTATAACCCTGTACTGATTAGAAACTATGATTATGACCCCGCGTTATGTGAAGCCAGAATTGTAAAAAGCCAATGGGGAGATACCTCTGTTATCTCATCAACCGATTGTTTATGGGGGGTGCTCGATGGTATGAACGAGCATGGTTTGTCAGTTTCTTTATCTTTTGGCGGTAAAGAAGAAGTAGGGGAGGGCTTTGGTATTCCGCTAATCCTCCGTTACATTCTTGAGTTTTGCAAAACCACCGCTGAAGCCACTGAGGTACTGTGTCGTATTCCCACGCATATGGCTTATAACATTACGGTGTTAGATGCGAGTTTCCACGTTAACACCATTGAAGTATCACCTCATTCACCTCCCTCTATTTCTCATATCCCCTTAGCGGTGAATCATCAGGGTGATTTTGAGCTAAGTAATTACGCGATGTTTTCTCACTCTCATGAGCGCAAACAAGAATTGATCGAAAAGCTCTATGACCCTCTCATTAATATAGACGCCTTTATTAACGCCTTTGAATATGCCCCGCTGTTTACCTCTAATTATGAAGATGGCTTTGGCACCCTGTACACCGCGGTTTATAACCCCCAGTTAAAGGCGATGGAGTATCGCTGGCCTCATCAAATAAAGGCTTATCAGTCATTCGACTATTTTGAAGAACAAGAAATTTGGGTTAACTATTAAGAAGGATTACTTCATGAATAACAAACAAAAAACAGCATCAGCACTATTATTGTCAGCGGCCCTGCTACCCACAACAGCAATGGCAGAAGAGAGCTGGAATACCACCATTAATTACCAGGCAGACTATGGCAGCTACGATGGATCACAAATACGTGATAATCATTCAGATCAGGGAGTAGGTTTACAATTTAATTACTTAGAGCAATTTGAGCTGAAACTTTATGGAAATAAAGGCGAAGTATCGTACAACGTACCCAGTGAAGATTTAGAACAAGACGAATATGCCGCCCGAGCTAACTACACGCTATTTTCAGACAGCCTTTCTGGCCGGATCGGTTTAGGCTTGTATTACCATACCATTGATAATAACGATGTTACCGCTCAAACAGATGATGTTGATGTATGGGCTACCTCCCTATCGTACAGCTCATGGGATCAACAATATAAAGTGGGCTTAGAATATGCCTTATCAGACTACAGTAATTTAAGTGAAGTACATCAATTAACCACCACCTTTGGTTTTGCCTTTAACGACCAGTATGACTGGCTTAGCTTGAGAGGATATTTTATTTCTCCTCAGGAAGACGGCATAGCAGAACTTGAAGACCGACAAGCACTGGAAGTGACATGGCAACACTGGGTTCAGCCAAGTAATTGGTTAGGTTTAGATTCAGTAACACTCAGTGCAATGGGAGGCGAAAGACAGTTTGCCGTGAACTCCGATGTTCATTTGGTAATGAACTTGGTTGATGTAGAGAAACAACGTTATGGTGCTGGCTTAAACTGGAAAACAAACAACGGCTGGCAAACCTCTCTGGGGCTTAGTTATACAGAATTTGAGAACGAAACAATTAACGATAGCTATAACGACCAATTGGTTTACATCAGTGTAGGTAAGCGCTTTTAAGCGAGGAGAAAAAATGAAAATTATATTTTATTCAATATTAGGACTATCAGTCATTGTCTTCGATTCAATGATTTTAAAAGCAGCTGAACTGAGCACTCCCACCTCAGAAAGTCCATGGCAACAATCATATATTTTGGAAGCCAAAGGCGATTATGAGGGCGCTGCATCTACTCTGGCTAGCTATTTAGATAATAAAGAATCAAGCGAAATGGCGTGGTTAAGGCAAGGATGGTTACATTACTTGCAAGGTAACTATAACGATTCAATCAACGCTTACAAATCAGCGTGGAAGAAAAACCAGTTTTCACTAGACGCACGGCTCGGCTTAACACTGCCATTAATGGCACAAAACCGGTGGAAAGAAGCGGCACGCTATGCCCAGCAAGTAATTGATATGACGCGTTGGAACTATACAGCCCACGTACGTTTACTAGCCTGTAAGCAAGGCTTAAAAAACTGGCGGGATGTTAACAAACTAGCCAAAAAACTAACAGTTCGATACCCCAGTGAAACTATCCCGTTGGTTTATCTGGCCAGAGCGCGCAATATGTTAGGTGATGTAGACGGTGCTGTTATGGCTTACCGACAGGTGCTTATTAGAGAGCCCGGTAATATTGAAGCGAGTCAATTTGTGGTTAATTGATGTTTTTAATAATTGAAGAGCCCCATAATACTTATTGATTATGTCTAAATAAATGCATGGTACATATAGCGTTAAATAAGTATAAGCTGAAAGGTAAGTTAGGTTGAGTTACTGTACCACTAATTGGGTTTTCTCTCTTTTACACTTTTTTCCACAAAAATAGCCTACAATTATTTTTAAGGAGCGGTGACGTAAACCGTTATTCATTATTTATATGCAGGGAAAAGTTATTATGGCAAAGCTAGCAAGTAAATCATGGGTGAAAATAACAAAGTTATTGCTAGCTTGTGTTCAATTATTGTTTTTAGCCCACATAGTCACTGCTCAGGCCGAGTCCATTGCAAGCTACCCTGAAGGTTGGGAAAACTGGCCGACAGTAAAAGAAAGTATGGTGCCAGGTAGTGATGTCATTCTTCCCCCGGAAACGCCTCTTTTTATTCAAGAGGCGGTAGCCGCTTATAACTGGATTAATGATGGTAAGGGCACCAAACTTACGGTTCGGGTACATCCAAATAAATTAGAACAATATAAGACACATGGCCCTTATACAGACGGCGCAACGGTAGTAGGTGTATATGAAACACCGGGGATTGTGTTTGTTACCGAACACTTGGTGGGAGAGCCTATTTACGGTGTTTATGACAAAAAGGGGGTAGATATTAGTCACCAGCACCCTAAGTTCCAGCCCGAAGCCTGTATTCAGTGTCACTCAGCTTATAGTGATATTTGCATAAATGGTACCTGTACGACCCCCGTTATTGATCTTTTTAAAGATTCCGTCACTCAGTGATTTGGTGAGCCATGAGTAAACTGTTGATTATTCATAAGCGTTTAAACATTAACCAGCTTTTGCTGGCTTCTCATTTGATTTTGGTTTTGTGGTTGATTATTGTTTTTAGTTACAGCCGTTACCAAAGTGAATGGAATAGCCGTATTTCCCATCGTGTTGAATTGGCAGAAATGGCTTTTAACCCTCTAATTAATACCATCTCTCCTATTGTTGCAGGCTTAAATTATACCGTTTTAGGCCTTCCATCTTCCCTTGATCTATTTGCTGGCGTGCCTTCTCTCCGTTATTTTGAAGTAACAGCGAACTCTGATTATTCAAAAACACCTTTTGGTTTTATATATTCTGAAGACAGTAAAGAAATTTGGTACACCAGTTTTACTGCAGAAGACGAGAAAAAAGCGAGAGAGAAAATAGTGACCTTGAAGGAAAGGTTAGCCAAGCCAAAGAGCGATAAAGTTAAACTTAATTTTCTGATTTCGCGTGCTCAGGAACGCATGGACATAATTATTGAAGATAGGTTGAAAATTCAAAGTAATACGTTGAATTTTCAACAGCCGAATATCAAGCAAGGTGAGTATTATTTAGATAATGAAAATCAGGCACTTCATCTTAAAATGCCGTTACGTAATAAAAATGGTGGAGAGATATGGGCTGTATTTGATGCCAGTCACCTGTTGGCCTTAGAAAATGAAATTGTACAAATCCTCCTTTGGGAAGCCTTACTGGCGCTAGTGGTTTCCACTCTACTGATACTGTGGACAACCCGATGGATTGTCCGGCCGATTAAGCACTTAGCTAACAGCATGGATCGTGAAATACATGAGATCGACCTGGAAAGTTTGAATGTAACATCAAGGGAAGATGAAATAGGCACACTGGCTCGTTGTTTCGAAAATTTGATCCGGCGAATTCGGTGTCACATTGGTGAGTTAGAAAAGCTATCCTATCAAGATGCGTTAACAGGCCTTGGGACACGGCACTTATATCAGACTCAGGGGCCAAATTTTATTAAACAGTGCCGCCGCAATGGTGATTTCCTGGGCGTATTGGTGTGTGATATCGATAATTTCAAATGTTATAACGATACCTTTGGGCATCTTCAAGGTGATGAAACGCTAAAAATAGTGAGCCAGAAAATCGCTCAATCAGTGCCCCGGGAGACAGATATGGCCTTTCGAGTGGGGGGGGAAGAGTTTGTTGTATTGGTACAAGCCTCCACTGCTGAAGGAATCGTACATATAGGGGAACGAATACGAAAATCAGTGTTAGAGGAAAATATCACACATCTGGGAAACGCCCCAATTAACAAAGTCTCACTTTCTATTGGTGCAAAGATTGTCACCCCGAGAAATCAGGTTAACTTACCACTTTTACCTGAATTATTTGAACAGGCAGATCAAGCGCTTTACCAAGCGAAAGCTAATGGACGAAACCGTTTAGAAGTGGCGGTAGACAAACAACAACGCACTGATGTCGAGTATATAGCCAGTTAAAAAGCGTACACATTAGGAATAACTACAATGAATGCACAGAAGCAGGTATGGGTAGACACCGATTTGACCATCGGCCATCGTAATGGATTAATCGGTTTTTGCGATGTAGATGATGGTTATGCCATCACGGCATTATTACGGTCTCAAGAAGTTGAGGTGATGGGTATTAGTTCAACGCTGGGGAATGGTGATGATATTAAACTAACCACTCAGCTCACCAAGCAGTTTATCGCCAACTATGGCCCGAATAGTGTCGAGGTTTTTCAGGGGCAGCCTGAAAAGCTTCGAGATAATAAAAGTACAGATTCTCTAAGTGATGGCGTAAAGCAACTTGCAGAAGCGTTGAGAGAAGACCGGCTCACTATACTGTCAATTGGCAGTGCAACTAATATTGCATCCTTGCTTCTAAACTACCCCGAATTGGAAGCTCAAATTGATGAAGTAATTGTAGTTGCAGGCCGCCGAAACTGTGACCAGCACTTCGTATCTGGCCACTGGCAGCCCAAACCATTCAGGGATCTCAATTTCGAATATGATGTGCATGCCTATGAGGTGCTTCTGAAAAGTAAGCTGGATTTAACCTTGGTACCTTATGAAGTCTGCAATAAAATCTGGATACAACCCCATGACCTTGTTCGACTAGGCGAAGCAAATAATGTTGGCCGCTTTCTGGCAGAACATTCTCTGGGTTGGATGATTGAGTGGGAAGCGCTATTCGGTGCTAATGGCTTTAATCCATTTGATATGGTGGCCGCAGGCTATGCTATTAACCCGGATTTCTTCACCTATCAAGAATGGGATGCGGTCATCGAAACGGCCCCTGATGATACTGGCAGAACAAGCTCAAAACCTTATCTGTTGTGCTCAGAGAATATAAGAAGTGGTCGTAAAGTGCGTTATTGCACAGATGTTAATAGCGACTGCAAACCCTTTCTACTCGATCGAATTTGCACTCATGATATGTCAGCCTTTGTTTTGGGCATGTCTCATATCAATGTCGTGGTACCTGATCTGGATGAAGCCAGTGCGTTTTACCAAAGAGTCTTAGGTTTCAAACAAGCCTGTGATCAGGATGGTAAGAAAATGGATTATCAAGGGGTAGAAATGAAACCCTTTGCTTTAGATGCGGGTATGCTTAACGGTGAAGTAAACGTAGATGTCCGCTTTCTCAAACATCCTCAGGCTGGGTTGTATTTAGAGTTGATGAAGTACCATCAACCAGCGGGTACACAAAACATACCGCTACAACCAAAAACCTTTGATGTAGGAGGGCCGCGCCATATTGCAATGGAAGTATCCAATTGCAATGAGGTTTTTAATTATTTAAAACAACAAGAGGGTGTCACGATGATTAATACAAATTCAGATTATCACCCTGTGAAATTAGATGGGTTCCCCATTACCTTCTTTTATTGGGTCGATCAATATGGCATCCAATGGGAAATGGAAGAAGGCCGAAGAGTGGGTACATCAAAGGCCATTGCTTAGTTTCAACAGACAAATCATCATTTTCAAAGTATGGACCTTGAGCTATAGAGCATAAGCCCGCTTCACCGTCACTTGGGATATTCGCTTGACTAAGCAATTTCCATATTATCCAATTGATTCACGAAGTCTTCTTCTTTCAGTGGACGACTATAGTAATAACCTTGAGCATAGTGACAGCCAAACTGTTTCAGTAACCTAGCTTGACTTTCTTTCTCAACACCTTCAGCGATAACTTTTAAATCTAATCCCAGTGCCATATTGATGATTGCACGAATGATTGCAACACTTTTCCCTCCCACGTCAAATCCCATAACGAATGATCGGTCAATTTTGAGATAATCGATTGGGAAATTACTGAGGTACTGGAGAGATGAATACCCTGTACCGAAGTCATCGATCGAGAGCTTGACGCCAATTGCCTTTAGCTCCGTTAATGTACTAATTGCTGTGCTTTCTGTGTCCATCAACAGGCTTTCAGTTAATTCTAATTCCAACAATTCAGGCTGAAGGTCAGCTTCACCCAATATGCGGCTTATTACTGTGGCAAAGTTGGGTGATTCGAATTGTTTGGCGGAAACATTAACCGCGAGGCTGATGGGTGGTAAACCTTGCTGTTGCCATAAATCCATGTTGTGGCAAGCTGTTTCCAATACCCATTGTCCAATAGGAATGATGAGGCCGGTTTCTTCTGCCAAAGGAATAAATTGATCGGGTGAAACGATACCAAGAATGGGATGCTTCCAGCGAAGAAGTACTTCAGCTCCAGTTATTCTTTCCGATACCAAGTCAACCTTAGGCTGATAAACGAGGAACAGCTCATTATTACTTAATGCTTTATGCAAATCATTTTCCAGCTCAATTCGTTTTCCTGACGTTTCGTTCATGTGTGCTTCGAAGAAACAGTAATTCTGACTACTTTTCTTCGCTCGGTACATGGCAACGTCCGCATTAATCATGAGCGTTTCAACTGAGTTACCATCGTCCGGGTAGACGCTGATACCAATACTGGCGCCAGTCCAGAGCTCTCGTCCATCGATAATAAAAGGGTCAATAAAGCGACTTACTAGCTTATCTGCTAAGGTTGATATAACCTCTTTCGACGGCAGGTTTTCTATTAAAACAGTGAATTCATCCCCTCCTAAACGACATAGCGTATCTGATTCTCTCAGGGCCTCTTTTAAACGACTTGCGACTTCAACTAAAAGGGCATCTCCAACGGAATGCCCATAGCTGTCATTAACATGCTTAAATCGATCAAGATCAATGAACAGTAATGCAAGTTTGTTCTTATTACGATTAGCGTTTGATACCGCATGATGAAGTCGATCACTGAACAGACGGCGGTTAGGCAAGCTAGTCAACGCATCATAATTTGCCAGGTAACGGAGTTCATCTTCCACTTTTTGGCGCTGGACAATGTCAGAAAAGGATCCCAAATAAGATGAACTTTCAGTTAGCGTTGATTTTCCAATGGGTGTGATAGTCAACCAACGCATTTTGTCCGCTGAATCTTCAGGTTTGCATTGAATTTCTCCTTCCCAGGAGCCCTCCTGCTCAACATGTGTTCGAATACGATCAAAGTATGCACCATCATGGGTCCTCTCTAAGACCAATGCTAAATTGTCTCCCACTAGAGATTCGTCATCGCATTTCATTAACTCGGTGAATGCTGAATTAACCGCTTTTATATAAAGCAAGCTGTCAAAAACAGCGATAGGTTCTGAGCTACTCTTAAAAATGGCAGCTAACAATCCCTTTTGTTCCTCAGCCTTATGGTATTCGGTAACATCTTGAACGGTTACTAATAGCTTGGTGATAATACCTGATTCATTAACAATGGGGTCCCACGTTAGCACGATATTTTTGGTACGTTTATCTTCAAAAGTCAGTGCCATCTTCTTAACTAGCTGATTGGCATAAAGATCAAAAACCGCTTGATCTTTCCCTACCGTCGAAAGTATCACGTTCTCAAATTGTTGGGCCACTTCGGTATCTAAGGGTGAGTGTCGAAAGAGAAAGTCTGTTAATCGCTGGTTTGCAATACAATATGTTTCAAAAATTTCTTCCAAAAACGGTGCGTACTCAGGGTGAATCAAGCCATTTTGCGTTACAGTAAATAATCCCTGATGCAGATTAATTAGCATACTGTTAATGTCATCACCTTTCTGTTTCAGTGCTGCCGTCCGGTCTCTAACGGTCACTTCTAATGTGCGGTTGTGCTCTTCGATGATTTTACGCATACCGATATTTTTAAGGGTGACCACCAGCCCACTGGCAATTGATGAAAACAACTCAAAATCACTATCCTCAATTTGAATCTGATTAGGTTTACCCAATAAATGCAGTACACCAATTAGCGCACCCTCATCTATTAGTGGGATACTTAATTGTGAGCTGCTGCCCTCACTGGCAAATTTACGGTTTTGCGCCTTGGCTGTGTTGGCAATAAAAATGGTTTTTTTAGTATCATTTAAACCGTCTAAAATCGCACCATCAATTTCAGCCAGTTTATTGTTCTCTGATTGCTCAGAAGGATATCGAGCAATTAATTGAATAGTATTTTTCTTAACACTATTACTTTTAAACGTATCGTTCTCAGCACCAACAAATTGATGTTTGTAAGTATTTTCTTCCAAATAAAGGAAGGCAGCTCCTTCCGCTAGACCTGTTTTTTTACACAAGCGTTTCAGGGTGCTTTCGAGTGCGGTTGACTGATCCTCTATCGTTGCAAGTGATTGACTTAGTTGATTGAGTGTTGCCAAATCATCAATCTTTTTTTGTATTGCCAATAACATTGACTTGAAGTGTCTGGCGCCAAAGAAAATCAAAATCAAAATGGTCGCAATGATACTTTTGTAGCCAAACTCAAGGTCGCTATCCAAATTTTCTTGTAGCTCACCAAATTGAGTATCTGCGCCTCCTAGTAATGCACCCAGCTCCGAAATAGACATATTCACGGCGATATTGGCAGCTTCTAGACTTTTATGAGCAATGGCTGTCTGCTCAAGTTCTTTCTTCTTGAGTTCGATTAAATTACCCTGTTCTTTTAGGCGTTGCCTTAATCTTCCCACGTTAGCATAGGTGTTTTTTGTTAGTCCTTTATTATCAATTTGCTTAAATAGACTCGCAGAACGATCAAACCAACGCATTGCATCATTGATAATGAAATTGAAGTCATCAAGGGCTGAATCAAGTCTCTGAATAGAATGGGTTCGTTGAATTTCCTGGGCTGTCTTGATAATACCAATAATTATCCGGTCTGCTTGTTCTGCCTGCCCTACAGTTAACTCCATTTCGTCTTTATAGGCAGGAGGTACTGGAAAATAAATGATTTCGACTAGAGAAGCGCCTATTTCATCCACCAATTTGGTAACTTCGGATACCTCCTGTTGAACCTGTTTCTTTGCCTCCAATAGTGCGATTTTGGCACTAAGCATACGATGTGTGTTAGCAACATAGTCATCGTAGTTTCGTATCGCTTCAGCAGAATGAGATCTCCCGAACGCGTAACTCAGGTCAAGCTGCTTGAACTCGCCATACAAATCCGAAAAGCTCCGTGCTCCGACATCAAAACTATTTTGATGGGTGGTAATTACCTTCAAATCTTCAGTATTAAAAGCAAGTGCGCTGAGCTTTGCCAATTTTAGTAGTTGAATCTGGAGAAGGGTTGCCTTACGCACCACCGGGTAGGCCATTTCATGTACCCTTGAATTGGAATGACTGATATCTACCAAGTTCAGGAGTGACGACACACCGGAAATAGTCAGTAAGACAATGAAGGTAAAAAACCCAAACGCAATTCTTCGCTTATAATCTTTATTATTCATATGTATCGGCAAAGTCCCGAGGTGTGGTTATTTCGGTGTATGACATGAGGGGGTTGCGATGTAAGCTAATACTCTCATTCTTCATATTAGTGGTCGTATTGTTAAACACAAGGTTGGTTTGCTAAATTTTGCTGACGAACTGAGTAATATTTCTAGGGCTTGTTAGGTGATGGGCGTATCGAGATATATGTTTTATTGATATAAAAGATTTTAGGCCACAGGGGCTTGGGCGCTTCTAGTCAAAATTCCGACTTTATCGTCGATATTGGAGGCGGGTAATAAAATCCATAGTTTGAAATGTACTTATAACATATTGGCTAAAGAATAATTTTGAAAGTATTTTAAGAAGAGAGTTCCGAACTTTGCATCGACACAAATTCCGGCTTTTGCTTTCGTATGACAACTCAGACACTTAGTCTAAATTGGTCCGCCCGGAGAGATTCGAACTCCCGACCAAGTGGTTCGAAGCCACCTACTCTATCCAGCTGAGC
>JQIA01001904.1_pt1 | contig 11190 bp, 11 predicted proteins | sample 811431 | NCBI WGS metagenome assembly JQIA01 (sample SAMN02998118, study PRJNA258478) | marine sediment metagenome | biome: marine; feature: seafloor; material: sediment; isolation source: oil-polluted sediment collected from 3 locations (0.5 km, 0.7 km and 0.9 km)... | place: USA: Gulf of Mexico ... | reverse complement strand
ATCGTTTAATCGTTTAAACATTGATAACACATTGCTTAGCTAATATTTTTATATTCACTGCACTTCACTTGTTATTCATTAGCTGCCAATTTATATGGCTATGGCGTAGTGAATATAATGCTCTAACGCCATGAGCTGAGTCTATTTAAGCTAAAGCGTTATTAAAAAATTCGTTACGATTAAATTCCGTTTTTTTTTAAACGTGACGGTGTCAGTCTGCTCTTCTGTATCTTCGCGTTGATAGAAATCAAAACCTGCTTAGAGCAGGCGTTTTAGTTTTCATGTCTATTACTTTTCAAAGTGATTACTTAATCATCGCCATGCATTGTAAAAAATTTTACCAATAAATCTTCTTCACTTTCTACATGGTTGGGATCTGGTTTTACACAATCAATAGGGCAAACGGTTACGCAAGTTGGCTTGTCGTAATGTCCTAGACATTCAGTACATTTATCAGGGTCAATTTCATAGATATCTTCACCTAAAGTTATGGCTTCATTAGGACATTCTGGATCACACATGTCGCAATTAATGCAGCTGTCTAAAATATATAATGCCATAAAAATATTATAATCCTAAAGTAGGCTTATTTATCCGCTTGATTTTGTGCGAATGGATGGCGAGTTGTGCCACCGTCAGTTAAATAACGCATGATAATGCCAAAGGCTAAATCTAGTTCAGTATCTAATGTAATCGCTACTTTGTGACCTGAGCCTTTTGCATCAGTAATTTCTTCACCTGTTTTACAATGAACCATGCGCTCTAAGGTAAAACTGACATTCCCGCTTGGTGTCATTAACTCTAATTTATCACCAACAAGAAATTTATTTTTTACATCAATTTCAATTAAACCACTTTGCTCATTTCTACCTAACACTTCACCAACAAATTGTTGCGTATCACTTTTTGAATAACCATAATCATAGTTTTGTGTGTCAGAAGGGCGATGACGTTTTAAAAAACCTTCGGTATAACCACGGTGGGCTAAATGTTCTAAATCAGTATTTAGTTTAGGATTGAAAGCTTTATTAGCAACAGCGTCGTTTATCGCTTGATTATATACTTGAGCGGTGCGAGCGCAGTAATAAAAAGATTTGGTTCTGCCTTCAATTTTTAATGAATGCACGCCTATTTTAACTAAACGTTCTACATGTTCAACAGCGCGCAAGTCTTTTGAATTCATGATGTAAGTACCATGTTCATCTTCAAATGCGGGCATGTATTCACCAGGGCGACCTTGCTCTTGTAACAAAATTATATCGTCAATAGGCTTGTTGATTTTTTCATTCATTGTTACAGGTGTAATTATTTCTTGCTCTGGTATATAAATTTCAGCCGCAGAATTTTCTGGTTTAACGGCAATAATATCGCCTGTTTCAGTTTCTTTTGCTTCGTGAGTATCGTATTTCCAACGGCAAGAGTTTGTGCAAGTGCCTTGGTTAGGATCACGTTTATTTATATAACCTGATAATAAGCAACGACCAGAATATGCCATGCATAACGCGCCATGAACAAAAACTTCTAGCTCCATTTCAGGGCAATGAAAACGAATATCTTCAATTTCATCAAGCGAAAGTTCACGAGATAAAATGACGCGTTCAACGCCTTGCTGATGCCAAAACTTAACGGTTGCCCAATTCACGGCATTGGCTTGTACGGATAAGTGAATAGTCATATCAGGAAAGTTTTCACGAACTAACATGATTAAACCAGGGTCTGACATAATCAAAGCGTCTGGTTTCATGGCAATAACAGGTGCTATATCTTTTAAAAAAGTTTTTAATTTTCCATTATGAGGAGCAATATTATTAACCAGATAAAACTGTTTTCCTAAGGCATGAGCTTCATCTATGCCTATTTTTATGTTTTCTAATGAAAATTCATTATTTCTGACTCTAAGAGAATAGCGAGGTTGGCCTGCATAAACGGCATCTGCACCGTAAGCAAAAGCATAACGCATATTTTTAAGGCTGCCCGCAGGCGAGAGTAGTTCAGGTTTAAACATAAAAATTAACCTTTTAAATACTAGTAATTATAAAGTATAAGGGCGCGCATTATATACTAAATTCACTTTAAAGGGCGAGAAAGGGCGAGTTTCAATTAGCTAACTAAAGTAAGTGAAGTTTGCTAAAGAATAGTGAAATTATGATGACATGCTTTCTCTTTAATCTTTATCGATGTATTTTTATACTGTTTTGAAAAAAATAATATAAAAAAGCTTGGCGTAAAGAAAAACTATGTTATTTTTAAGGTGTCAATTAAGTTATTAAATAATAAAAATAAAGGGGAATTATATGGCTGCTGAAAATGCCTTGTATACAATTTTAATGGAAAAAATAAAGCAAGATGCTTTAATCCTGCCAACGTTACCTGAAGTGGCTTTAAAAGTAAGACAAGCCACAGATGATCCTGAGGTAAACTTAAATCATATGAGCGATATTATTGCTCAAGATCCTGCGCTTGCTTTAGGCATGATAAAGGTCGCAAACAGTGCTTTATTAGGACGTTCGGTAAAAGTTGAAACGGTTTCACAAGCGGTAACACGTATTGGCTTGAATCAAATTAAAAGTATTGCAACGGCCATGGCTATGGAACAAATATTTGTTTCTAAAAATGACGTTGTTTCAATGTACATGAAAAAATCGTGGCAAAAAACTATTGATATTGCTTCGGTGGCGATTAGCTTAATGAGCGTTTATCTTAAAGATAATAAACACACGCCATTTTCACTTGATACCATTACCTTAGCCGCTTTGGTACACAATATTGGCGTATTACCTATTTTAACTGAAGCTGAACAACACCCTGAAGTTTTTGCTAATCCGACTTTTTTACAACAAGCTATTATTAAATTATCAGGTGAAATTGGTGGCAGTATTACCCGTACTTGGGGCTTTTCTGATGAATTAACGTTATTAGCTGAAAGTTGGAGCGATTTAAGTGTTCTTCCTAAAGAGGTTCATTATTTAGATTTTATTCGTGCGGGGGCAATTGTTCATAATATTTTTAAGAATGAATCAACGCAAGACGCGCTGTTAAAAAGCTATGTTCAAAAAGGGATACTACCCGATGTTGATTATATGAAAACGGATGAATTTAAAGCAATGTGTGCTGATGTTAAATCTATGTTCAGTTAATAGTATATTTTGAGGTTGTTGAGCTTCACTTCGTTTAGATCGTTCTGAGCAGAGTGAAGTGCGACAATGATCATATACGACATAAGTTAACATTGTTGAGCTTCACTGCATTCAAATCAATTTACAAAATGAAATGGTTATAGATGATGATTTCATTTATTGAAGGATTATTAAATAGAGAACATTTTTTCAGCAGTATCTAACATTCTGTTAGCAAAACCCCATTCGTTATCACACCAAATAAGCATTTTTATTAAACGCTTATGACTAACACGCGTTTGATTACCATCAACAATACACGAATGTGGATCATGGTTAAAATCAGACGATACTAACGGTTCTTCAGTGTATGCCAATATACCTTGTAACCCTTGTTCTGTGATTGTTTTAGTTTGAGCTTCTTTAATCACATTATTTATTTGGTTAATCGTGACATCTTTATTTACAGTAACGCTTAAATCCATCGCCGTTACATTTAAGGTGGGTACACGCACAGCAATCGCTTCAAAACGGCCTTTGAATTTAGGTAAGATCCGTTCAATACCAATGGCTAATTTAGTATCAACAGGGATGATAGACTGACTAGCAGCACGAGCACGGCGTAAATCTGGATGATATGCATCAATAACTTGTTGATCATGCATAGAAGAATGAATAGTGGTTATAGTGCCGCTTTCAACACCAAAATTATCATCTAGTACCTTAATCACAGGTATTATACAGTTGGTGGTGCATGAGCCATTTGATATGATGCGATCGTTATGACTAATTTTTTGATGATTGATACCGTAAATAATAGTGGCATCAATATCATGGCTAGCTGGATGAGAAAATAGCACTTTATGAGCGCCTTGTTTTATGTGAGCTAAGCCATCAACTCTACTACCATATGCTCCTGTACAATCAAGTACTATATCGACGTTATGCTTTTTCCAAGGCAATGCTGTTAAGTTATCATCATGAGATAACGCAATTTTGTTTTGATTAATGATTAAAGTTTCATTTTCTAGTTCTACGGGAAAAGAAAAGCGTCCATGAGTACTGTCATATTTTAATAAGTGGGCAATACCGCTAGCAGGTGCAAGGTCGTTAATTGCCACTAAGTTAAATAAGTCTGTTTTACCTGTTTCATAAATAGCCCTAACAATACTGCGGCCAATACGACCAAAACCGTTAATCGCTATATTTATCATATTTATCTTATTTATTTTTTATTGAGGCAGGGCGGGTAATATTATTACCCGCCTTTTTCTTTTGCAGTAGTAGGCTTTACAGCGCGTTTACTGTATTTACCACGTTTTCAACAGTGAAGCCGAAATGCTCTAGTAAAATATTACCAGGGGCTGATTCACCAAAAGTAGTCATACCGACCACGCCACCATTTAGACCAACATATTTAGACCAAAAATCAACGTGTGCTGCTTCAATAGCGACACGCTTGGTAACGTTTGCTGGTAATACTGACTCTTTATAATCGTTGCTTTGCGCATCAAAAACATTAGTTGAAGGCATAGACACTACGCGAACTTGCTTACCTTGTGCTGTTAATGTTTGAGCTGAATCAACGGCTAAACCAACCTCTGAGCCTGTAGCGATTAATATAACGTCAGGCGTGCCGTCACAATTTTGTAAAATGTAACCACCTTTAGCAATATCGCTTACTTGTGCTTGGCTACGAGGCATAGCAGGTAAACCTTGACGTGAGAAAATAAGTGCAGACGGTGCTTTTTGGCTTTGTACCGCTGCTTTCCATGCGACGGCAGATTCAGTTGCATCACACGGACGCCATGTTGTTAAGTTTGGCGTAGTTCTTAAGTTAGTTAATTGCTCAATAGGCTGATGGGTTGGGCCATCTTCACCTTGACCAATTGAATCATGGGTATAAACAAAAATATTTTGAATCCCCATTAATGCCGACATACGCACGGCATTTCTAGCATATTCCATAAACATCATGAACGTAGCGCCGTAATTGATGAAACCACCATGAAGTGAAATTCCATTCATAATGCCACTCATACCAAATTCACGAACACCGTAGAAAATGTAGTTACCAGCAGGGTCGGTTTCGATACCTTTAGAGCCAGACCATAAAGTTAAGTTTGAACCCGCTAAATCAGCAGAGCCACCTAACATTTCAGGCAATACTTTGCCGAAGGCTTCAATGGTGTTTTGTGATGCTTTACGTGATGCTATATTTTCATTGTTTTCGTGACATGTTTGAATAAACGCGTTGGCTTTTTCTTCAAAATTTTGAGGTAATTCGCCTTTAATTACACGGCGTTCAAATTCAGCAGCAAGTTCTGGATAAGCAGATTGATAAGCAGTGAACTTTTCGTTCCAGCTAACTTGGCTAGCGCCACCTTTTTCGTTTTGATTCCATTGTTCATAAACATTTTCTGGAATTTCAAACGGAGCATGTGACCAATTTAAAAAGTCGCGTGTTGCTTGCACTTCATCATCACCTAATGGTGCACCATGACAATTATGAGTGCCTGATTTATTTGGTGAACCAAAACCAATAATCGTTTTACAGCAAATCATGCTTGGTTTGTCAGTCACTGATTTTGCTTCAACGATAGCAGCAGCAATTGCAACACTGTCATGACCATCAACTTCAATTACGTGCCAACCATAAGCAGCAAAACGGGCAGGGGTGTTATCAGTAAACCAACCTTCAACATGCCCATCAATAGAAATACCGTTATCGTCCCAAAAGGTGATTAACTTGCCTAAACCTAATGTGCCAGCTAATGAACATGCTTCATGAGAAATGCCTTCCATTAAACAACCATCACCTAAAAAGCAATAAGTAAAGTGATCAACAATATTGTGATTTTTACGATTAAATTGAGCGGCCAATGTTTTTTCAGCAATTGCCATACCTACCGCATTTGAAATACCAGCGCCAAGCGGGCCTGTCGTTGTTTCCACGCCTGGTGTGTAACCATACTCAGGGTGACCAGGGGTTTTAGAATGTAATTGACGAAAGCTTTTTAAATCATCAATAGATAAGTCATAGCCAGACAAATGCAATAAAGAATAAATCAACATTGAACCGTGACCGTTAGAAAGTATAAAACGATCACGATCAGCCCAATTAGGGTCATTTGGGTTATGTTTTAAAAAATCTCGCCACAAAACTTCAGCGATATCCGCCATGCCCATTGGGGCTCCAGGATGTCCTGATTTTGCTTTTTGTACGGCATCCATGCTTAAAACACGAATAGCATTGGCTAGTTCTTGACGCGACGACATATTGGCTCCAGATCTACTTTAAATTAAAGGTATTAAATATATTGCGCGTATTTTCTCTTACCACAACTCATTGCGCAAATTTAATTGCATTATTTTTTATATTTTTTTCTGTGTAAGAAGAAAATATTGAATAATGTAGATACGTACTTGATGGAAAGTTCAACTATTGATGGGCAGATGAATGAATCTTTTTTCTAGACATGAAGTTTTAGTATTGGCGTCCCCACCAGGACTCGAACCTGGAGCAGCGGCTTAGGAGGCCGCAGTTTTATCCTGTTAAACTATGAGGACGTTTTGTAGTATTAATTATAATATCAACATGTTATAAAAATGAACACGTATTATCAACTAATACCGCACAGCTAGATCATTTATTTGAATATTACCTAATAACTCATTATCTAAGGTGATGGCAACAGCTGTTTGCTTCGTTACTCTAACCACTTTAACTTTATGGGGGCTAACATTATACCCTGCATAGCGCTTACCGTTGTCAGTAAAGCTATTTATATGAAGAAGTGAAAACTCATCACCTATTTTAACGCCTTGATGACGGCCTAAGTTAATGGTTATTTGGTTACCATTAACGTGTACTATTTTACCCTCACTAGGCTCACACATTAAGTTTTTATCAATGTCTGATACCATTGTATCAAGCAACGCATTGATCATATTGCCATAATTACTTTGCCAAAAACGTGTTGAAGCAACGTCAATCGTTTTACGTTTCGTGAATTCCCATACAGCATTACTTTGATAATTGTTTTGCCACACTAACTCGCCATTTATGCCGTTGTACAAATAAATGGTAAAATCAAAAACTCTAGGGTAGGTGCTTTGCTGCCATATTTGCCAATGATTGGTTCGTTCTTGTTCAAATGAGAGATCATTTATTTCACTAAATAATACATACTGACTATCGCTAATATCGGCTAATGACATAGCCAGTTGCTTTATTTTATCTTCTTGTAAGCTTTCGTTTAATCGTGAAAACTCACTAGAACTTTTTAATAATAATTTGCTGTATACATAATTACTTTGCTTAGACAGTTTATGCTTAAGCTGCCTTATTACCGCACTATCTATCGTGTAAATTTTACCAATATTGGCTTGTTCTCGATGGTTTAAATGGCTTTTAGTGAGCAAGATTGATTTTTTTAAATCTAAAGAAAAGCACTTTTTCTCTTGTGGAAATATATCAGCCCTAATGGTGACCGTTATTAAGTTGCCACTGTGTAGTTCATCAATTAGTTCTATTGAATTAACACTGCCGCTGGCACGAATACTTATTTTATCTTGGGTGAGTAGACCATTTACTACCTGCTGTACACTCGAAACATTGGCACCGGCAACGAGGAGAGCTTTTTTTAAAGCGTTTTCCATCGCTTTACTGCGGGCAATTTCAATAGAGCTTTTATCGATACGGGCATGCCCTTGCACTTCATACCACTGTGCTGAGCTATAAAAACTAAACAGTAGGTTTATAATTAAGGTAAAAAGTACGGTGGAAAATTGCATAAAATATCTCATGTAAAGAAGCTAGTTTAATTTGTGCGTTAACCAATAAATAGGCTAATAAATAAGTCAATAAACAATTCAGTGTATGAATAACGATAATAAATTATTGACAGATGTTTCTTATTATATGCAATATGATGCATTATTTGTGCCTTATCTTCTATTTGGTTTTTATCTATAACTTGGCTTGAGATATGCATAATGTTAACTATGTTGCCGACACTTGCCAGTTATATCGCTAAAATATTTTTGTTCAATGGCATGATCTTTTAAGGGGAAATCCATGAAAAAATGGCTGATACCATTACTTTTACCAACACTTTTATCTTGTAGCATGACAGATGAAAATTTTTATAAATCTGTCCAAGTGGATAAAGGTAAAATTGACAGTTATAACCTACCAAAACATGCTATTAATGATGTAGTAAAGGGACTTGCCTATCAAATGCTTGAAAGCAGTGCCTTTGTTGATGCTAAAACACCTGTTGCGGTTACTTCTTTTGTTAATTTAAAAGATTTAGAATCAACCAATTGGTTAGGAAATCAACTGGCTGAAAATTTTATTCATGAATTGCAACGTCACGGTTTAGTGGTTATTGATTATAAGACTACTGGGCATATAAGAGTGACTAAAGAAGGTGATTTTGTGTTTAGTCGTGACTGGAAGGAACTACCAGAACGTCAAGTTATTGACTATATAGTTGCAGGTACTATGATGGAACAAGAAAATGGTATTTTAATTAACGCTAGGATGATTGGTATACAGTCGCGTGTTGTTGTGGCTACTGCTCAGTCGTTTATTCCTTCTTGGGTTTTAGGAGAAGAACAACACCATAGCGAAAATGTTAAAATGAAAGACGGTATGATTATTCGTAGTGATGCAATGTTACTTGAAAGTCAGCGTGCTATTGAAATTCATAACTAAGTCAATCAGGTGCTATTATGTTTGCAGTATTAAAGTGTAACTTAATCATTAAATACAGTTTTATTTGTTTTGTTTTGATGTTTTTATCAGCCTGCTCAAGTGTTTATGATAAGCATGTGCAATGGCAGGTAGTGAAGCCAGAGAATTTTCCTGTTATTAAAGGTATTGGTTATGCGCCAATTAGTCTTCAAAAATCTGAACATAAAACTCAACAGATGTTAATGGCTATTAAAGCGTCAAAAATTGCCGCTTACGTAGAACTTGCTGAGCAAGTGTATGGGCAAAAAATAAACAGTCAAATAACGATGGCTGATATGTTAATTAATAATCAGCAATTGCAGGCATCGGTGCAAGGTTTAATTCGTGGTGCTAAGGTCGTCAAAAGTTATCCTGTAGGTGATACCTACACCACAGAGTTACAATTGGACTTTAAAGATGTGTATGATATTTACCAAGCGAGTTTATATCGTAAAGAAATTAAAAATGTAACGTACTTCTAACCGCTATTTTAGGCTGTAAAATATTTTTTAAATTATTAACCCATAACAAAATCAAGCCGTTAGTTGTTAATTAAGCTTTTAACCCAATACTACTTAGACCACCGCTTTTTTTGCCTTTACTGTCATAAGTCATCGCTGCTTTGTTGTGATTTTCTAACAAGCTGCTTTTCATACGCTCAACGGCTAGTTGCGATTGAGCAATAATTTGTCCATTTACTTGGTTTTTTTGCTGGCACCTAAGGAGTAAACTTTCTATTTCATCCAACTCAACGGTTAACTTTCCCGCCGCTTTATCTTGAGCGAATTGTTGATCAAAACTGATTTTTTTATCCAATACTTGAATAGAAACAAGCAATTGATTTTTTTGTTCACTTATTTGAACTAATGCGTCTGGTTGATGTTGCTGTAATATTTCTTTTTCATCAATAATAATTTTCTCAAGTGCTTTTAATTGAGAAAACTGTTGTGCAAGTAATTCTGTTGATTGAGGTGACGCCGACATAACTGTGCCTTTGGTACGACTTGAAGTTTAGAGGTAATTGTACACCCCGTTGTCATCCTTATAATCATTTAATTGAGAATTTTAAAATAACAAATATCTGTAACGCGTAAATGAATGAAGCGAACTTGCTATTTACGCATCAATATAAGTGAGTTACCGAATAAGAATTCTCGCATATTAAAGAATAACTTGAGCTAATCGAGCAAAATTAAACGAAATTAAATTAACCTAAGTCAAACTCAAAATTAGCAATGCTAGCGGCAAGTTTTTGTGGGTCTACTTTATAATCACCAGAGGCGATAGCATTTTTCAATTCAGCTATTTTTTTCTGATCGACAACAGGCGCTTCATTTGCCTTTTTTTGTAATTCACTTAATTGTTTAGCTTGTGGCGTAAGTGAAACTGAATCTACACCAACATTTTTAACTTGCGTATTAACACTCGTTGTTTGGTTAGCTTGTTGCTTTACTTGTGTTTGTTTATTTTGATTAATTTGAGTTGTATTGCTCAAATTGTTGATATTTATAGCCATAATATGATCCTGTGGCAACGGTATTTTAAAGAAAATTATTCACTACTTATGTATCGGCAAGCAGCCCGATAACTTTAATATAAAAACAATCAAATTATAAATTAATCGTGACCTGATTCATAGCGGTTACTTTTGGCATGATTATATTACCAGAGCGCTTATTTTTTACTTTAATTTGTTGATTCATTGTGCCAGAATTTAGTGCTATCCCTTGCGTTTTTATCATAAATTGTGGTGATTTCGCTATTATGGTTACAGCGTCGCCTTTACAAACCAAGCAAACATTTCTTTTATTAATCGCACGCCCTTTACCTATGCGTTTTTTTGCTTTACTACCTAGTACTGAATTTATGTCAGTTAACTTGATACCACGTATTTTATTTTTAGGTAGATGTTGAATTTCTATATTGGCACTTGTAAGTGTTGTACCTTTATTAATAGTATTACGAGCAACTACGACGGGAAATTTTTTAATTATTTTGGCAGGTAGGTACATTACCCAGGGGATTGAATCAGGACAAGTTATTTTCACATTTACGTTTCTACCTATATCTTTTTCAGGTATATTCAATGCGAGTGTTTGTTGACAAGGTTTAATTATCACCCTTGGATCAATATTAGCGACAGTGATAGTTATGTGGCCATCAACGGGGGTTGATGTTTTATCTTTTAAAAAATCTATCACCAAAGCTTCAATACTGGCCTTATCTGTTGTACCAGCATAACTGGCAGGTAAAGCTAGTACGTTAATGCACAAAAGAAGAAGAAAATTGATAGTTCGCATAGTTTTTGCTGCTTATCGTTAGGGTTAGGTTAAT
>JQIA01001903.1_pt1 | contig 11192 bp, 21 predicted proteins | sample 811431 | NCBI WGS metagenome assembly JQIA01 (sample SAMN02998118, study PRJNA258478) | marine sediment metagenome | biome: marine; feature: seafloor; material: sediment; isolation source: oil-polluted sediment collected from 3 locations (0.5 km, 0.7 km and 0.9 km)... | place: USA: Gulf of Mexico ... | reverse complement strand
CGGGAATAACACCCGCCATATTGACCTTCAGCGGCAAGTGGCTTGTTTGTCCACTGTATACCTTACGGCCAACCTGTCGTTTCGCGTAATTAACGGTAATTCTTCGCTGCCCGCGCTCGATAAAGACAATAAGGCCAATCACTGCAACCGCTACCAGTCCGATGATAAGAAGCGCGATGATGTTAATTTCACCTTGTCTCGCTTGCTCTACCGACTGACCAATAGCACTAGGCAGCCCTGCGACAATACCAGCGAAAATAAGCATGGAAATACCATTACCTATCCCTCGCTCGGTGATTTGCTCACCCAGCCACATCAAAAATATAGATCCTGTCACCAACGATACAATCGCGCTGAGGTAAAACATTGGCCCTATGATATAGGCGAGCCCTTGACCAGCGAGCCCAAAGCTCATTCCAGTCGCTTGCACGGTGGCAAGTACCAATGTCCCGTAACGAGTATATTGGGTGATTTTCCTTCGCCCCGCCTCGCCTTCTTTCTTTAACTGTTCTAACTGCGGGCTTACCGCGGACATCAGCTGCATGATGATCGACGCCGATATATACGGCATAATACCTAGCGCGAAGATACTCATTCGCTCAAGAGCACCACCGGAAAACATATTGAACAAACCAAGGACTGTGCCCTGGTTTTGGCCAAACAGACTAGAGAGTCGATCAGGATCAATTCCCGGAACCGGTATATGAGTACCAATCCGATAAACAATGATCGCTAAAAACAGGAATCGTAAGCGAGCCCAAAGCTCGCTCAGACCCGATGAATTCGATGACAAGCCGTTTGCAGCCATTTTCGAATTATGCCTCGACCTTTCCGCCAGCGGCTTCAATCGCTGCTACTGCACCTTTGGTCACTCGCAAACCGCGAATAGTGAAAGGCTTATCGACAGAACCAGACAGGAATATCTTAACTCGTTTGGTAGACTTCTTGATCACGTTCGCTTTTTGGAGCGAATCGATATCAATTACATCACCTTCGACCAAAGGCAATTCGCTCAATCGAACGCTTTCGGTGATACGGGATACCCGTGACGAAAAGCCAAACTTTGGTAAACGTCGTTGGAGTGGCATTTGACCGCCTTCGAAACCTGGCTTAACACTACCACCGGATCGAGACTTCTGACCCTTATGACCTCTACCACAAGTCTTCCCGAAACCGCTACCGATTCCTCGGCCAACACGACGGCGATTCTTCTTACTGCCGTCTGCAGGACTTAGGGTATTCATTTGCATTTGAGTATTATCAGTCACAGCTTATTCTCCAACTTCCAGCATATAGCGAACCTTGTTGATCATACCCCAGTTTTCCGGCGTACCTTTGACAACAATAGTATGACCAATGCGCCGTAGTCCGAGACCTTTGACACATGCCTTATGATTTTTTAACCGGCCGTTAACACTCTTAACCAGCTTTACCGTTACGTTCGCGTCACTCATGACTTAACCTACAATCTCTTCAACTGATTTACCGCGTCTAGCCGCCACTCGCTCAGGCGACTGAACCGACTTAAGACCGTTGATCGTAGCTCGCACTACGTTAACCGGATTAGTAGAACCGTAGCATTTAGCTAGCACGTCCTGGACACCTGCAAGCTCTAGAACCGCTCGCATCGCACCACCGGCGATGATGCCGGTACCTTCTGATGCAGGTTGCATGTAAACCTTAGAGGCTCCATGTCGCGCTTTAACAGCGTATTGAATGGTCGCACCATCCAAATCGACATTAATCATGTTACGACGAGCCGCTTCCATCGCTTTTTGAATAGCTACTGGAACTTCGCGAGCTTTTCCGCGACCAAATCCAACTCGGCCATTACCGTCACCAACCACAGTTAGCGCGGTGAAACCGAAGATTCGACCACCTTTGACTACTTTTGCTACTCGATTGACCTGAACAAGTTTTTCTTGCAAGCCTTCCGGGTTATCTTTCTCTGAATTAAACGCCATGTTTTAACCTTTTAGAATTGAAGCCCTGATTCTCTAGCTGCATCAGCAAGAGCGGCCACACGACCTTTGTATCCGAACCCTGAGCGGTCAAACGCTACAGTATCAACACCTGCTGTTTTTGCTCGCTCTGCGATAAGTGCACCAACCCGTGATGCCGACTCAACATTTCCTGTAGGGAATGCCTTAAGCTCTTTTTCACAGCTTGACGCTGTGGCAAGAATATTGGCTCCGTCTGCGGAAATGATCTGAGCGTAGATGTGCTTAGGGGTACGGTGCACAGACAAACGAATGACACCTTTTTCCCTGATTCTCGCTCGCGTCTTACGAGCTCGCCGAATTCGCGACTGTTTTTTGTTAATCATCTCTTACCTATTTCTTTTTAGCTTCTTTGCGACGGACGTGTTCATCTGAATAACGAACACCCTTCCCTTTATACGGCTCTGGCGGACGGAACGCTCGAATCTCTGCAGCGACCTGACCAACCTTTTGCTTATCAACGCCCTTTATGACTATTTCAGTCGGAGTGGGCGTCTCAGCTGTAATACCTTCCGGTAGTGGATATAGCACCGGATGCGAAAAACCAAGAGAGAGGTCTAAAGCCTTACCCTTTACAGCGGCTCTGTAACCGACGCCGATGATAGTTAATCGTTTCTCAAAACCTTCTGAAACACCCTGAACCATATTACTGATCAGTGAACGCATGGTTCCGGAAAAGGCGTCGCTGTTTGCAACGCCTTCTATCCCTTTAACACGAACGACATTGTCCTGATACTCAACGGCAACGCTAGGATGAATATCCAGCTCTAGCTGACCTTTCGCGCCTTTTACGGACAACTTCTGACCGCTCAGCTTAAGCTCTGTGCCCGCCGGTACGGTAACTGGGTTATTAGCAATTCTTGACATAATCTATTTCCAAAAAACCTTCGTCGCCTAAAATACAGTACAGAGGACTTCGCCGCCGATACCAAGCTTACGAGCTTCACGGTCAACGAGAAGACCTTTACTTGTAGAGATGACTGCGACACCAAGTCCGGCGTTCACAGTAGGAACATCTTCCTTACTCTTGTACTGACGTAGACCCGGGCGACTAGCACGTTCTATTTTCTGTATAACGGGAGCTCCATCGGCGTATTTAAGATCGATGACAACTCTTTTCTCAATACCTTCGCCATCAAACTTGACGCCGCCAACGTATCCTTCACGTTCAAGCACTTTTCCAAGCTGAAACTTAAGTTTCGACGCGGGGATTTTCACAATCGTTTTTCCCGCGGTCTGGGCGTTCCGAATTCTCGTTAGCATATCTGCTATAGGATCTTGCATACTCATAGGGCAAAAAACTCCAGTTTTCTCTTACCAACTAGCCTTAACGAGGCCAGGTATCTCGCCACGCATGGCGGACTCTCTCAATTTGTTACGTCCCAAACCAAACTTACGGTAGTATCCGTGTGGCCTACCAGTAATTTCGCAACGATTCCGTTGACGAACCGGACTAGAATCTCGTGGCAATTTTTGAAACGCCATTTGAGCCTGCCAGCGCGCATCATCGTCGATGGTCGGGTCGTTAATAATTTTTTTAAGCTCTGCGCGTTTCGCTGCGTACTTAGCAACCAGCTTCGTACGTTTCAATTCGCGTGCTACCATGGATTTTTTTGCCATGTTCCTATCCTTTAAATGGGAAGTTAAAGGCTTTCAATAACGCTAGCCCTTCTGCATCGTTACTCGCAGATGTCGTAACAACGATATCCATTCCGCGTAGCTTGTCGATCTTATCGTAATCGATTTCCGGAAAGATAATCTGCTCTTTGATACCCATGGCGAAATTGCCCTGGCCATCAAAAGACTTCGGATTCAAACCCCTGAAATCGCGTTCCCGAGGAATCGCGATATTAATCAGACGGTCAAGGAATTCGTACATACGATCTTTACGAAGCGTAACCTTACAACCAACCGGCCAACCTTCACGAACCTTAAAACCCGCAACGGATTTACGAGCATTAGTGACTAGCACTTTTTGTCCCGCGATCGCTTCCATATCAGCAACGGCAAACGTCATGACTTTTTTATCGCCAAGCGCATCACCAACACCCATGTTCAACACGATCTTGGTGATTTTAGGAACCGCATTAACGTTACTAATCCCAAGCTCTTCTTTAAGCTTTGGAATAATTTCGTTTGTATAAACTGTTTTTAACCTTGTCATTTCAACAACCGGTAGTGAATTAGACGTCTATTACTTCATTGTCTGATTTAAAAAACCTGACCTTTTTACCATCTTCAAGAACACGAATACCAACGCGGTCAGCCTTGTTCGATGATGCGTTATATATCGCAACATTAGATGGTTGTATCGGGTTTTCTTTCTCGATGATCCCACCAGGTTTCCCAACGGCTGGGTTCGGTTTAGTGTGACGTTTCGCCATGTTAATACCTGAAACCAGGTAACGGCCGTCATTTAAAATCTTCGTTACTTTTCCGCGTTTTCCGCGATCCTTGCCGGCTGTAACGATTACTTCATCATTCGTTTTGATCTTTTTCATACGTTACTCCGAATCAAAGGACTTCTGGCGCAAGCGACACTATCTTCATAAACTGCTCGGAGCGCAGTTCCCTGGTGACTGGGCCAAAAATACGTGTGCCGATAGGCTGTTTTTGCGCGTTTAGCAATACCGCTGCGTTACCATCAAATTTAATCAATGACCCGTCTGGGCGACGAACACCCTTACGAGTTCTGACAACAACCGCATCCATTACTTGCCCCTTCTTAACTTTACCGCGAGGCAAAGCCTCTTTAACAGTAACCTTAATAAGGTCTCCGATATGCGCATACCGGCGATGGGACCCGCCCAGCACTTTAATACACATAACTTTTTTAGCACCGCTATTATCAGCGATATCCAGCATTGATTCTGACTGAATCATTCGGTTTCTCCCGAGTGACTTTTAGTATTAATTGAACGATTCATTAGAGTTGCGCGGCCTTCTCGACAACACTAACCAACGTCCAGCATTTTTGCTTAGAAACCGGCTTGGACTCGCGAATAGTTACCAAGTCACCGATGATGCAAGTATTGGCTTCGTCATGGGCTGCGAATTTTGTTGAGCGCCGAATATACTTTCCGTAAATCGGGTGCTTAACTCGCCGCTCTACCAGGACTTTAATGGTTTTATCCATTTTGTCACTGACAACGCGACCGGTAATCGTTCTAGCCGTATTTGTTTCGTTAGTCATATTAAGATTTCAACTTTTGGTTGAGCAATGTTTTAACGCGCGCAATATCTCTTCTGAATTCTTTCAGCAGATGGGTTTGGCCCAACTGTCCAGTTCCGTTCTGGATCGACAATTTGAATTGATCAGCCCGAAGCTTGACCAATTCTACCTGCAATTCTTCGGCAGATTTATCATTTAAAAGACTCGCTTGCATCACATCACGTCCCGTTTAACGAAAGTAGTAGCGATAGGAAGTTTTGCTGCCGCTAGCTCAAAAGCCTCACGTGCGATTTCTTCCGATACGCCTTCGATTTCATAAAGAACCTTTCCAGGCTGAACTTGGGCAACCCAATATTCAACGTTACCTTTACCTTTACCCTGCCGAACTTCTAAAGGCTTTTGGGTGATCGGCTTGTCTGGAAAAACACGAATCCAAATTTTACCGCCTCGTTTCACGTGACGGGTCATCGCTCGACGAGCGGCTTCGATTTGGCGAGCAGTAATACGTCCTCGGCCAGTCGCTTTTAAAGCGTACTCGCCAAAACTAACTTTACTGCCGCGAAATGCCAAGCCACGGTTACGTCCTTTATGTTGCTTTCTAAATTTTGTCCGCTTGGGCTGCAGCATCTGTAACGCCCCTACCTAATAAATCTGTTTTAAATACGATTACTTTCGACCGGTCTTTTTTTCGACTGTCTTAGTATCTTCTGCGTGACCCAGGATCTCTCCTTTGAAAATCCACACTTTGACACCGATAATCCCGTATGTCGTAAGCGCCTCAGAGGTCGCGTAATCTATATCAGCACGAAGCGTATGAAGTGGCACTCGGCCTTCTCGATACCATTCGCGTCGAGCAATTTCAGCGCCACCTAAGCGACCTGAAACCTGAATTCTGATACCTTCCGCGCCTTGACGAAGAGAGTTTTGAACCGCTCGCTTCATAGCACGTCGAAACATAACCCGACGAGTCAGCTGAGATGCAACATTGTCAGCCACAAGCTGAGCATCGAGATCAGGCTTTCTGATTTCTTCAATGTTGATTTGAACAGGAACGCCCATCAATTTACTCGCTTCCTTCCGAAGCTTCTCAACATCTTCGCCTTTCTTACCGATAACGATACCGGGGCGGGCTGTGAAAATATTGATGCGCGCGTTCTGTGCAGGCCGCTCAATTTCTATACGGCTAACCGATGCGTTCGACAGGCGCTCTTTAAGCACTCGACGAACCTCCAAATCAACCAGCAAATTCTTCTTATAGGCTTGCTTCTCCGCATACCAAATCGAGGAATGCTGCTTAACAATACCGAGACGAATCCCTGTAGGATGTACTTTCTGACCCATGCGGTAACCCCTACTGGTCCGACAGTTTTATTGTAATGTGACAGCTTCGTTTCTGAATCCTGTCAGCACGACCACGAGCTCGCGGTCTAATTCTTTTCATTGTCATACCTTCATCAACGAAGATCTCGGATACGCGTAACTCGTCGATATCCGCTCCTTCATTGTGCTCAGCATTTGCTATAGCAGAATCCAGCGTCTTTCTCACTAGGTGAGCCGCTTTCTTCGGACTATATGCGAGCAATTCGCCAGCCTTATCAACTGGCAAGCCGCGGATCTGATCACAGACAAGCCTTGCTTTCTGTGCTGATATTCTCGCGCCTTTTAATCGTGCACCCACTTCCATCACTAAAACCCCTATACCAACCGGCTCAATTTAGCGTTTAGCTTTCTTATCTGCGACATGCCCACGATAAGTACGCGTAACAGCGAACTCACCAAGCTTGTGGCCGACCATATCTTCGCTCACGAGTACCGGCACATGCTGCCGACCATTGTGAACCGCCATTGTAAGGCCAACCATATCGGGAAAAATCATAGATCTTCGAGACCAGGTTTTAATTGGCTTTCTGTCATTTTTCTCTACAGCAACTTCAACCTTCTTCATTAGATGAAGATCGATGAACGGCCCTTTTTTTAAAGAACGTGGCACTCTATATTCCCCTTAACCCGTTTGCACTAATCACTTGGATTTGCGACGACGAACAATCAGATGATCTGTTCGCTTATTCTTACGTGTTTTATAACCTTTAGTCGGCGTACCCCATGGAGATACTGGATGACGACCTCCAGATGTACGACCTTCACCACCACCATGCGGATGATCAACAGGATTCATAGCAACACCACGAACCGTAGGCCTAACACCACGCCAGCGGGATGCGCCAGCCTTGCCAAGTGAACGCAGATTATGCTCTGAATTCGAAACTTCACCCAAGGTAGCACGACAATCGGAAAGCACTTTTCGCATCTCGCCCGACCTAAGTCGCAACGTTGCGTAGGTGCCTTCACGAGCAACCAGCTGAACCGAAGCGCCAGCGCTACGAGCGAGCTGAGCACCCTTACCAGGCTTCATCTCAATACAGTTAATTACACTACCCACAGGTATGTTATTCAGCGGAAGACAGTTACCAGACTTAATCGCCGCATCGGCGCCTGACTGAACACTGTCACCAGCGACCATACCTTTGGTCGCAATCATATATCGGCGCTCGCCATCCGCATACTTAAGTAGCGCGATATTCGCTGTACGGTTCGGATCATACTCCAAACGCTCTACAACTGCGGCGATGCCATCTTTATTCCGACGAAAATCGATCTTTCGATAATGTTGCTTGTGCCCACCGCCAATGTGACGAGTGGTAATTCGACCTTTGTTATTTCGGCCTCCGCTCTTCTTCTTCTTCTCTAGAAGCGGCGCGTATCCTGGACCCTTATGAAGATCCAGAGAAACAACCTTAACAACCCCTCGGCGACCGGCCGAAGTGGGCTTACACTTAATTACTGGCATGCAAACTCTCCCTTAACCAAACGCTGTAAAATCAATATCATCCCCAGACTTCAGGGAAACATAGGCTTTTTTCCAGCCTTTACGCCGACTCGTACCGAATCGATTGCGCTTGACCTTACCTTTTACGTTCAGCGTTCGAACACCTTCAACTTTAACGTCAAATAGCTGTTCTACCGCCTTCTTTATTTCTAATTTTGTTGCATCAACCGCAACCTTAAAAACGATTTGGTTAGCACTCTCTGCAACGTTGGTTGCTTTTTCAGAAATGTGCGGCGTTTTTAAAACCTGATATATCCGTTCCTGGTTCATGCGAAACTCTCCTCAAGCTTTTTAACAGCCGCAACAGTCACAACAACCGTCTTATGACTCACCAAACTGGCTGGGTCAATTGCATCTGTATCTATAGCTGTAATATTTGGAATATTACGAGAAGCCAAGAACACATTCATGGACAGCTCATCGGAGACCAGAAGAGCATTAGAAATACCCATCTCCAATAATTTCGCCGCCAACAATTTAGTCTTAGGCTCAGGCAAATCCAAGTCGTCTATTACAACCAACCGACCCTGGCGAACCAACTCAGAAAGAATGACCTGCATCGCAGCGCGATACATTTTCCGGTTAATCTTCTGACCAAAATCACGTGGGCGCGCAGCAAAAGTAACACCACCCGAACGCCACAAGACACTTCGGCTTGTACCCGCTCGCGCACGACCTGTTCCTTTTTGACGCCATGGCTTAGCGCCACCGCCACGAACATCAGAACGCGTTTTTTGCTGCTTGGTACCCTGTCGGGCACCTGCCAAATACGCCGTGACCACCTGGTGGACAAGCGCTTCATTATACTCTCTACCAAAAACTTCACCGGAAACTTGAACCGGACCGGCAGGAGAAACCAACTCGATATTCATACTCATACTCTCCAGTTAGCCTCTCTTAATCTTAACGGCTTGCTTGATCACAAGATCACCGCCTGGCGCACCAGGAACAGCACCCTTAACCATCAACAAACCTTTTTCAAGATCGACCTTAACTACCTCTAGATTTTGAATGGTTCGATTAACCGCACCCATATGGCCAGCCATCTTCTTACCTTTCCAAACACGACCAGGGGTTTGACACTGACCAATCGAGCCAGGCGCCCTGTGAGATAGCGAGTTACCGTGAGTAGCGTCTTGCATCTGGAAATTCCAACGCTTAATAACGCCAGCAAAACCTTTACCCTTTGACACACCGCGAACATCGACCTTTTGGCCCGCTTCAAAAACATCAAGAGACATTTCAGAACCGACAGAAATATCAGCAGCATCAGCAGAAGAATCTAGACGAAACTCCCACAAACCGCGACCTGCCGCAACGTTAGCTTTGGAGAAAACACCCGCCTCAGGCTTACTGACCCGTGATGCTTTTTTCTCTCCGGTGGTAATTTGAATCGCGTCGTACCCGCAAGACTCAACCGTCTTAATCTCGGTAACGCGTGCTGAAAGAATCTCAATTACTGTGACCGGAGTAGATACTCCTTCTTCAGTAAAGATTCGCGTCATGCCGCTTTTGCGACCAACTAATCCTATAGACATTTCTTACCTCTAATTTGCACGGGGCTTTACCCTCTACGGCCGCTATCGAGCGTTACACCAAATTCTTTTTGACCGGCAACCGGCCGAAAAACTAACCCAGACTAATCTGAACCTCTACACCCGCAGCGAGATCTAATTTCATTAGCGCGTCAACGGTTTTTTCTGTCGGCTCAACGATATCAAGCAACCGCTTATGGGTTCTGATCTCATATTGATCACGAGCATCTTTATTCACGTGTGGCGAGATCAGAACAGCGAACCGCTCTTTTCTGACCGGCAAAGGAACTGGGCCCTCAACCTGTGCGCCAGTTCGCTTGGCGGTATCTACAATCTCCTGAGCCGACGAATCAATCAGACGATGATCGAAAGCTTTTAATCGGATTCTTATCCGCTGGTTTTCCATTCGAACTGTTACCCCACTCAATTGACTGATTTATCTACTAGCCAGCCAAAGATTTAAATTCTTTAAGTCCCTAAAAAAGGATGGCGAATTCTATAGTCAGAACCGACAACTGTCAACCAATTATCTGCAAAAATAGAACACCACCCGAAAAGGGCATTTTATCACTCGATAATTTTAGCAACCACACCGGCGCCGACGGTACGTCCGCCTTCTCGAATCGCGAAGCGTAGGCCTTCTTCCATAGCGATGGGTGCGATCATGGTAATGACCATTTGCACGTTGTCGCCTGGCATAACCATCTCTACACCTTCAGGCAGCTCACAAGCGCCTGTGATGTCGGTGGTACGGAAGTAGAACTGTGGACGGTAACCTGCGAAGAATGGCGTGTGACGGCCGCCTTCGTCTTTACCGAGCACGTAGACTTCTGCTTCGAATTTGGTGTGTGGCGTAATGGTGCCTGGCTTAGCCAGTACTTGACCACGCTCTACGTCTTCACGCTTGGTACCACGAAGTAGTACGCCTACGTTTTCGCCAGCACGACCTTCGTCGAGCAGCTTACGGAACATTTCTACTCCGGTGCAGGTAGTGGTGACGGTGTCTTTGATGCCGATGATTTCAACTTCTTCACCGACGTTGACTACGCCTCGCTCTACACGGCCGGTTACGACTGTGCCGCGACCCGCGATAGAGAATACGTCTTCGATAGGCATTAGGAATGGCTGATCAATGGCGCGTTCTGGATCAGGAATGTAGCTGTCGAGTGCTTCAACCAGCTTTTTAACTGCGGTTGTACCGAGCTCGTCAGTGTCTTCGCCGTTAAGCGCCATTAGCGCAGAACCCGCGATGATGGGTGTATCGTCACCTGGGAATTCGTACATATCGAGCAATTCACGTAGTTCCATTTCTACGAGCTCGATCATTTCGTCATATTCTTCTGAGCCTACACCACCGCAATCTTCAGCGAGCAGGTCTGCTTTGTTAAGGAATACGATAACGTAAGGTACGCCAACCTGACGCGAAAGCAGGATGTGCTCACGGGTTTGAGGCATTGGGCCGTCGGTTGCGCCACACACGAGGATAGCGCCGTCCATTTGGGCTGCACCGGTAATCATGTTTTTAACGTAGTCGGCGTGACCTGGGCAATCGACGTGGGCGTAGTGACGATTCGGTGAATCGTATTCTACGTGGGAGG
>JQIA01001902.1_pt1 | contig 11192 bp, 9 predicted proteins | sample 811431 | NCBI WGS metagenome assembly JQIA01 (sample SAMN02998118, study PRJNA258478) | marine sediment metagenome | biome: marine; feature: seafloor; material: sediment; isolation source: oil-polluted sediment collected from 3 locations (0.5 km, 0.7 km and 0.9 km)... | place: USA: Gulf of Mexico ... | reverse complement strand
ACCATGATTGGGCCAGAGCAGTTACCCAAAGTATTTGCCGACCTGCTGAAAAACCAGGGCAACCTGGAACTCTCATCCCTGCAAAGCGATGTCGATGACGAGCTAATTAACCTAACTCAATTACAACAACCCAGCGTAGATAAAAACACGCCAACAGGCTCAGTAATATCATCAACCGATATTGCCCCGTCGATCACTCGCACCAACCTGAGCGCCACTTACCGCGGCAGTTATCTGTATACCCAGGAATTCCTCAATTCGTTAACTAGCATGCCCTGGGCCCTGCTCTGGCATCAGCTCACGTTTGAAGTCACCGAGTATCCCGATTCCACCATTAACCTCGATGCCTACACGCTGGGAGTCGGACATTGAACGCCAGAATTCTCTGCTGGGGATTAACGTTAACAGTCTGGCTGTCGCTAACGCCTTCAGGCGCTACCGCTACTGAGCAGAGCACCGGGTTTGACCCAACTCGTCCGGACAGAGCTCAGATTGTCCCCGTTGCTGCTCAAATACCGTGGAAGTTGACGTCCACACTGATCACCAGTAAACGCAAAAGGGCTGTAATTAATGGTGTCACTGTGACCGCAGCTGGGGACCCGGTATTAAATGCCACCGTAATAACCATACGATCCGGTGCGGTCGATCTGCAAACCGCAACTGGTGTCATCACACTATTTCTCGTCGATGGGACAGGTCATTGAACGTTCAACTCAGACCCGCTGTGAAAAGCCCAGCCGTTAAATTCATGATCTTGTTAATCATGACCCTGTTAAGCATGACTGGAATCAGCGGTTGCCAGCTCAGGCCAGACGCCCGCAACGCCAGTTTTAATCATCGGCTGACCCAAATCTGGCCAACAACTACAACTAAAAGCACTAATCCCCAGCCAGAAAACCCTAACCTCAGCTCTGACCAGCAAATTGGGCAACCTGCTCAGGCAACCAGCACCCAAACCAACGATTCGCCAACACTGGTAACCATACCGGCTCAAGCCGGAACCACTACAAAACTCGCTAACGTTCCTCCTGCCCAACCCATGGCAGAGCTGATCGATATATCGGTGCGCGACCTGCCGGCTCCGGATTTCTTCATGACCCTGGTCGATGGCAGCAACCGCAACCTGGTCGTCCACCCCTTAGTGGAAGGCAACATCACGCTGAGCCTGAACCAGGTAACCCTCGAGCAGGTGTTACAAACCGTCCGCCAGGTTTACGGCTATGAGTTCCGAAAAACTGGCAACATTATTCAGGTGTTGCCATCGCGCATGGCAACACGGATTTTTGCCATCGACTACCTCAATGTATCTCGTAGCGGCAACTCCCAAACCCGAGTGAGCTCTGGCCAACTAACCGAAGCCAGCTCAAGCAGCCGTTCCGAAAATGATGGCAGCGATGAAACAGCGCTGCGCAGCGAATCATCCGAAGAAATATCAGGTAGTCAGGTAACCACTGTCAGCCTGACCGATTTCTGGACCGTCCTCCAACAAACCCTGACCCTCATCGTCGGCAGCGAACAGGGCCGCCAGGTGGTCATCAACCCTGATGTGGGTGTGGTGGTGGTCAGTGCCATGCCGAATGAACTCAGGGAGGTTGAAAAATACCTGGAAACCATCCAGGACATCGCTCAACGCCAGGTGATTCTCGAAGCCAAAATAATCGAGGTTGAACTTGCCAATGGTTTTCGTAGCGGCATCAACTGGTCAGCCTTACTGGAGTTTGGTAGCAACACGGTGGTTATCGGTCAGACCGGTGGCGGCACCCTGCTAGGCAATGGCGCAGGAGTCTCCACAATATCGGGGAATAGCGGTAACCTGAATCCTGGCTCGCCAACCGCCGTCAACGGCACCGAAACTTCGGCGTTTGGCGGCGCATTGACCGCTGCGCTTAACCTGGGGGATTTTCAGGCTTTCATTGAGTTACTAGAGTTACAGGGCGATGTGCAGGTTCTGTCCAGCCCCAGAATCGCCACGATTAATAATCAGAAAGCGGTAATCAAAGTAGGCACGGACGAGTTTTTTGTGACCGATGTTTCCACCGATACCAGCAACAATAGCGGCGGCACCAACCAGACCGTTGAAGTCGAATTAACCCCCTTCTTCTCAGGGGTCGCCCTCGACGTGATTCCACAAATCGATGCGGACGGCACCGTGGTGCTGCACATCCACCCGACGGTCAGTGAAGTTAGTGAAAAAATCAAACAGATCGACGTCTCCAGTAGTTCCCAGCTGGCTGTGCCACTGGCGCTGAGTAACGTGCGCGAATCTGACACTATCGTGCGAGCACGCTCCGGCGAGGTGATCGTCATCGGCGGCCTGATGAGCAGCCTGCAGAGCAACATCCAGGCAGGTACACCTGGGCTGTCCGACCTGCCCTGGCTAGGCAAGTTTTTCAAACACCAGAACAAGGCCTTCAAACGCAGTGAACTGGTAATCCTGTTGCGACCAATGATCGCCGAGAAAAACCGGCAACCAACCAGTAATCAGAAATTTCAAGGCTGGAACCAAGGATGGAGTCATAGCGGCGAGCTACTCTCTGGCTCATTAACGGATCGATTGTAAATTGGCCGACTTTGGACAGCATGAAGCTGGTTTAACCGAAGAAAGTCTATCGGTTGAACAGTCACCATCTCAGGGTGATCTGACACCTGAGCCAGCGCCAGTTTCATCACCTGATTCAGGTCAAACACCAGCCGCTGCACCAGAACCCGCGACCTCAATGCCCCCAACGACCATTGCCCGTTTTGGGGATTATTTAGTAGATCAGGGTTTAATCAACGATGAGCAGCTCCAGCAGGCTTTGCTGGATCAAAAGAGTTCTGGCCGCAAACTGGGTCAGGTGCTCGTCGATAACCGATCTATTAACGACCGGGATCTGAGCAAAGCGCTGGCTACCCGACTCGAACTCCAGTTTATTGATCTGTCCCGATTCAACCTGAACCACCAGTTGGTACAGAAAATCGAAGAGCGTCACGCCAGGCGCCACCGCGTGCTCGTCCTAAAAGAACGACGATCCGGATATCTGGTCGGTATGGTCGACCCTACTGACCTATTTGCGTTTGACGAGATTTCTAAAAAACTCGACCGCCCGATACAGCCCGCCGTAGTTTGCCAGCAGGAGCTACTTCAGGCCCTGGAAGAGTGTTATCAACGCAGCGTAGAGATCAGCTCCCTGGCCACAGAACTTCAGGCCGATATAGATGAAAGTTTTTTCGACCTGGACCAGCTCAGCACGGATCAGGACGTTTCCGAAGCCCCGGTAGTCCGACTACTGCAGACCATTTTTGAAGATGCGGTGCGCAAACATGCCTCCGATATTCATATAGAGCCGGACGAAACCGTATTACGAATTCGTAACCGAATTGATGGCTTACTGCATGAGCACGTAATGGACGAGAAACGCATCGCCCCTGCGTTGGTATCACGCCTGAAATTGATGGCCGGACTCGATATATCGGAAAAACGGTTACCCCAGGATGGCCGTTTTAGCATTCATGCTGGCGATAAATCCCTGGATATTCGCCTGGCAACCATCCCGATTCAACATGGCGAGTCTGTGGTGATGCGCCTACTCGACCAGGATGAAGGGATAAGAGACCTCGACCAGCTCGGCCTGCAGCCCGACGTGCTCAAAGTTGTCAGTCAGGAAATTCATCGCCCTCACGGCATGGTGTTGGTTACCGGCCCCACCGGTAGCGGTAAAACCACCACCCTGTATAGCGCACTGGCTGATCTGAACACACCTGATCGCAAAATCGTCACCGTCGAAGATCCAGTCGAATACCGGCTACCTAGAATTAATCAGGTCCAGGTCAATCAGAAAGTTGGCCTCGATTTTTCTCGTTTTTTAAGGGCTGTTTTACGCCTCGATCCAGATGTCATTCTCGTCGGCGAAATTCGCGACCTGGAAACCGCACAGGCAGCACTGCGCGCCTCACTAACTGGCCATTTAGTGATGTCGACGCTGCACACTAATGACGCCATCAGCACCACCTTAAGATTGATGGATATGGGGCTGGAGAGCTACCTGATCGCCTCAGCGATCAACTGTATCCTGGCCCAACGCCTGATTCGCCAAATCTGCAACCGCTGCCAGCAGCCAGCCACCCTCACCGATAGTGACCGAATCTGGTTGCAGGCAACTATCAAAGAACCCGAGTTTCAATGTTTCGAGGGAGTAGGCTGCAACCAGTGCAATGACACCGGTTATCACGGCAGAGTTGGCGTCTACGAATTATTAAAATTTGATGAACCGATGATGGATGCCCTTCGTCAGGAAGATCAATCCCTGTTTTCGACACTGGCCACCAATAGCGACCGTTATCACCCGATGATCGATCACTGTGTTGAAAAATTACGTAGCGGTACGACTACCGTCAGCGAAGTCATGCGCCTGACTGACTCATTTGGCTAATCCAACTCCAGGCCGCTAACCGATGATCGAATACCAATATCGGGCACGCACCAGCCAGGGAAAACTGGTGAACGGTATTCGTGCCGCCAATGACCCATCTACGGTGGCTTCTGAGCTGATTAATGATGGCTTAATTCCGGTCGAAATTTCGGCAAAACAGCAGCGTTCAACTAATCAGTCATCAGCGCTCACCTTCAAATTTGAGTTTACTCAGCCAGTCGACAGTAACGACCTAATTCAATTTAGCCGGCAGATGCGCACCTTAACCAAAGCTGGGGTGCCCCTGCTTGAGGGACTTAAAGGACTAACCAAACACGCCCGTAACAAGACGTTCCGCAATATCCTTAACGACATCGTCATCAGCCTGGAAGCTGGCCGCGACCTGGCAACCAGCCTTAATCAACACCCTAAAGTATTTTCGCTGTTCTATATCGGGCTAATAAAAGTCGGTGAATCCAGCGGCCAACTGGAAGAGATTTTTGGACAGCTTTGCTATTACCTGGAACGAGAACAGCGCACTCGCAAACAGGTTAAATCCGCATTGCGTTACCCAGGCTTTGTGATTCTTGCTCTAGCTGTCGCGATGACTATCATCAACCTGTTTGTCATCCCCGCGTTTGCAACAGTCTTTGAAAACTTTGACACCGAACTGCCTGTCTTCACCCGTATTCTGCTGGCCATTTCTAATTTCACGGTTGCTTACTGGCCCGGGCTGCTAATGGGGCTAACCCTGCTCATATTGATCATCAATCGCTTTTTAAAAACAGACTCGGGAAAACGGATCTGGGACAGACAAAAGATGCGGCTGCCGCTAGTCGGGCCGGTGCTTTATAACGTCACCATGGCCCGTTTTAGCCGCCTATTTGCGATCAGCTACCGGGCTGGTGTTCCCACCATATCCGCGCTCAACATGGTCGGTAAAGCCATGGACAACCTGTATGCCCAGGAGCAGGTGTTGACCATTCGCCTGGCAGTCGAAAAGGGTCAATCCTTTAGCGACTCGGTTCAAATGACCACTATTTTTGATCCACTAGCACTGCAGATGGTGTCCGTGGGCGAGTCTAGCGGTGCGCTGGATGAGCTCCTCCACGAAATCGCCGACTACACAGATCAGGAGGTCGAATATGCGGTCGACGCACTAGCCGCTGCCATCGAACCAATATTGACAGTTTTCATGGGCATTATGGTGCTTATTTTAGCCCTGGGCGTGTTCCTGCCCATGTGGGATCTGGGCAGCGCAGCGATGCACTAACAGCTATGCACTAACAGTGCAGCGCAGATTAAAGAAGATAGTTAGCAGACCGTTAACAGAACGAGGGTTAGCGGACTCCAGAACAGGAATTTTGGCCGTCTGCCAGGGGTCAAAAATATCGAATCTACAGAATCTACAACTTATAGGAGTATGTAAATATGTCCAAACAGTCGGGTTTTACACTGATTGAATTGGTGATGGTCATCGTTATTCTAGGCATATTAGGCGCCATCGCCGTGCCTAAGTTTGTCAACTTATCATCTGACGCCACAGACGCCGCCAAAAGAGGTATGTCAGGTGCAGTCAAGGCAGCCCACTCAATTGCCATCGCAGAAAACAAAACCCTTCCCGACATAGATACACTCATTACTTACGTCAGCGCTGAGGGGCTCGCAGCGGCCAATAGCGGTGTATCCGTAGATATCAACGGCAGCGCCTCCATCGTACCCACCTTCACAGACCAGGCCTGTTCAGTTGCGACCACAGCAACTACCGATATTGTTGCCTGTGTCGGTACCATTCCTTAGCCGCAACCCCTGATTGATTCGCGGGAATCACCTTACCGCTGGTGATGTTCAACTCCAGCGGTAAGGTTTTATCTGGTTATCCAGACCGAGCCAGATTACTGATGTGACTGATCACGACGACATGCAGTGCCTTGGTTGCTTTTAACCTAATGACATTTGATCGTTATTCAGGGCAAAAATCGCCAGAAGCCAGGGCCCGTCAACCACCATTACCTGGTAACAGATAATGAGTACCCCATCACCCAGCAGATGCTCTTCATTGGCTCAGCCTAATGGTCGGTCAACTGACAGCGGCTTCACCCTCATCGAAATGGTGATGGTCATACTAATTTTAGCCATTCTGGCTGTTTATGCAGCACCTCGCTGGATAGGCAACAGTCCACTGCTGGAGCCCCAACAAAGGCTATTGGCTCGCGACTTACGCCACGCACAATCCATAGCAATGACCCAGGGGCGAAGTTTACATTTTGAAGTCACCGCCAGCGGTTACCAGATTACCGATACCAACCTGACCGTTATCACCGATCCGGCCAGGGGCGAAAGTTTTCAGGTCGCTTTAGAGGCCGACCTTTCCATTTCAGGCCCTGACTTTAGTTTCGATAGTTTAGGGCGGCCTACCGATGGCACCTCACTGCTTTCGGCCGATCAAGTACAGACCATTGCCATTGGGGCTAGCTCTGCCACGGTTTCGGTGGCACCGGTCAGCGGTTTTGTTAGTACACCCTGACACTATCCACAGCTCGGCTGGCTTCAGCCTGATCGAGGTGGTGATCATTATCATTGTCATGTCGATTATCGCCGTACCCCTGACCCTGCAGTTCAGCCAATCCGCTAATAGCTGGCAGCTCAACGAACAGGTACAAACTGCCTCCCAACTGGCTCAGGGCTGTGGCGAGGAGCTACTTTCCACTCGCCGGCTCAGCGGCCACACTGCGGCACTATCAACCAGCTGTAGTGTTCTACCGGCAAGTTTCAGCAGCTATTCTCGAGCCCTAAGTTTCAGCAGCTTTAGCGCTACCGCATGTCCAGACACCAGCTGTACCCTGGCCGAAGTGGTCGTCACTATCGGTGGCAATGAACGCGCCCGGTTGCCGATTATGTTGGCTAATTATTAATGAAACGCCCATTAACCCGCACTGGCCAACAGACCGGGTTCACCTTAATCGAATTGATTATGGTGATGGTAATCATCTCTATTGTTGGGATAACCGGTGCCAACACCCTGAGCAGCAGCATACTTGCCTGGCAGGTAGCACCGGATGTAGTCGATACCCTGAGCAAATTGCGCTCTACCATGACCAGGGTCGAGCGCGAATTGCGCGAGACCCGCCGCAATCCGGCGAGCACCGCTAGCTATGACATATCCACCATGACCAGTAGCCAGCTCAGCTTTACCAAGGCCGACGGCACCAGCGTTATGTTCACCATTGCTCCACCACTGATTTCCCTGGATTACAGTAACCCAGCAGTGCATTCAGTCCTGGTTGATCAGGTCAGTAGCGCCAGTTTTAGCTATTTCCAGCAAGACGGTAGCAGTAACGCGACTGACAGCAACGACATTGCTTTTGTCGAGCTGCAAGTAAATCTCGTCAATAACAGCAATAGCTACCCCCAGCTGGTTCGGGTCGGACTGAGGAATCAGCCGTGACTACAACTGCCCCACACCGGTCACACGGCCCAGCCTCCCAGGGTGGTGCGGTGATGATGATTGCGATTCTATTTCTGCTGGTAATCGTAGCGGTAATGGCCCAAACCCTGGTTACCATGTCCGGCTCTGATGTACTCGACAGTGCTGATCATGCCAACGCCACAGAAACTCTATTTATTGCCGAGGCCGCTATTGAACGAGCCAGCTGGCAACTGGTTAACGGCAGCAGTTGCTCAACTCTGGCACCCCAGGGGCCATTTGCACTGGGCCGAGGCAGCTACTCAATCACCAGTAGCCTGCTCGGCAGCAACCTTTGCAGCATTACCGTAACTGCAGCACTGGGCAGCAGTAATAGAACAATCGAAGCTGATTTAAGCGTTGGCGGTAGCGGTGGCTGGGCGGTAGGTGATGATGACTCGGGCAGAGCCACGCTACTGAACTGGGATGGTACTAGCTGGACCAGCACCGGTCCCTGGCCAGGTGTGCCCAATGAAAAACTCCACAGCGTTCACTGTACCGATAGCACTAACTGCTGGGCAGTCGGTAAAAAATCAGGTGGTGCCGTAATGTTGCGATGGCAAGGCTCAAGCTGGGTTCGCCACGCCAACAGCGCCTCGATTCCTGCTGTTGACCTTAATGGGGTTTATTGTGTCGACGCCAACGATTGCTGGAGTGTCGGCAAAAAGAATGGCGGCGCGGTGACTTTACACTGGGACGGTAATGACTGGTCACGAATTACTACCGTAGTTTTACCAGACAAAGATCTGGCCGCCATACATTGCGCCGCTAGCGATGACTGCTGGGCGATTGGCAAAAGGAATGGCGGCAGTGGGCTTTTTGCACATTGGGATGGTAATAGCTGGTCACAGGGATCAAGTACTTTTACCGTTCTAAACAAAGACCTCAGCGACGTTTTTTGTACCGCCAGCAACGATTGCCACGCCGTCGGCAAAAAAGGGACCTTTAGTGAAAACATTACCCGCCGCACCTCTGGCAACTGGTTTACGAATATCACTTTTTTCGCCTTACCCAGGGTCGATTTACGCGGCATCAACTGTTCTGCTAGCAACGACTGCTGGGTGGTTGGCCAAAAAAGTGGCTCAGAAATGATTGGCCACTGGAACGGCACCAGCTGGAGTCGTTTTACCTCCGCAACGGTAAGTAACGAAAACCTGAACGCGGTAGCTGTTGTCAGCAGCACCGAAGCCTACACCGTTGGCGACAAGGGCACTATTGCACACTGGGACGGCGCCATCTGGAGCGATCAAACCTCACCTACGACGAAGAAACTCAGATCGGTCTCTGTTGTTTCCGGGAATGGTAGTGGCGGTACTGGCAACCTGATTAACTGGCATGAAACCATTTTTTAGTCCGCTAGATTGCGGACTCAATCAACAAGGCACCTATCGTGAATCGACTCGCAAATTTAAAATTCTGGCAGCCCCAGGAGAGCGACGCTACTGCAGGAATCGTGATTTCCGACTCCGGCATCAGTCTTGCCCTGCTTAATCATCGCGGCGCTGAAAAGCCCCAGCTCACCACTTGTCAGTGGCGAACACACAACCGGGACCAGGTCACCGATAACCAACTACTGGCAACCATGGTACGCGACAATCTGGTTGGCAATACCCGCTGTGTGACCACCCTCAGCCCAGGCAGCTATCAAATATTTCTGGTCGACCGGCCTAACATACCGGAACAGGAACTCAAGACTGCGATTCGGTGGCAGGTTAAAGACCTGATCGACTACCCGATTGAAGAGGCCAATGTTGACCTGTTCACCACCGCCCCCATGGGAGCGGCCAGCGAACAGAAACTCTACGTGGTGGTGGTCCGCACCGCTGAACTGCTGATTAAAGCGAATCTATTGCAGAATGCAGGACTCAATCTCGACGTCATCGATATTCCCGAGCTGGGACTGCGCAATATTGCAGCTCGGCTAGAGCTGGCTGAACAGGGTCTGGTAATGCTCCACCTGGAGGCCAATAACGGAGTTATTGTGCTGATTCGAGGCGAAACCCTTTACCTGGCCCGCGGCATCGATCTGGGCAATGAGCAGCTGTTTGCAGCCCGACAACAACCTGAGTTACTCGAGCGGTTTGTTGCTGATATTGCACTGGAAATTCAACGTTCGACCAACTATTACGATATGCAGTTTCGCCAGCCCCAATTAACCCAGTTGATATCAACCCCACTGCCCTTCGATGCGCCAGACTTCTTTACCAGCCTGGCAACCGAGTCTGGATTGGTGAGCCGAGAACTGACCATCAGCGAAATCGTCAATGTAGAGACCGAAATCTCCAGGCAGGTAGCAGCCAATGCAATTCTGGCGCTGGGCAGCGCATTACGGGTCGACTCGGCGTAGGTCGCCTTCATCACCGCTATCACCCTGCACATAAAGATTGCCCGGTTCGGCGATCCAGCCACTCCAGGAAGCCGCAAACAGGCGGCTTCCAACCAATCCAGCCAGTTCCATGGCAAACAAGTTGTGACAGGCGGTAACCCCCGAACCACAACTGTGAATCACCTGGTCGGGGCGACTGCCAGCCAATAATGCTGTAAATTTTTCTGCCAGTAGATCCGCTGGTAAAAACCGCAATTCACTGTCCAGGTTATTACTAACAGGGTGATTAACCGCCCCCGGAATATGACCGGCAACGGGATCAATGGGTTCCTGCTCGCCTCGATAGCGAATCGCCGCTCTGGCATCAATTAATCGACAATTCGATTGGGATAAGTGCTGTTTGAGGTCAGCTGCGCTAACCAGCAAGTCCGGCCTTTCGACTAACTCAAGAGCAGCCGCGTGCAAAACATCTCCTCCACCGGCCAAAGCTTTGGCCACCACATTGACCAGAACATTCGCCATATCATTGACCAAAACATCACTAGAGACCGGGCCTTGCGCGGCAATCCACGCCTGCCACCCCCCGTCCAGCAGAGCAACCTGATCAAAGCCCGCCCATTTGCATAACCACCAGAAACGGGCAGCAAACTGACCACCGGCATCGTCATAGGCAATCACCTGTCGGTCAGTGCCAAAACCAATATTTGCCAGGATAGCGCCAAATCTTGCTGCCGACGGTAACGGGTGACGCCCCATATTGGCCGGCCCTGAACCGGAAAGATCGCTACTCAGGTTCAGGTAATGGGCGCCGGCAATATGAGACTCCTGGTAAGCCTTAAAACCTGCCTGTGGATCAGTTAATAAATACCGACAGTCAACCACCAGCGCTGTTTCGGTAGCCAGTGTGGCTATCAAGGTTTTAGCCTGAATAAGATTTGCCAAACCGGTCTCTCCTGAATATTTTATTTACAGGCTGCAATACTAACCGGGGATACCCTCATCAAATAAT
>JQIA01001901.1_pt1 | contig 11194 bp, 7 predicted proteins | sample 811431 | NCBI WGS metagenome assembly JQIA01 (sample SAMN02998118, study PRJNA258478) | marine sediment metagenome | biome: marine; feature: seafloor; material: sediment; isolation source: oil-polluted sediment collected from 3 locations (0.5 km, 0.7 km and 0.9 km)... | place: USA: Gulf of Mexico ... | reverse complement strand
TTAGAAATGCTTGAGAAAGGCGAGCTTAAAGTACCTGCGATTAACGTTAATGATGCAGTAACTAAGTCTAAGAACGATAACAAATACGGTTGTCGTCACAGCCTAAACGATGCAATCAAGCGTGGTACTGATCACCTGTTATCAGGTAAGAAAGCGCTTGTTATTGGTTACGGTGACGTGGGTAAAGGTTCTGCAGCATCACTTAATCAAGAAGGTATGATCGTGAAAGTAAGTGAGATCGATCCTATTTGTGCAATGCAAGCATGTATGGACGGCTTCGAGGTTGTATCACCTTTCATTGACGGTGTTAACGACGGCACGTTAGCGTGTGTTGATAAAGCACTATTACAAAAGACAGACCTTGTTGTTACGACCACAGGTAACTCAAATGTTTGTGACAAGAACATGCTTCAGTCATTAAAGAAAGGTGCAGTTGTTTGTAACATCGGCCACTTTGATAACGAAATTGATACGGCTTACATGCGTGAAAACTGGGAATGGCAGGAAGTTAAGCCACAGGTTCACAAGATTGTTCGTAACGCAGCAGACAATGACCACCTGATTCTTCTTTCAGAAGGCCGCTTGGTTAACTTGGGCAACGCAACAGGTCACCCATCACGTATTATGGATGGTTCTTTTGCAAACCAGGTTTTGGCTCAAATGTATTTATGGGATGCTAAATTTGCTGATCTTCCAGAAGCAGAGAAAACAGCTAACCTATATGTTAGAGTGCTGCCTAAGAAATTAGACGAAGAAGTAGCTAAAGATATGGTTGAAGGCTTTGGCGGTGTATTAACCAGACTAACGACTACTCAGGCAGACTACATTAACGTGCCTGTTGATGGCCCTTACAAGCCAGAAAGCTACAAGTACTAATAGAGCACTAACACAAAAAGTACGCCCCTCCCCTTAATACGGGAGGGTTTCAACCCCAAGGAATTAAAGAATGAACTCGCAAAGACCTTTTAAACAACGTTACAGTTTTGAATTTTTCCCTCCTAAAACAGAAGCAGGCATGGAAAAACTCCAAACCGTCCGAGATGAGTTCGCAAAACGTAATCCAGACTTTTTCTCGGTAACCTACGGTGCAGGTGGCTCTACACAAGAACGTACGATTGATACTGTAATTAAACTACACAAACAAGGTATCTCTACAGCACCACATCTTTCTTGCATTGGCGCAACCAACGAAACACTCACAGAGCTTTTAGATCTTTATAAAGCAAATGATATTCAGCGTATTGTTGCACTTCGCGGTGACCTCCCATCAGGTATGGGGTCTCATGGCGAATTACGATATGCCAATGACCTGGTAGAGTTTATTAGAAAGCATAGCGGTGACCACTTTAATATAGAAGTAGCTGCGTACCCTGAATTCCACCCTCAAGCGGCTAATGCAGAACAAGATTTAATTAATTTCAAACGCAAAGTTGATGCAGGCGCAAACAGTGCTATCACACAGTATTTTTACAATGTTGATGCATACTTCAACTTTGTTGACCGTGTTGAAACAATGGGAATAGACATTCCTATCGTTCCAGGCATTATGCCTATCACTAATTACTCGAATCTAGTTCGATTTAGTGATATGTGTGGTGCAGAAATACCACGCTGGATCAAGAAACAACTTGAAGCCTATGGCGACGACATTGTAAGCATCAAAAAGTTTGGCGAAGATGTTGTAACTGAAATGTGTGAACGCCTGCTTGATGAAGGTGCTCCTGGTCTGCATTTCTATACGTTGAACCAAGCAGAGCCAAGCCTTAAAATTTGGGATAACCTGAATTTAAGTGGTGATAAAAAGGTCGCATTTTAAAAAGTTAATCGCAGCTAAGAGCAGCTCCTACAACGAGAAACAGCATTAATTTCATTCTCTGTAGGAGTGTCACTTTGACGCGGTTAATATCAGGCAAGAAATTCACTTCACTTCAAGCCTCACTTTCCTGTACAGTCTATTTAACTTATTAATTACATTAATAGATCGAAAAGTACATGAGAATACCCCGAATATACACCTCCGCAAAACTCACATTAAATACTTCAATTGAGCTAGATTCAGACGCTTCGAGTCATGTTGGTAAAGTGCTGCGAATGAAATCTGGCTATCAAATAACCTTATTTAATGGTGATGGGGCAGATTATGCAGCCACCATTTCTGAGGTCACAAAAAAATCTGTCACGGTTTCTATCGACGGCTCAAAAGAAACAAATACAGAGTCTTGTCTACATACCCATATAGGCCAGGTTATTTCCCGGGGTGACCGAATGGATTACATGATCCAAAAAAGCACCGAATTAGGCGTATCTGAAATAACGCCTCTCACTAGCGAACGCTGCGAAGTAAAGTTAAAAGGCGACAGAGAAGAAAAAAGGATTAAACATTGGCAGCAAATAGCCATAAGTGCAGCTGAGCAGTGTGGCCGAGCTAAGGTTCCAGTCATTAACGCAATTACAGATTTAGATGAGTGGATTAAAAACAAGTCTGAAGAAGAATTAGGCCTGGTGATGCATCATCGTACTAAACAAAGTCTCACCGATTTAAAAAAGCCTCAAAAAACCAGATTACTTATCGGACCCGAAGGTGGCTTGAGCGAATCTGAAATTGAGTCTGCAATAGCTAAAGGTTTCACCGCCACCACACTTGGCCCTCGCGTATTCAGAAGCGAAACAGCACCTATTGCAACCTTGTCTATCATTCAATGGCTTTGGGGAGATTTTAATCAATAATGGACGACATGACAGCGACAAAAACACCTGCAATAAAAACAAAAAAAGGCAGAGCGTTAATTAAGCAATTTTTACCCATAATTATTATTACCCTTACCGCTTTAATAATTTTTATACTAATGACTTCACGCGCAACACCACCTAAAAAACTTCCTATAGAAAAATCCTGGGCTGTTAGTACTGAGAGCGTATCACGAGGCCTTGTTAACCCACAGTTAGAACTACTGGGCTCGGTGGAATCTATCTATACAAGCCAACTATCCGCAGCCATTACCGCTGACGTTAAACATGTTCCAATAAGAGAAGGAGCTTATGTTACGAAAGGGCAATTACTCGTTGAACTGGACGATATAGAAACTCAATTAGAACTACAGCAAAAAAAAGCAAACACAGAAGAACTAATAGCCTCTATCACATCAGAAAATAACCGCTATAAATCTGACATAGTGGCACTTAAAAATGAACAAGCCTTGCTGAGCATTGCTGAGCGCTCAGTTGAACGCCAGAAAAAACTTGAAAAGTCTAATCTAACCTCTCAAGAACAAATTGATACAGCACTCAATAAACGTGAGCTTCAGTCTCTTTTAGTCAATAAACGACAACTCAATATTGCGGACCATACCAGCCGACTTCAACAATTAAATGCCAAGCTATTACGTGCTAAAGCAGAGCGATCAAATGCAGATTTGAACTTATCACGCACACATATTACTGCACCTTATGATGGTCAAATCACCCATGTAAATGTATCCCCCGGAGATAGAGTTCGGTTAGGCGAACCTATTGTTGAGCTTTATGACAGCCAACAAATTGAAGTGCGCGCACAAATACCCAACCGATCCGTTAGCTTAATTCGAAGTGCCCTGTCTAATACTGCACAGACTAATACCTCATCACTTAAAGCATCAGTCGCTATTTATGGCCAAAACATCCCCTTCACATTAGACCGTTTATCAGGCAAAGCCAATAGTGGGTCCGGTGGTGTAGATGGACTATTTAAAGCCTCCAGTGAAAACCCGTCACTTATTCCAGGCAACTCAGTTAAACTTACAGTCAACTTGCCCGTCATTGAAAATACTATAACCGCCCCCCTTTCTGCACTGTATGGAACAAATCGCATATACACCATTAAAGATGAAAGACTGGTATCAACTCAAGCATCCGTTGAAGGTAGTTATATCACTAAAGAAGGTAAGCAGCGTCTTATTCTAAAAACCAAACTTGCAGCAGGAGAGACAATTGTAACCACACAACTCCCTAACGCAATCAATGGGCTTAAGGTAAGCGTTAGAGGCGCGCCTGCTAATGAATAAGCAAGATATGATTGGTCGATTTGCCCAACACAAAGTCGCGGCAAATCTCTTAATGATTATTATGTTGCTGGCTGGCGTAATTGGCCTCAGTAAACTTAATACGCAGTTTTTCCCCACCTTTGAACTTGAATATATTACGGTGCGTGTCATTTGGCCCGGGGCAACCGCTGAAGATATTGCCCGATCAGTCACTACGCCACTAGAGCAAGAACTTAAAAATCTGGATTTCGTTAAAGAAATGCGGTCAATATCTTCCAGAGGGTTTGGCAATATTATCCTTGAGTATGAAGAAGGCACAGAGATGGGGCTAGCTCTGGATCAAGTTAAGGAGTATGTCAGCCTCGTCAGAAACCTGCCTTCAGAGGCAGAACAACCCATAATAAGCAAAGTCGTTCGCAACGAAGATATTGCAACGCTAATACTAACAAGCAATAGTTCATTAGAAGAACTACGCCCTTTAGCTTATCAGTTCGAAAGAGAATTACTGGCCCAAGGTATCGCCAAAGTTGACTTCACAGGCTTGCCACAACAAGAAATTTCTATTCAGGTTTCTTCTGAAAACATTGAAAATTTAAAATTGTCACTGCCACAGATCGGGCAACTTATTGTTAATCAAAGCCAGGATATCCCAGCAGGAACAAGCAGCAAAAATGAAGTAGCACGCGAACTAAGAAGCCTTGAACAAAGAAGAACTGACCACGGGTTTCGCGAGCTAGCCCTACTCACCTCACACACCACTCAAGGCACGACTCAACGCTCCACTCAACACCTTAAACTTGATGATATTGCCAAAGTAGAAAGACGTGCCAAAGACCAACAAGTTGAAGTGTTCTATAAGGGTAATCCAGCCATATTAATGAAAGTGTTGCGTACTGAAAATTCAGATACCCTTAAATCTGCAAATATACTTCACAACTGGCTTGATACGACCATCCCTCAGCTCGCTCAAGGCACAAAGCTTCATGCCTTTAATGAAACATACGTGTTGGTAGAAGAACGTATCGACCTGCTTTTAAAAAATGGGTTAGGAGGGCTAGTTCTGGTTATAGGCATTTTGTTTATATTCCTGAATGGTCGCGTTGCCTTTTGGGTTGCCTGCGGAATCCCCATTTCATTTATGGGAACACTCGCCGTACTTTATATGGTAGGGGGCAGCATTAATATGGTTAGCCTGTTCGCCCTAATTATGGCGCTGGGTATTATTGTAGATGACGCCATAGTGGTAGGCGAAGACGCGCTCACTCATTACATAACAGGCGAAAGTTCCTTACAGGCAGCAGAAGGGGGTGCGAGGAGAATGTTTATTCCCGTTGTTTCCTCCTCATTAACCACCATTGCAGCCTTTTTACCCTTAATGATGGTCAGCGGAATCATAGGTAATATACTGGGTGCTATCCCACTGGTTATTATCTGCGTTATTTTCGCATCATTAATAGAAAGCTTCTTAATTTTACCAGGACACTTACGACACAGTTTTCACCGCTCTCACCATAAAAAACCAGGACCATTTCGCACTAAATTAGACAACGCATTCAATCAATTCAGAGATACACGCTTTAGACCATTAGTCACGCTGGCAATGGAAAACAGACTCACTACCGTATTAATTGCAGTCTGCGCACTTGCCTTGGCCATTAGCCTGATCGCCAGTGGCCGTATTCAATTTACATTTTTCCCCTCCCCTGATAATAAAGTATTAATAGCCAGTGTTAAATTCTCAGCAGGCACCCCGCCGGAAAAAGTACGCGCCTTTGGGGATGAGATGCAAGAGCAGCTATGGAATACAAACAACAAACTTAAAATAGACGAAGATCTTCTAGTTCATAGTATTTTAAGAATTAATACCGCCACCTTTGATGGGGGCCGCAATTACTCATCAGGTGAGCAATACGCATCTATTCATGCTGAATTAACCTCCCCCGACCTGAGGCCTGTAACCAACAGCGAGTTTGTTGCAGCATGGGAAGCAGCTATGGATGCACCAGACGGTGTGGAGTTATTGAGTGTATCAAGCCCTAAAGGTGGCCCTCCCGGAAAAGACATTGATATTTTCTTAAGCGGCATTGAGCCATCACGCCTTAAAGAAGCGGCTGAAGAGCTTAGCATTAAGCTAAAAAGTTATTCTGGTGTCAGTAACATTCAAGACGATCTACCTTATGGAAAACTGCAATACATCTACGAACTCACACCGCTCGGACACGCTTTAGGCCTCTCGGTCGCCGATGTAGGCAGCCAGTTAAGAGCGGCGTTTGATGGCCGGCTGTTACAAATATTCTATGATAAAAATGAAGAAATCGAGGTTAGAATCACCTTGCCGGATGAAGAGCGAAACCGTTATTCAACACTCGAAACATTCCCTATTATCACCCCTGATGGTAACAGTGCCCCTTTAAGTAATATTGTAAAACTAAACAACCGAAGAGGGCTGGAATTGCTCAGGCATACCGGTGGGCAACTTGGTATTCATGTTACATCAGAGGTAAATGCAGCCGTAAATAATGCTAATGAAATTCTGGGCGATATGGAAAAAAACTACTTTCCAGACCTCGTTAGCCGTTACGGACTTAATATAGACCTAAAAGGTAAAGCAGAAGAACAAAAAGAAACCGGTAACGATATGAAAAATGGCGCACTCATTGCGCTGGCACTAATCTACCTTATCCTTGCATGGGTGTTTGGCTCATACACCTGGCCATTTGCCATTATGGTGGCCATCCCTTTTGGTTTAACCGGTGCGGTATTTGGTCATGCCTTGCTTAATATCGACTTAACTATTCTTTCAATGTTTGGCTTCTTTGGTCTGTCGGGTATTGTTATTAATGATGCGATTATTCTTGTCACTTTTTATCAGGAACTAAGAGCCAAAGGCTTAGCTATAAAACAAGCCGTTATTGATGCAGCCTGCTTAAGACTCCGAGCGGTACTATTAACGTCACTTACAACCATTGCAGGCTTAACCCCCTTGCTGTTTGAAACTTCCTTGCAGGCTCAATTTTTAATCCCCATGGCGGTTAGCATCTCTTTTGGGCTCGCTTTCGCGACACTTCTTGTACTTATTGTGATCCCGGTTATTCTTTCATTGATAGAAGATGGCAAAATACTTTTTGAAAAGCAGTTTTCCAATACAGAGGACCAAACAGAAGAATAAATAAGTTACTCATACATTCTGTGGATAACTCTGTGTGTATTTTTATGATAACAGAGTTATCTTCCTGTATTTTCAGGGCTTAGGTTGAAATAACTGAGAAACAGACAAATATTATTTATACTTAATTTTCAATCAGTTATAAAAGTCAATAATGAAATATAAGATTTTTTTACTTTTTAATGACATTAAATTATTTTAGGGCTGTACACTGTGTATATCATTTTTCATTGCCGCGAAATGTAACTCATTTAGTGTATGAAATGTGAGCTGCTGCTTGTTTTGTTACTTTTTGTATCAATCAGCCTTTCTATGTTTTAAATCATCGATATAATACGCAGGTACGAACGTACATGTTCGTTTATATTCATTCATAAAAACCAATAGAAAAGAGCAGACTTTTGATTCTGCACCGTAGGGGCAAATTTAACTAATGATGGAACTATTACAAAATCCAGAGTTCTGGAAGTACATTAGCATTCCCGTGATTGCCGGCCTTATTGGCTGGTCAACCAACTGGCTAGCTATTAAGTTAACATTTTTACCGCTAGAGTTTGTTGGCATCCCTCCATTGCTGGGCTGGCAAGGAATTATTCCTTCTAAAGCAAGAAAAATGGCCTCTATCAGCGTAGATGCAACCATTTCAAAAATTGGTACCGTTGCCGAAATTTTTGATCAAATAGACCCCAAGACGCTTTCCGAACACATTAGTGAAACCGTTATCCCAAGAGTCGAAGAGTATGTCGATGAGTTAATGCTTAAAGAGCATGCTACCTTTTGGGAAAACCTCCCTACGCCCATGCGCCAAATGGTTTATGACAGAGTTAGAAAAAGCGCTCCTGATCTTGTAGATAACCTTATTGACGACCTAGCTGCTAATATAGAAAACCTGCTAGATATAAAAGGCATGGTTATTGACCAGCTGGCTGAAGATAAAGTGTTACTCAACCGTATTTTTCTGGAATGCGGAGATAAAGAGTTCAAGTTTATTATTAACTCGGGTGCATGGCTTGGCTTTTTGTTCGGTTTGATACAAATGGCCGTTTGGTACTTCTTCAAAAACTGGTGGATACTACCCATTGCGGGCCTAATAGTCGGTTACGCAACCAACTGGATTGCGCTCAATGTTATTTTCCGCCCATTAAACCCTATAAAAGTACTTGGCTTTGAGTTTCAAGGCTTATTTCTAAAACGACAAAGTGCAGTAGCAGGTTCATTCTGTAAAATTATCACTCAGGAAATTCTGACTATTGGCAATATTATCAATGCAATTTTAAATGACGACGAAGCCGAACGAGCAAAAAGCCTAGTTAAAAAACATATTAAGCCCATTGTGGATGACACCGCAGGCATGTCAAAACCACTTACTCAGATCGCATTCGGGCCCAAGGGGTTCGCAGAATTAAAATACCGGGTAGGCGAAAAGGCAATAGAAATATCCTCTCAAGCCTTTAAAGACCCTGTTTTTAATAATGAAAGAGCTCAGGCCGTAGAAAACATCATGCGTGAACGCATGGAGCTCTTATCTTCTGAAGAGTTCCAGGATCTACTCAGACCTTGCTTTCAAGAAGATGAGATCAAGCTAATACTCATTGGCGCGGCACTTGGCTTTGGCGCTGGTTTAGCGCAATTAATCTTTGTGTTTAGTTAGCAGCAATGAACTAAGTCAATATTTGAATTTATAGGGTGCACTTGCGCACCCCATAAACCAATCATTTCACTTAATAAACAATTAGTTACACCCTCTTCATATAAATCTTCACGAAGTTTTTGACTTATCCTACTTAATGTACTTAACTTTCTATTGAAATGTTAAGTTTTGTAAAATTTTTGTTTCTTTTTATTGAGATATACATCTAGATATATCCTAACACAAGGAGGAGATAACAATGGCAAGTACACTTTGTCAAATACGCTTGGGAAATGAAGTCAAAGAGCGGAACCAAATAAGAAAGCAGCTACTTCAAGAAGTAGGAAGTCTGATTAGTCGACTTGAAACAGCCGAAAAACAGTCCACAAAGCCATCTTTCGACACCGTTCGCTCTTATGAATCAATGATTCATGATCGTTGTAGCATGCTAACCCGTCTTTCTGGTTAAGCTTCTCTCAAAATCTGCTGTAATGATACATTGCTAAACTGATCTTCCAGAACATGGTCAATAGAGTTATATATTACTTGTGCGCGCCCTTCAATAGCCAGACGGTTTGATAAACTCTCCTCGTCTGATCGCGCAGTTTTTAACACATCAAAAACTGATATTTTATCTAAAGGCCTTGCTGGCACCAGCGAATCCCCCTTCTCTCCAACAAGAAGAAGTAATGAGTTATTCAGTAATTTATCTGTTACATCTCTTGTTAAAATAGCTGGGACCTTTAATTTATCATCCAACTCGTTTTGTGTGAGAGGTTTTTCAGCCCGATCATAACGTTGAGCCACTTCCAGCATAATACTCACGGCAAGCTTCTCTGATATCTCCGCTGAAGACTTTACATTATAGCTACGCGTAATATGATTAAAATTCTGGTCATAGTACGCAATGCTCGACCCTAAAAGCAGTATTAACCAGCAAACATAAAGCCAGATTAATAACACAATACCTACAGCAAATCCCGAATAAATAGCCTCATACTTAGCAGAACCCACCACAAAAGACGCAAACAAAACCCCTGTCATCTGCCATACAGTGCCGCCTACCGCCCCCCCCAATAAAGCGCTTCGTAAACGAACTTTAGTATTCGGCATAAAAATATAAACAAAGGTAAATGCAGCAATAATCAAAACAAAAGGCATTAACTTACTTAACAAAGCAATAATAATCCCAAAAGGCTCTATCAACATTGCATCATGAACTATTGATGAACTCATAACAGTAGCCGTCATACCTATAGCCGATACAACCAGCAAGGGTCCAACCATTATGACACTTAGATAATTAGTAAATCGTTGGCTAAAAGAACGAGGCTCCGGCGCCCTCCATACATAATTAAATGATCGTTCAATTTTTTGAACCAATGAAATGGCGGTATAAACCAATAAAGCCAAACCAACAGACCCTAGTACACCCACTTTAATATTATCTACAAAGCCCAGCATATTATCGGCGATATCAATACCGTGCTGCCCCATAGGCTCAAAGAAGCTATACAGTAAGGGCGTTAAACGGTTATGACCTCCCATTGCTTTCACAACAGAAAAGCTCAAGGCTAACATCGGCACTATCGATAATAGCGTCGTATACACCAACCCCATGGCATGCAAGGTAAGGTTACCGCTCAACATATCTCTAATTACGGCAAATAAAATACGCGCTATACGCTGGAGCCACCGAGCTATCCCTGACAATTCCTTTTGTGTTGAAAAGAGCCATTGCTCTACCGATTCAATTTTTTTCTTCCAGTCCACCTGTCACCTACCACCTGTTACTTATTATTTATTAACGATCAGCTACCAATGCGCACGACGCACCCTACAAACTCTCTTCATTTTTAAGGTATTCATCAATAAAAACAATCACTTTACTTAGATGATCCACCACCCACGGGAACCATTCCATAGCTTCTATATGCTGTTTTTCTTTTAATTTTTCTTCCAGATCACTAGCCAGAGAGCGAAGTTTCTCAGCTGAAATATTCGCTGCGCTCCCTTTCAAAGAATGCGCTAAGCGATACATTTCATCTTCATCCGAGGCCTCTCGCGCATCCATAAACTCATCTTCGAAGTGCCTGAAGCTCTCTTCAAAGCTTTTAAAAATACGAGGAATAACCGTTGGTATCGATTTAAAGCGCGTCTCTAAGGCTGGCATCGAAATCAACACATCACTTACGTCTTCTTCAGAATCTACTGTTGCCTTACCAGAATTACCCCCCCCTGCCTTATCCAAATTAACAGGAACACGACCCGCTGCCTTTTGTGACTCGCCCACCCAATAAGAAAGTACTTTAAAGAGCCGTTCACTCTCAATTGGCTTTGTTAAAAAATCACTCATTCCAATAGATCGGCAATGCTTCT
>JQIA01001900.1_pt1 | contig 11197 bp, 10 predicted proteins | sample 811431 | NCBI WGS metagenome assembly JQIA01 (sample SAMN02998118, study PRJNA258478) | marine sediment metagenome | biome: marine; feature: seafloor; material: sediment; isolation source: oil-polluted sediment collected from 3 locations (0.5 km, 0.7 km and 0.9 km)... | place: USA: Gulf of Mexico ... | reverse complement strand
AGATAATAAGTATTGTTTAATTTTTAATGAAAGCGTTTGTTTTTTAACTTTTTGATTACTATTTGAAATTAATGTGTTTTCAATAGCTGAAAATACTAAAGAGGAATAAATAAAAACGAGAAAACTAAAAATAAACTTAATTAAAAAAACAATTCGCACCTTATTACTTAGTACCATATTTTGTTTCCACCTTGATACCCACCTTTTTTAAAAAAGGTGTGGGTAATACACCACCGGCACAAATAATAACGGCATTGTTATTTATTGAAATTATTTCATCTCGATAATTTAGTTCTACTTTTAGTTTTTGAATACTATTTACTTGCGAAGACATAAATAATTCAATACTGCCATTTTTTATAAGTTCATTTATACGTTTTCTATTTTTTGCTTTTGCCCTATTAAAACTATCGTTACGATAAGAAATACTAACATGACATAAACCTAATTCTGCAATACTGCATGCGGCTTCTAATGCACTATCACCACCACCCACAATAAGTATATCTTCATTTTTATATTGCTCAGGATCTATTAATCGATAAACTACTTTGCTTAATTCTTCGCCTTCAACGCCTAGTTTTCTTGGCGTTCCTCTTCTACCAATAGCTAATAGAATACTCTTAGTTAAATATTTTTGTTTATTTGTTGATAATGTAAAAAGACCATTCTCATCTCGTTCTATATCAAGCATTGTTTCATTTTGATTTATTTTAAGGTTATATTTTTTGATTAAACTTAACCAGAAATTCATTAAGGTTTCTTTAGATACTTCTTTAAATTTAACTTTGCCAACCAATGGCATATTTGCTGGTGCTGTCATTACTAATTTTCCACGAGAAAAGTGGCTAACCGTACCACCAGCAGAATCTTGATCAATAGCAACAATTGATAATGCTTTTTCTTTAGCACTAAGCATTGCAGACAAACCAGCTGGGCCAGCACCTACAATGACACAGTCAATAATATTTTTTTTTGTTTTTTCAGAAGTGATTTTTTGATGATTAACATAATATGCAATTGAATTCATTGCTTGCTTACCTTGTTCAATGGCATTTTTTATCAGCCCCATGCCACCTAATTCACCCGCAATAAATAACCCTTCAATATTGGTTTGAAAATTGGGGTTAAGATTAGGGATTTCTACACCGCGTTTATTACTACCAAACACCAGGGTAATTGCATCTTGCGGGCATGAAGTTTTACAAGCGCCATGACCAATACAGTTGGCAGGGTTAATTAATTGGGCATGTCTATTAATCAGTCCAAGTACATTATGTTCAGGGCATGCACTTACACATGAACCACATCCTAAGCATTTTGCTAAATTAATAATGGGGTGTAAGCTAGCAGGTTCTAGTAAATTATCTTTTGTTGCTTGATTTAAAAAAGTTTGACTTAGTTTATGATGTTTTTGTCGTTTATAAAAATAAATTATAAAGAACAATAACAGTGGTGATGAATATATAATCCAAATGATAAGTTCACTTGACATAAAATGTTCTCTTTTCAGGTACTTTAAATGTATACAGATACAACAATTATTTTTCTCATAGAATAAATAATTGCGTGCCATTTTAATAAATGAAGCTTAATATAAACTTAAGATTATTAAAAAATAAAACCAATATTAATTTTCCTAATGGGCCCCCGTGTCAGAATAGTTGTCACCCCTAAAATTTAATTTTTTTAGATCGGGGAGTGGTAATCGAACAATAAATATCTAGTTATTCAACAGAAAGAAAAGAAGTTATTTTAAGTAAATTGTTACCATCTAATAATAAATCAGTCGCTGAAGTGGCAAGAGAAGAAGGTGTTACTGAGTAAACCCTGTATAATTGGCGTAATCAAGCAAAAGAGCAGGGTCAGCCAGTGCCAGGTAAGAAATCAACACCAGATCAATGGTCACATGAAATGAAGTTCGAAGCTCAACAAGATATATTGAATTACATGACAATGTTTTATAACAGTCATCGCTTGCATTCTTATCTAGGTTATAAAAGCCCAAATGATTATGAAAGTGAAATGATTAAATTGAAAAAAATTGCTTAACTGGGTTGTTTGAATTTACTTGACTAGGTCATAGTTGACTGCATGACTCCTACTAAAGTGTTTTCATCTGGTAGTAGCTTTGAATACAATAGATTAAATCATAGCTAACATTTACTTTAAAGATAAGTAATTGTTAGCTATGAGAAGTATAGTTGAGTAAAGTTAGTTACTTCAACTATTCAACTTGACTAAAAACCATGTTGGTATAATCAACCATACCAATAATTTCTTTGTTTTCAATAACTGGTGCTAGGTGAATACTAAAGCGTTCAAATAATCGTGCACAATACCTTACATCCATTTCAGGTAATACACTCATTAATGGTTTTGCCATTATTTCATATAAGTTAACGCGATCTGGAGAGCGATCTTTTGCAAGAACTTCTTTGGCAATATCTGCCAGCATGACTAAACCATATTCATCGTTAGTATTACGTTTATTAATAATTAATGCGTTAATGTTGTGTTCTTTAGCTAATTTAATACCGTCAGCAACGGTCATCATACCATCAGCAATTTGATAAGTATTGGTGGTCATTACATCTTTGACTTGTACTAACTTGTGGTTCATAGCTCTTCCTCAATTTTACCTTTTAAACGCTCTACTTGATGCGCTACACCTACAGCATCTTCAACATTAATTTGAATAGCAATCCCTTTACCTGAATCTTCATCAAAACCAGCAATATTGCTAATTCGTTCAAGTATCTTTCTTGATAAATGTTCTTCAACGACGAAAAGTAAAACATCTCTTTGCGTCTCAAGTTGCATACCAAAAAAAGTGCGTTGGCGTTTTACACCTTCACCTCTAGCATGATTTATAATGGTTGCGCCGGTTGCGCCTGCCATTCTTGCACCTTTCATAACGTCTTCTGTTACCGAGTCGTCAACAAAGGCAACAATTATTTTAAATTGCATGTGATCACCTGTTTCATTTTAGGCTCTTTTAGGGAGCCTCGTTGTTTTTATTTAAATTACGTTGATTTTCTTTATTTCTATTTCTTTTTTCTAATTTTTGCTCCGATCGTCGCGCTTTAGCTTCGGTAAGTTGTGCATAAGCCATTACGGCTATTATTGGAAATAAGCTCGCGAAAGCAATTAAACCAAAACCATCAATAAGCGGGCTGCGCCCTGGTATTGTACTGGCTAAACCTAAACCTAAAGCGGCAACTAATGGTACCGTTACGGTTGATGTTGTTACGCCGCCAGAATCGTAGGCTAATGGCACAATTAATTTAGGACAAAAGAATGTCTGAATAACCACGACAACATACCCAGCAATAATATAGTAATGAATAGGGTGACCAACAACTATGCGATAACTACCCAAAGCAATACCAATCGCAACACCTATTGCTACAGAGATTCGTAAGCTATTGGCGTTAATAGCACCACCTGAAACCTCCTCTGCTTTTATGGCAACAGCTATCAGTGATGGCTCAGCAATGGTGGTACTAAAACCAATTGCGGCAGCAAAAATATAAACCCAGGTATAGTCTGACCAATGAATTGCCGTTAATACTTCTTCGCCAGCATGAATGAATTCTGGCGCGGTTAGTTGTTCAGCCATCATTTTTCCGAGCGGAAACAAGGCTTTTTCTAAACCAAGTAAAAATAAAGCTAAACCAATAAGTACATAAATAAAGCCGAAACCTACTTGTTTTACATGAGGAATAGGCTTGCGAATAACAAGTAATTGAAAACCTAAAATTATTGATAAAATAGGTAAAACATCAACAACTGTATTTTTTAATGTGGTTAAAAACTCAAATAATAATTCCATTAGCTAATCACCATACCGTAAACCATTACAAAAATCATTGGTGTTAATGAAGCAAAAGCGATCAAACCAAAACCATCAATCATTGGATTTCTGCCTTTTATTGCAGACGCTAAGCCGACACCTAATGCGGTAACTAAAGGGACTGTTATGGTTGATGTTGTCACACCACCAGAGTCGTAAGCAATACCAATAATCCAACTAGGAGCAATCATCGTCATAAGTACAACAACAATATAACCGCCTAGAATTAAATATTGAATAGGCCAGCCACGCAGTATGCGTAATACACCAACAACAATAGCAAAACCAACAGCAAAGGCAACGGTAAAACGCAAACCGTTAGCGTAAGAGAGTTGAGACTCTATAGTGTCAGAAATAATACCGCCTGAAGCAGCAACAATGGCAGCCTCTTTCGCCACAGCAATTAACGATGGTTCAGCAACGGTTGTACCGAAACCTAAACAGAATGCAAAGGTTAGTAGCCAGCTAATACTGCCTTTTTTAGCGAATGCTTGCGCCATTGATTCACCAATGGGAAATAAGCCCATTTCTAAACCATAAATAAAGAACGTCAAACCAAGAACGACGAGTGCTAAGCCAACTAAAATATCGCCAACATTAGGCATGGGTTGTTGCAGCACTGCAAATTGAAAAAATGCAATAACAAGGATAATAGGTAGCAAGTCTTTACAACTACCTAATAGTGCTTTTAAAAAAACAAAAAACTGATTATTCATAAAAAACGCAATAAAGATAACTATTAAAATAATTAGAACAATAACTTTAATTCAATACAAGTTAATTTTTGAAATAAAATTTAAAATGGTTAAATGACTAAGTTAGAGGTTAAGCGATAATAAAATGTAGACTGAATTTTAACTCTCTTTTTTCTTACCTTTTGTTAGATTCATTCTTTGAATATATTTCAACAAAAAATGAAGTTTTCAGCTTTTTTATTACTTTTCAACGTCGTGTTACAAGGTTTAAGTTAGGCGTGTAAGGAAGCAAAACAATCAATTCTATATATAATTTTTCGGCTGCCTCTTTGAGTATGCTTGAATGATGTTAACCTGTGTTATCTAAAATCAATTTTATTGTTCTTCATTTAAGGTAGATGCCACGCACATTATCATTGATTGTTTAAATAAAAATAACAAGAAAATGTAGTCTTAAAACTGCTGTGGAAGGTGAGGTTTATCAAGTAACCAAGTGCTTAATAATAACTCACTAACTAAACCACTTTTACCATGAAACTTGCCATTAGATTCAATAAAATAGCTTCTTGGTAATTCGCCAAACCAACTTGGATCAATTAAATATCTATTTATGTCACCACTTCCTTCTGAAAAATAAAGCGTGTCTAACGTATTAAAACCAAAAGAATTAAGTACAGCTTCTCGTTCTTGAGTAACTTCATGATTATCATCAACGTTAATCAACACAATGGCAATGTTAGGAGCTGTCACACGTATTTTTTCCAGTAAAGCTAACTCTTTAAAGCATGCAGGGCAATCAAGTGACCACAATAACATTAGCCACTGTTTACCCTTATATTGCAGCTTTACTTTTTCAAAACTATCTTTCGTAAATACTTTTGAACTAGCAACGGCATTCTGGTTAGATAAGAGTAGAACGAATGATAAAATAAATGCATTTAGAACAGTGTTTGTTTTCATAATGCTTGAATCAAATGGTCTTGCTTAGGTCTATGCCAACTTACATAATTAACGGTTGATTTTTTTATTATGAACGGCCTATCTGCGCCCGAACTGGCCTGAGATATTTTTTTAGCTTTACTAAATGATTTGCCCTGATCAGTAGATCTTTGATGCCAGAGTTGATGCTCAGTACCATCGAACTGAGTCCAAACAATATCAATAGCCTGATTATTGTGCATTATAAAAGGGTGTGCTGCTTGCGCTTTAAAGTTACCTACGGATAAAGGTTGTTTGACCGTTTTACCTTGATCATTTGTATTAGAATAAAAAATCCCTTTGCCTTTATCTCCGAGGTTAAACCACACCATATGATAATTATTGCTGTTATCAATGCTAATACTACCACCTTGATGAGGGCAACCGTCAATTTTCCAATGGTCATAGCTGATTTGTCTAACGGGTGCTGTTTTGTCTTCTTTATTGAGAGTTAGCAAACTAAATTCACGAATATTATCACCATAAATATGTCGCCATAGAATAGCTAATTCGCCCTGTTGGTTATATGTCATGGCAATTCGGCAACAAACACAGGTATTATTAGCCAGTTGTTGATTAGAAAAAACAGTACTATTTTCTCTAAAGTTTGCTTTAGCAATGTAAAGGGCAGAGCCGTTAGTTTTTTTCCCTTGTTTACGTAATTGATGTGACCAACGTGCATCTAACCAAACAATGCTTATATCGCCATTATCTGTCACGAGCATTTCATTAAAGCTATGACCCGTTAATAAATCATCGTTATTAACAGTAATGGGCTTTGAAAAGGAATTACCATAATTAGCAGAATAGCTAAATCGAACATTTGCAGTGTGTTTTTTTTTGAGGGGGGTCGCCCAAGACAAATAAACACCATTGTACTTATCAAAAGCTATTTTTGGACGATTTTCATGATGTGCTAAAATTTTTTCTTTGGGAATATTCACTTGTACAGTAGGTAAAAATGTTTTGCCATTATCGGTTGATATTTGAAAAAACATCTGTTTGTTCATTGCCCACAAGCGCCATAAATCGCCGTTAGGAGCAAATGACGATGTTACGGTTTTTGCGCATAAAACACCTTGTTCTAAGCAACTTTTACCTTTTACAAGTTCATTTTTAACCTCTGGATCCTCGGCCATTTTTTGATGTTGAGCAATAGCTAAGTTATTAACCATACTTGCAAGTAATACAATAGTGGTGATGCTGACAAAAGTATTACGTATTTTTTGTAAACTTGAACGTGTAATCATTTTTTTTCCTTTTATTATTTTGCTCTATTACCACTGATAATTTACGCCGATATAACCCGTTCGTGGCGCACCTGGTGAATAAGTACTTCTACCGTAACGATATGAAGCTTCTTGTGCGTACTCTTCATCGGTAATATTTAAAATACGCGCATTAATGGATAGTTTTTCTGATACTTGATAATGGGCTTTCAAGTTAGCAATGGTATACCCTTTTTCAATACGGTCATTTCCTTGTGCATCTTGGCTATTGGCATCATCTAGCCAGTATTCACCAATGGATTGAAGCTCCATCATGATTGATAGGCCTTGTAGATAAAAAGGCATATAACGTACGCGCACATTAGCAATGTAGTCAGGTGCAGCGGCCATTTCATTACCGGCATATTCTTCATGTTCATCAAATTCATGTTTAGATTGGCTATAGGCGGTACTGATATTTAACTGTTCATTAATTCGCCACAAAACAGAGGCTTCAATGCCTTTATGGGTTACACGAGAAGCATTAGTAAGATAACGTTGGCCTGAATCGTTATACGCTTGAACAATGCCGTCATCAACATCCATATAATACAGTGTGGTATCAAAAGTTATCGTCTTCCAATTCGCCTTATAGCCTAATTCGTAAGTATCTGATGTTTCAGGATCAACCGCTTTAGCATCGTCATCATCTTTAACTGTTAAATGGTATAAACTGCCAGCAGTAGGTAAACGAAAACTATTTGCATAACGCAAATAGACGCTGCTGTCTTCGGTTAAGTGATAGTTTAAACTTGCTTTAGGGCTTAAATGACTAAAACTATCCTCTCTATTTTCAATACTTATTTTTCCATGTCCAATATCTCCATAAACAGTTAAGTGATTATCAAAATCATACTCTGCATAATCATAACGGGCACCTAAGGTTAAATCCAATGTATCCGTTAAACTGCGTTTATGTTGAATGTAGGGAGAAATACTTAAGTATTGTGTCGTATCATCATAAAACTTTTCATCTTTAACAAAGGTATCAGCGTTCCATCCTGAGGTAGTAAAGTCTAGTGGCTGATAAGAAAACTGTTCACCTTCAGTTAATTCAAGGTCTAGCCCAATGGTTGTGTCACCATTATTACTATGTTCAAAATTTGCTAATGCTAATAAACCTAACGTTTGCACTTCAGACTCAACTTTTGGCATATTTTGATTCCAAGTAGCTGTATAGTCATTGGTGCGAAAACGATAATAAGGAATAAGTGAGTAGAAGTTGTTTCCATCACTTTTATCCCACTGTGCTGAAAGGCGCATGTAGTTGGTTTTACGTAAAGGATCACTGGCTAAAACAGCATCTGATAATCCTGAATTAGTTTTATCATTATTGTATAAGTCTTCAGTTAAACTTGCCGCCATCTCTTGTTCAAGAGCAGAGGCAACAAAAGAAATAACTAAGCGTTCATTGTCACTTAATTCGAGTTCATGGCGAAAGGTAACTTCTGCTCGCTCTGAACCAGTATGATCTCGCCAACCATCATTATTTAAATAAGAACCTGAAACACGAAAACCTTGCGTGTCAGATATTTGATTACTATGGCTTGCTTGTACTTTTGTATATTCGTCTTCTCCAAGCATCAAATCAATGCTTGTTTCAGGTTGTTTTGCAACATCAGCGGATAATATATTGACGGTTGCGGCGACTGCACCCGATCCATAAAGTGCAGTTCCTGCACCTTTTAAAACTTCCATACGGGCAACATTGGAGTTAAAGCTAGACCACCACAGTGCATTATGATTAAAAAAAGCGGCTGATTGTAAGGGGATGTTATCTTGTAAGTATAAATAATAACCACTAGTGTTCATTGGCATTCTGATCGCTGCTTTATGTCCTTGACCACCTGATAATTGGTCAATTAACACACCTGAAATACTATTAAGTGACTCAGCAACATGTTGGCCATTATCAAGGATTAATTCTTCTTTTCCTATGCCTTTTACTGACATAGCTAAATCGGTATTCAGTGTTTTTTTTCTGCTAGCGGTAACGGTAATATGCTCTAATTGTTCATCATCAACGCTCTTATAAAGAGGTAATGTTTGCGAGGAAACCACAGTGCAATATTGGCTAATAATAAGGGTAATAATGGAAATTTTAAATGATTTTTTCATAACAGCTTTAATACTAAAAAATGAAGGGCTATTTTAACCCGTTTATTTTGTATTGAAGAGTGACAAAATGTCGCACTTATTACCTGAATAGATAAATAAGTTAATATGTCGTAATCCTAGGCTCTGTCGTTGAATATGTGGAAAGCGTAGGAAAAGCTTCAGAAGATTTTGTCATTTGTTGAACGAAGCCGTCTTACGGCAGAGTACTAGCGATATAATGATTGCACTTAATATTTAAATTTGAGGCTCCACCCAGTAGATGAGTTTTTAACATTTACATTCGCACAACTTTTTGAACGTTGTGCGAATGCGTATCTATTTAACATGAATAAAATCCCATTTTATTGCTTTATACCGCCTTCGAATGGATGCTCTAAACAACTAAAGAATAAAAAACTATTATTTGTTAACTTCTTTTTCTTGAATCTGTTTCTGAGAAGTTATTTTTTGTATTGCTTGAGTCTTATCATCGTTTAGATCAGCGATTTTTTTAGTTAATAACGTTATTTTTTTATTTTTAGCTAGGTTATCTGCCTTTATTTTTGTTAAAGCAGCTTTTAAAGACTGAATTTTTTTATCGAACTCGAGCTGTTTCTTTTCAACTGACAATTCGTTTTTCGCTAATATTAAGTCATGCTGATACGTTGTTTGTTCTAATTTTTGTAAGGAAAGCGCTATTTTTGTATTTGCTGTAATAATTTGTTGCTCTAATGAAAGCTTCGTTTGTGTCAGTGTATTCAATTGAGCTGTTTGTTGTGTTATTTGTTTACTTTTACTGAGTAGCTTGTTTTGAATTATGGTTGCATAACTGTCTTTATCTTTACTCGCAGTTTTTATTAATTTATTTTTATTCGTAAGTAAAATCTCTAATTCCACTATTTTCTGAGCCTGTTGTGCTAATTGACTATTTAATCTTTTTCCTTGTAAAACTAAGCTAGTGGTTTGTTCTGATATTACTTGATCTCTTAAATCAATGCCTTGTAAAGCATCGCTGACACTGTTCAGTTTATTTTCAAAATTTAAAATATATTTTTCATAGTCGTCTTTATCGATCGCTATTAAGTTACGGGCAGCAATAGCAATATTTTGAGTATGTTTTGCTTCAAAGATAGCGATGGAAACACTTTTTTTAATTTCAACAGTATCTCTAGGGTTTGTTGAGATAACAGATTCGGCAGTTTGTGATAAACCAATAGCTTTTTGATAACTAATAGGTGCTATTTTATTTGTTTTTGATTTTTTTAAAGTAGAAAGTAAACCTCTTAATTCTTTTAATTCAGTATCTTTCACTACTTTAATTTCAATACTATTAAGCAAAGGGAGTACTTTCGCTTGTTGTTCCAACGCTTTAGCTTGGTTACCTTCAGTAATTAATACAATTAAGGCTGCTATTTTTTGTTGAGATTTTTTAAACTCTTTGGCATATAATTTATCTGCTTTTAGTGTTTTTAATCTTTTAATTTTTGAAAAGCTTTCAGAAAGTAATTGTTCAGCGGAGTCTTTGATTAAAAAAGCTTGTTTTAAATATTGTCTTGCTTTACTAATGTCAAATAAAATACGGTTAGTTTTACTTTCTGTTGCTTTATGAGGCGCAAAACGTATAACGTCAAACTTGTCTTCTGCATCAGCTTTTTTATCTTTGAATTTATCTACAATATTAGGAGCAAAAAGCGATATGTTTTGTTCATCTGCTTCTTTAAACTCTTGCTCTAATTTTTCTATTGCTGTTTTTGCAATTAAAAATTGCTCATTTTGTTGTTGAGTTAACTGTTGGTTTTCTACAAATTTTTCTGAAGTTGATTGGCACCCAGTGAGGGTAATTATGATGGTTAGAAAGAAAACATAAAAGAAATATTTAGGGCTGATGAGGGTCTTCATTACTTATAATCCTTGAAAGTCAGTTTATTATTCAAACGATTATACGCTATGGCATAATGCTATAATAGTTTTGTTTACGTGGATCTTGATACTATTAAGGCTTAGTCTAGAGCCGCAAACCTAAAAATCTAATCGGTATTAATTCATTGATTTAGCATTATCATTTTTGACGCCTTATTTGAAGAATTAATATTTTTAAAAGTATGAATAAATTTGTTTTTAGTTTGTATTGTTCATTTTTCAAAGGTTAGAAGTGCTAGGTCATGATGTTGCAATAAAATCCTCAAGAAACCACGCTGCCAAATCGTGTCGACCTTCAAGACCCGCTTTGGCGTAAATAGTGGAAGCTTGTTGGCGCACGGTTTTTTCTTTGGTTTCACGCACTGCACTTATTTCTTTAAAGC
>JQIA01001899.1_pt1 | contig 11197 bp, 2 predicted proteins | sample 811431 | NCBI WGS metagenome assembly JQIA01 (sample SAMN02998118, study PRJNA258478) | marine sediment metagenome | biome: marine; feature: seafloor; material: sediment; isolation source: oil-polluted sediment collected from 3 locations (0.5 km, 0.7 km and 0.9 km)... | place: USA: Gulf of Mexico ... | reverse complement strand
TGCGAGCCCAGTGTCATGCCCAGCCCCACATTGATTAAGCTGCCTTTTTGCTTCATTGAAACATATCCTCTTTATTCATTTGCCATTTCACCGTTAAGCACTTTCTCTTGCCCATAAATGTTTTTATTTTACTGAACCCCAGCTTTTTGTTAGCTGAATTTGCCGCTGTATTTACTTCATCACAATGAGCAATGACACTGCTAAGCTGAAAATGATTAAAAGCATATTTCATTAAGCATTGCTTGGCATCGTGTGCATAGCCTTTTCGTTGTGCTGAAGATTTTACAACAACTCCTATTTCTACTGAATCTGCTTTTTTCTGATTCCATCTTAACCCAACAACTCCAGTTCGGGTATTGGTATGATTTTCACGTATGACATACAGTATCATTGATGGAGGTTCTTTCGACATGTATTTTAGCGTTAAGTCAAAGTATTTTGTAGCAGTATTTTTGTTTAAAACTTCACCAACATACTCCATCAATTTTGCATCCATATAAAGCTCCTGATAGAGAGCAAGGTCACTTTGATTAAGTTTTTTTAAATAGACCAGTTCTGATTTTATCATTTAGACAGTTTAGAACATCTGTGTGAATAATCCTATGTTTCATAAAAAAATAGCCCTGATTTTCAGAGCTATTTTATTTTTATTTTAATAAACGTTGACTACAATCTGAGACCAGGGTCTCCTAGTATGTTCCAGCCCAGGATAACATCCAAGGCATCTGGCTTGCTTTGTGCATAAACTCTTTTTGCCTGAGTTACCGCATCTCCTAAAGTCATTTCATCATGGGTTAAGAATGTTAACACCAACTGTGCCAAATCTTTTTCATGTTCTGCTTTGGTTAATGTACTGGCTCCCAATACTGATGCTGCTCCACCATTTTGGTTAAGCATAAATGCGTGTGCCAGTGTATCTTCGGTGGGTGAGACGAAATAGGTGTTCCAACAGCCCCATTGAGTAACCAGTGTCGGTGCATCGCTATTGATCAGTAAGTTGGCATCGCTGGCACTGAACATTCTGGAGAAACTCCAGTCCCGTGGGCCTGAATGACCAATAAAGCTTGTTAATGCCACACCCTGGTTAATATTGTCCGTGATCTTTGATTTGGCTAATGCTACTCCATCATCATCTACAAAGGCTTTATTGCTTGCTGTGATGTTAGTTTGCCATTGTATGGGTAATAAACCAATAAGAAATTCTGCATCATTTTTAAATGAGTAGGCGTTTGACACATCAAATTTATCTGCTGCAAATACAGCTGTTTTGTTATATGTTTTATTACTGTAAGCTAATATTTTTAATCTTAAATTCGCCAGCTCGTTTTCTGTTCTCACTGGGAATCTGCCAATATTTATATCAGGAACATTATCATCATCAATATCCACGAATTTTGCATCAATCGGCGCATAGGTGATTAAGTCATCGGTACTACCATATATAGTAGGGATAAAACTAACTGAACCCAAACCCAGGTGGTTTTTATAATCATAGGTATCGCCACCAACTAATAATACATTTTTAACTGTCAATGATGATGCCGCGTATTTAATATAGTCTGCGATGCTATTTGCTGATACATTTCCATAGCCGTATTGTGCATATATTTGTTCTACATCTACTACTTTAACTGTGTAGTTGAGCTGTTTTAATTCGACAAATAAATTCAACTCATCGCCGATGAAATCAGGATGTGAAATAATAAGATAATCTGCATTCCCCTGTTTAATATCGGTTAATATCACTGGCAAACTGAGTTCTGGTGACTTTATTGCTGATTCTGCTGAAATATAAACGTGCCCCGGGCTATTTTGCAGAGAAAAATTTAAACTACAACTGTCGCTAATATTTGCGTTACAATTATTGGAATGCAGGGAGTTAATCGAATTCACCTGACTATCTGGGTTTAATTTATATATCAGGTAATTTTCATTGTTTGCATTTTTTACGCTGTAATGTTTGATATCATTTTCAAAACCTTGTTTAAATATAACATCTAAACCATTATTTGAACTGGCAGCAAGACTCTCAAAGTTTATCTGTTTATCCGTTAAAACAAATGCCCTTGGATAAACTATATTCCAGGATTCTATGTGTATAACATCAGCCGCAGTATTGGTATCATTGGGGACTTTTACCTCAATCTGTTGAGCGCCAGCTGTAAAGATACTGCTGTCGATATTGTATTTACGAATATCTGATATTATGCCATCAAATCTAAAATCATCAACAACAGCCCCATTGACTTCGTAAATCACATGATGATCGGGAGATTGCAAGTAATCCGTACCACCCCAAATATTCATTTCTATTTGTACATCTGCCTGATTTAACAGGTTATCGATTTCAAAATCCAGTGTTGTAGTTACTTCACTACCTATTGCCAGTATTCTTTTCGCAAACCAGGGATCATCTATAGGAGCACCAAAGCTATAGTCGTTATTGTTTGCGTATTCTTCTTTATGCAAATAATACTCAACTGTTTGTTGATTATCCTGAGGGGCTATTGCTGAGTCGGTAATTAATAGATTATCGGCCAGAACCAAGGAATAGATACTGCCATCCTGATAAAGACTTTTTGCAGATATTCCGACAAAATCTATGTAGCTATTGATACCAAATGTGCTTTGATTATCACTGCTGATTTTGAGTGGAATATTGCTGCCATTATGGGTGATTGCAATATTTGAAAGGGCAATACCTGTTAAATCAACGCCCAAGGCCATGATATCTGCATAATGAACGCGGTATATGCCATTTTCATTGATTTTCAGGTTCATTATTGATTGCTGTACATCAATACTGGCTTGTAATGAAAGAGAAAGAAACAAACCTGCCACTATACGTTTAATATTATTGACTGTATTCATCAATCTTCTCCATCAGCAGTTTTAAGCTTGTTTTTCATTGCCCTGATATATTCATTGATTTGGCTGGCTTTCTGCAATTTTCTGGCCGCTGTTTTTTCATCATGCACCTGTTTAATATCTTGCCATTTAGTGGCTACAGTTGACTCAGCATCTCCTCCATATAACTGATTTATCTGAAAGCTGCCATGAGACTGGCGCTTGCCTTTAATGTCTATATCAACTATCGCCCATTCTTTTGTGTACTGGCCATCATAGACATATTGGTAGTTGGTTAAACCTGTTTTATAGATGTGTTTTGAGGCTATTATTTTTTCATTGGCTTTTTGCCAGATACCATCAGCCTGTCTGTACAGCTCAAAGCCAATATTGCCAGTTTCGGTTAATGTTGACCAGCTTATGGTAGTTTGCCCTGTACTTTGTTCGTATACTGCCTTGAAACTAGCCAGTGTTATGGGCGTTGTTATCACAGGTTTATAACCAAAATCAGCCGTAACATTGTTTGCACCGCCAGCAACCGCTACTATATAACCCGTATCATCTTGTGAGTTATTATCTATGGCATTATTATTGGCATCTGGACCATCGGTATGAAACAGGTTGGCTAATTCATTACTGTCATCGGTTACCAAGACAATATAGCTGCCATCTGGTAGCGCCGTGAAGGAATAGTTACCAGTGGCATCTGTGCTGGTGGTCGCTACAATATTACCATTGATATCAGTCAACACGATGGTGACATTCTCTATACCATTTGTGGTTTCATCTGGATCACTACCCGTGCCATCTGTCAGTAAGCCATTGCCATCATTATCTGACCAGACCGTGCCTGCAATGCTATTACTGACCGCACCGATAAATCCAAAGTCCTGATCCAGGTTTATACCTGATGGAGTGAGTGATAAATCAAGTACAGTTTGCGCATTAAATATCCCATCTGGATCAATATTATTTGACCAGCCAGCACCACCATTTGGCAATGATGTGGTTTCAACCACAACTGTGTATGTTGCAGTTGAATCCAGCCCTGTAAATAAATACTGACCATTTTCATCGGTACTGACAGAATCTATTAAATTACCACCTGCATCGAATAATCTTACCGTTACTCCCTCTAGCCCCTGATCTCCAGCATCTTGTGTGTTATTACCATTGACATCATGAAATATTCTGTCCCCTATAATACCAGCACCTCTTCTTAATGGCCGATAACCAAAGTCCTGATCTAAGTTATCTGCAATGAGCACAGGGATTGTAGACTGGTTATCCAATGTTCCATCCGGGTCTCCTGTTTGTACAAAACCATTGAGAATATTATTGGTATCGGTGACCAAAACAGAGTAAGCCTCACTATTTGGTAATGACGGGAATAAATACTGACCATTGTTATCACTGATGGCTGATGCAATTGGGGTGTCAGGTATACTATTGCCTGTCGTATCAATAAATAACTGTACGGTAATACCAGGGACCCCTGGTTCTCCAACATCTTCAATGCCATCACCATCCAGGTCTTTATATATGGTATCGCCAATATCTGAGTTATTGGCTGCTATGGTTGGCTGGTAGCCAAAATCTGCATCCAGATTAATATTATTGGAAGTATTTAATGCCAGCACGGTTGTTTGATTGTCAGGTAGCCCCACTCCATCGGGATCGCCTGTCTGTATATAACCCGCAGGCAATGTACTGGTATCAACTTCTATAACATGCGGCACGGTTAAATCAACACCCGTGAATAGATAGTGACCTGTTGCATCAGTTGCTGTTGTGGCAATGGCATTGCCAGAGTTACAGGGAATGGTGTTTGATGCACACATGTAGAGGGTAATATTGTCTAAACCAATTTCCGCTGGATCCTGTTGTCCATCACCATTGGCATCTGACCAGATAAAATCACCTATAGTACCTGAGGCCGTTATATACCCAAAATCAGCAGTTAAATGCTCTTCATTTGCAGTGGTAAGATTGACAACTGAGCTGTTGGCGGAAGCCGTACCATCTTCATCAAAGGTCTGGCTTAATCCAGCAGGAGGGTTTGTCACGGTTACTACGTAGCCATTAACCAATGGCAGTTTTGTAAATATATAATTACCATTAGTGTCAGTCACAGTTGTTATTGCTACTCCAGGACCTGCACCAATATTAACCCCTGCTGGAGGTGTCAACTGAACTATTCTATTAGCGATACCATCTTCATTGGCATCTTGCACACCATCACTGTCCAAGTCCAACCAGACTCGATTACCGATTGAAGCACCAGGAACAAAACCAAAATCATTGGTTAAATCAGCCGCGCCCTTAACCGGAAATGCCGCTTCTCCCTGATCGTTGTCAGAATTATTATTGAGACCATTGCCAATGCCTGCTGTATCTGGCGATCCATCGTAAGTAGATGAGAAGCCAGAAGAAACAGTACCAACAGAGACACTATAAGTGGGTTGTGGACCATTAGCAATATCACCAGTATAACTGTCATCTGCCAATAATTTTTCAAATGAATAGAAGCCTGCCTCATCGGTTAATGTAGTCAGGGTGATGGTATCTGTATTTGGGTATGTGATTGTTAATGTGACAGGCACCAGCGGTAGACCTGGTTCGGTCGCAGGGTTTCTCATGCCATCATTGTTATCATCTCGATAGACCTGATTACCAATTCTTGCCAAGTTGACATAGTAGCCGAAATCGCCTGTTTGATTATCTGCACCACCAGCAACAGAAATGCTGTAACCCACCACTTGTGAATTAAGATCATTACCAGGATTACCACCCTCAGTTAACCAGTGACCTGCCAGAATATTGGCATCATCCGTCACTAATATGGTATATGCACCATCGGGCAAACCAGTAAATTCATAATGTCCGCTGGCATCAGTTGTGGTCATACCCACTACATTATCATTGCCATCATACAAATTGACTGTAACAGCAGCATATTCGATCACTTCAGCACCATCTTGAACTCCATCGGCATCACTGTCACTCCAGAGCGTTCCACCAATGGTATTTGCTACTGTAACCTGATAGCCAAAGTCCTGAGCCAAATCAATATTACCTCCTGCAATGGTTGTCACTGATTCGCTGGCAATGCCTCCATCTGGGTCTGCTGTATTGGTCATCCCCACGCCGGCATTTGGCAGGGTAGATGTATCCACTCTTACAGTATAAGTATCATCAGGTAGTTGACCAAACTGGTAGTTGCCATTTTCATCAGTAAACAGGGCAGCAAAAGCAAACCCACTACTGCCTATTAATTCAACTTTTATCCCTTCAATCCCTGGTTCTGATGGTGATTGAGAACCGTTGCCATCAATATCAAAATAAATTGTATCACCTATCAGACCTAAGCCTGTTGCATGACGCTTAGGTTTGTAACCAAAGTCCTGAATCAAGTCATCACTAGCAGATAAAACCACTATAGACTTGTTATCCAAAGCCACATCAGGATCCGCAGATTGCTCCAAACCTCCCAAAATATTATTGACATCTGTAACAATCACCGAGTAAACACCATTTGGCAAGCCCGTAAATAGGTATTGACCATTACTGTCTGTTACTACATAGGCAATGGGATTGGCTGATACATCTAATAATGTGACAGTTACATTAGCAATACCGCGTTCACCAACACCTTCAACACCATTGGCATTGGCATCAAAGTAAATAGTATCACCGATAGAATGGGTATTCACAGCATCACCCTGATAACCAAAATCCGCATTGATAAAGACATCTCCAGGTGCCAGTATAACTGGGGCTGTTGTTCTGTGATCAGCTGCTGTCGCAGGCTGAGAAAACTCATCTGGATCACCCGTTTGTGTCCAGGTCACGCCAGATGGTAAGGTTAACGGATTTGTTTCAACAACATAGGCACCTGCTACCAGTCCATCAAATACATAATTTCCATTCGCATCCGTGCTTGTGGTTGCTACTAAGTTATCAAAGATACTATCTGCATCAGGATCGGTATAGAGGTTAACTGTCACTGAGTTAATTCCTGATTCATTGCTATCCTGCGTGCCATCACCATCGGCATCAATCCAAATTCTATCACCTATTGATCCAACAGAGCCAGATGGTGGAATTTCTGTTTCTGGTGCTGTATTCCAATTATAGCCAAAATCAGCAGTGAGGTATTCCTCTTCGATTGTTGTTAAGCTCACCGCCGTTTGATGATCAGGACTAACAGTTCCATCATCTTCATCATAACTTGGGTTACTGACCAAATTTACAGGAACTGTGGAGGTATCTATGGCAACTATATAATCCAATACGGGTAATGCCGTAAATAAATAGCCACCGTTGGCAGCTGTTACTTTAGTGCGAATAGCAGAGACAGCATTACATGGTGCGGCATCAGAACGACATAAATAAACAGTTACTCCACCTATTCCATCTTCACCCGCATCCTGCTCACCATCACCGTCTTCATCTAGCCATACACGATTACCAATACTGGCATTTGATTCAGAAAAAGATATTCCACAGGCTACCGCCTCATGATCTGTCGATGTTGAACCACTGGGAACAGCCGCTAGAGTATTTACTGGCCCAATTCTCACCGCGATAATGTCTTGTGTAGCAATTGTACAATCTGCCAAAATATTGTTAACCGCAACTTTCCATAAACTATTTCTGGTGACTGCGGGCCCAGCATTACCTGTGGTGATAAATAATTCGCCTGGACGGGTGAAAGACAATCCTTCTGTGTCTTCAAGCACAACATTACTCACGCCATCAAAATATTTGATAAAACCACAATCTGCGGCACTTGCAGCCGCAGGATAAACTGTTAAATCAAATTCAACCAGGTGTGAGTTCGCCGAACCATTATTAGTCACTGCCAATAAACGGCGATTGAGTGGATCCCAGGCAATATCATCGATTTGACTGTTAGTAATAGGTAAGACAATATCTGGTGACAGGTTCAATACATTGGCGTTGGCTGGGTTAAAATCAAAAATTCTTAAATGACCACCGCCAGCATCACCCGAAGCATAATATACTGGAGGTATGGATTGCCAGTCAATAGCAAAACCATCAGAGTCAGTAATGCCATTGTTAAAGGTACCAATTACAGCTCTAGGGGTGGGCAATAATTGTACCAATCTATTGGTATTGGCGCCATATAACACCTCATCACCAGAAACCAGTGGATCACCTAAATCCCAGGCAATGGTTTCAACTAAACTATATGGTATAGCACCTAATCCAGCTGCCAGGTCATCTGTCACTCCAGAAACAGGATCTACAGTAAGCAATCTATCACCCCCGTCTGCCACTACGTAACATAATTCCGAACTGCCTGACAAATCACCATTTAGGGTGACTCTGTGGTCCTCAACTTCGCCATTGCTGGCTGCTCCTGTCGCAATTAGTGCCGCTGCATCGGTACTTAGGCGCAGCCTTAAGTAGGTCACAGGCGGTGAACCTCCAGGAACCACTGGGAAATTCAATGTGACTAATGATAACATACTACCAGTAACGACATTAATAGTTGCCCCCTCAGTAGCTGTTTCGAAAACACCATTGCCATTGTAATCAATCCAGCCCGAAAGTGTCGCCAGTGAACCTGTCTGATTGGTCACAAGAACCTGTATGGCAGGAGTTGATCCAGACACAAAATTTAATATTGTTTGCGGACCATCTTCATCAGCAGTTGCGGCAATATCATCTCCATTTGCAACTGAATTTGGCTGACCATCTGCCTCACTATCAGCAACACCAGCGCCCATGTAGAGACCATTGTTAATAACATGTGAAGGACCGCTATCGCTAATCGTGGTTTGGTAGTTATCCAAGCCCGTACCTATGCCCGTATCTGGAGCATCTGCATAATCCAGCAGCGGAATCATGGGCTCAAAACCAAAGTCATATGAGTGGTTGTTTTGACCTGTTGTACCCACTGTTAAGTTGATAGTTGAATCACCTGCACTTAATTGTGCATCAGAATCTCTTACATCAGTCTGGCTGTTATTTGTTGTATCTGCATCGGCATTTTGAATTGTTAAATCAAAAGAAGTTAATGCAGGTTGATTATTATTCACCGATATTGTGCAATTTTCACTATTGTTCATAAATAATGCCTGGGTGCTACCAGCATTAACAGTTGCAGCATTACTAAAATAGAACAGACCACCATTGGCAGTAACTGTAGAAACGGTATCTACCCCACAAGTTAATGTTACGCTGATACCATCAAGCCCTGCCTCGTCTGCATCCTGAATGCCATCTCCATCGGTATCATTCCAGACCCTATTGCCTATTTCGGTTGAGATTGAAGCCAGTGGTTCACTGACAGCAAAGTCTACAGCACAATCAGCAGCACTGACAAATCTGACTCCTGACTGAGAATCCGACCCTGCGGTGGTGAATTCATGAGTGGCAGGAATCCCTGTTAGTTCAAGCCTGTAGTTACTTCCGGCTATTCCACCTAATACGTAGGAACCATCAATATTTATGTTATCCGTAGCGATAGCGACATTTGCAGTATTGTAGGCCGTAACAATCATGGTTGCAGCAAAGAAACCTGCTTCTATACCATCCTGCACACCATTTTCATTGGCATCCAGAAAGACAAAACCACCTATATCATTCGCACCAAGAAAGCAGGCACCAGGGGAAACTGGAGCCACAGGCTCACCATCACCATCATCTTCATCACCGGGGTCATTGTTGGTATTGCCATCACCATCATTATCAACACCATTATTGGGAATAGAATCTAAATCCAGCTGGTCAGCTGCAGTTATTTCTGCTAAATTATTATACACGCCTGAGACTTCAACAGTTACATCAAAACTCAAAACCAGATTGGCTCCATTTATGATATTTAGTCCAGACCAACTAATCACATTGCCTACAGCACTGCCACCCCCAGTTATATTACTGATTGCACTAAAACCATTTGGTACGGTATCCACCACAGTAATATTGGTGGCATCTGTGGGTCCATCATTTGTTACTGTAATAGTAAAGGTTACTATAGAACCAATTAGGGGGGTGGAATTATCTACGGTTTTATTCAAGGATAAATCAGCGATTGGCAGAGCGGTAAAACCAAAGTCATAGCTGTGATCACTCTGTCCAGAAAAGCCTGTTGCAACAGTAATTTCTGCAAATGCACCATTCGCGATAGCATCAGAATCATGTATATCATTGGTGGCAGCCGAGGCGCCTGTACCACCAAGTGCGGTAACACCTAAGCCTGACAGAGCTCCCTGGGTGGTATCAATTCTGAATAGGTAATTACTAATATTTGATAAAAAGTTAACCGCAAAGTTTTTGCCTACAACATCAACACCTGCAGCATTGGTGAAATAAAATTCACCATTGGCATCGGTCAGTACTGTTGCTAGCACTGTAGAACCATCAATATCTATCATTTGCACTGTTAAGCCCGCTATACCCGATTCGCCAGCATCTTGCACACCATTGGCATCGCTATCATTCCAGACCCGATTACCTACTTCTAAATCGGGTGTATCACATAGTGCCTCTAAATCACCAATACCGTTAGCTTTACCAAAGAAATCAGTACCTCCGTTATTATTGGTATCAGTATAAAGCTGATAGGAGTGATCAACATTACCCGTATTGCTTGAATAGGTTCTGACACCACCAGCAAAATCTGACTGGCCTCCACCCAAGTTAAGTGGATCCATATTGGTCATGGTCACTGAATTTAATGATGGTATGGAGACCAAACCTCCATAGCCAGTTTCAAAATGAGTGTAAGTCCCGTCAGTCCAGCTATCTCCACTGTAAAACTCAGTACCATCGGTGGCTTCAACTGCACTAAAACTCCAGGTTCCGCCGCCATTTGGAGTAACCCTGATGATATCACCGTATCCTTCACCTCTAATCAAACCTGAGTTATCAGGCGCCTGTTGATTATGGCCTGTTTGATCGCCCCAACGATCTCTAAAACCGATAATCATCTGTTCGTCATTGGTAAATTCTATATCGCTGATAATAGGTTGAGGATAGGCTCGTTCCGAACCCAGAGGCGACAACATCCCAACTGGTGGAAAAGTCGATGACCAGGCATTCCAGTTGGCAGAATTGACTCCACCACCACCCAGGCACGTTCCAGCATTATCCAGTCCACAACCCCGATTATAGTTTAACGCAAAAGTGACCACTTCGGTAAAGAGTAATGTTGTGGTATCTAAGGCATAAATATGCGCATCAAGACCCACACCTCCTGTTTCTGCTGAACAGATAGCACCAACAAAGACTTTATTCTGATGGAATTTAACTGCAAATGGTCGAAAATTATCAGTATTGCCACCAGCACAGGCAGGGATACTGCCTGCAACATAGTTAC
>JQIA01001898.1_pt1 | contig 11199 bp, 6 predicted proteins | sample 811431 | NCBI WGS metagenome assembly JQIA01 (sample SAMN02998118, study PRJNA258478) | marine sediment metagenome | biome: marine; feature: seafloor; material: sediment; isolation source: oil-polluted sediment collected from 3 locations (0.5 km, 0.7 km and 0.9 km)... | place: USA: Gulf of Mexico ... | reverse complement strand
TCCTGCGCCTCGAACAGACCGTAGAAATCACCTACACCGGCATGATCGCGACCGATCAGCATATCGCTGATACCGTAGTTCTGACGGAAGGTGGCATGGAGCAGGCCTTCACGGGGACCGGCATAACGCATGTCCAGCGGGTAACCACCGTTGATGACGTTATCTTTTACAAAATAGTTATCGATCAGGATCTCAATAGCCTTTACGCGGGTATCAGCCGGGATATCACCAGCCTTCAGGTTGCCGATCAGCGAGTGAATCAAAACACCGTCACAAACTTCAATAGCAATCTTGGCCAGGAACTCATGAGAACGATGCATGGGGTTACGCAGCTGAAGAGCAGCAACCTTGGACCAACCACGCTCTTCAAACATAGCACGGGTCTCAGCCGGGGTCAGGTAGACGCCGGGATATTCCTGAGGATAGGTTCCCTGAGAAAGAACTTTTACCGGACCAGCAATGTTTATTGCTTTCTGGTTCTGAACCATGATAACACCGGGGTGATCTTTCGGTGCAATCTTCCAGAAATTTCCGTCCACAGACTCTTCGCCTTCGCCCATGAAGACTTTTTCACATTCCCATTTTTTATCAGCCTCGGTCATTTCGAACTTCTCGGTGACCTTCATGGTGGCCATGATTACGCCGTCAGCCTCCAGAGCGATCTCCTCACCCATTTCAATGGCACCAGCGTCATCCTTGGTGATATCCAAGGTGATGGGTACAGGCCAGAAGGTGCCGTCACTCAGCTGAAAATTGTCACAAACGCCTTTCCAGTCAGCCTTGTTCATGAAGCCGTCCAGCGGAGAAAAACCACCGATACCCATCATGATCAGATCGCCTTTCGCACGAGCACTTACCTGCACTTTTTTCAAACCTGCCGCTTTTTCCTGCTCAGCGACCAGCTCGCTGCCGTGCAGCAGAGCGCAAACAAGACCTTTTCCACCATGAGGGGCTACCAATTGAGACATAATTACTTCCTCTTTAAGTTAAATGTTATGATATTACAATTTATTATCGGATTCAACACCCGTTATTACCTGTAACCGATTTTCACCGGCACTCGGGCTGTCTGAGAATTACGTATAAAAGATGATAAATATAGGCGGGAAGACATAGAAGTCAAGAGAAAAATCCTCTTTCATCCAGATAAACAATTTGTTCAATTTGTTTGATATGGTGCTTCAGAAGGCAACTGAAGAAAGAACTGAGAAGGGGGGGGACAAAACAGTAAACAGCTCAGGGAAGCCCAAGCTATTTACTGTTCAAACAAGAAGGTATCAATCTTTTTCTGTTTACATCAGCATGAAACAATATAAGGCGGTTTAGTTCGGATCACGGACCAACCATACATAACGCCACGAAGATTTACTCAGAGAATCGCTCGTTCCTGTATTCATAACAACCCTCCACGCTGCATTCGGAGTACTGGCATCAGTAGTCGATGACCAGTAGTCACTGGCTTGAACCGCTGTAAACACGTCAGTTCCAGTTCCGCTTCCATGTCGAGCTGTGCCTTCCATATTGGAAAGTGCCGGGCTGAAATACTCACGGTCAACCAAACTGAGCAGCTCTTCAATATTCGGAAGACGCCAAGTGCCTTCCGTAGAGCCATCAGTAATACCACAAACACCATTACCAGCAGTCTTTGCAAAAGTTAGAGCATTTAACCAACTGACCTCTGCACAATTAGCATTTGCCGTCCAAACCAAACCGGTCAAATTATCTGTCACCGTTCCTTTGGTGTTATCTGCTGTAAAACGAGGCGTCGGCCAAGCCGTACCTTTTTGCAGCTCACCGTCCTGTCCGGTATCGGCGCAGAGAACGGTTCCTGTTCCCCCTGAACCGTCATAGCAGGTTTCTTGGCCGGTTCTGCGCACCGACGCTGCTCCTGTACATGTCCCGTCACCTTTATTCACGACTATGGGAAACATGACCGTTCTTGTTTCAGTCACAGTCGTCCCTGTGCCCTCGCAGTTATTCACAACTATCGGAAACATTACCGCGCCAGCAAAGGAGGGGAGAAAAACCACTGCCATCACTGACATGACAACAGCAAAAGTCACCGTAAATAAATATTTTCTTCGTTCCATAACATTCACTCCTTTATTTTCTTGTTGTGCAAAACAGTATGATCTGCTGTTTGTAAGTCTAATGTCAGTATACACGGTAAACCTTCATTGTGCACAGCGATCATTCCAATTTATCCTTCCACTTTTCGTGTTATTGAAGGGTAAATTTTCCTGTTTGATCTCAACGATTTCCCCTGTACTGGTCTGGACAAAAGCTGAAGCTCCCCCGGTGCCTGAACCGACATGCATACTCGGCGTTGTAGACAGCCCTTGCCCCGTGCTCATTTTATCTTTGACATATATGCCGCCATCACCGGGATAAAGTGTTCCGTCGCCACTGTCAAACGTTCCAAAGACAGATTCTGTCCAAGCTGTACCTGTTTGAAAATGAATAGCATAAAGAAATCCTTGTCCCTCTGATTTACATTTATCGCTGAAGGGCTGATAACTTGTAAATGTTACAAGCCCTCCAAGCAATGCCGCCGTACCAAGGTTACGTTCACGCGGGTCACTGAAATCCCGATACCAGCCGTCTATGCCTGTAGAGTTCCCAGCGGTATCACAGCCAGTTCCGGCAATGTAATTTTTCAGTTTTGAAAAAGTATATTCTTTTTCGCTGTCATCATAGATAGGCCCCTCTTTATCAGTTGTGAGACCGTTAGAACCGGGAAAACAGACCGTCTCGTTCTGGACGGTGCAAGTATAAACGCCGTTAGCACCGGTTTTGCAATCATAACAATCAAGATATCCTGTATTTTCCCTCACCAGGGTATTATCTGTCTGAATCAATCCCCGTTGACCAGATTTACCGTTATGCGTCAACTCCTGATTCGTCCGTTTATTAATGTCCCAGGGAATAAGGGTGGTGCCACCATTATCATAAGAAATAGCACCCCATGTCAGCACGTTATTCTCGCAGGTAATGTTCGACGGCGGATTTTTCCAGTCAGTAAAATCGGATTGAGTATCTTTAACAGGTTCCCTTATACCGAAGAAGCTGATTTTAGAATTGTCTTCACCGTTCACACAGTTATTCGTATCTAAGCACCATCCATCATCAGTTTTATCTTTTTCATCGTAAAAACGACCTGTTCCAATATAAACCCAGAAGCTGTAACCATCAAATCCTATTGCAGGGCTGGCAACTATAGGCATTTTTGTGTCAGCTAACATCCGGATCGGACTCGGATCAGAAAGCGGTGTTTTCCACTCCCCTGCCCATTGGGAAGGTTTTGAATAAACATCTTTCCCGTCGCTCCCCAGCACTTTGGTCACTAAGCGAAAAATCCTACCTCCTTTATTCCAGTAATAATAGTCATCAGGATATGCTGCCAAGTATGCTGGCGGATATTGCGCAAATTTTTCCCCGTCAGTCGTGCCGAAATAAATCGCGTCCGAACGGTATCTGGAACCGAGATTATCTTGGGCGCTAAGTTCTACGTCATAATCAACAGGGATCATATCTGAGATATACGCAGGGGCTGTACCAGGCACCCGAAACACTCCTGCTTCAGTTGTTATATTTGTATCATCATTGCCGCCGGGTTCCTGATCAAGTATCCGAAACGATTTCTTACCGTTGAATGTAATTGTATCGGGAACACCATTTGTCCAGGAGCTAAGATTGCCTGTCACGCCCGTCAGCCTGCTCAATGGAAAAACCGCCAGCTTTCCTTCGCTGCTATTTCGACCATCCGCCTCGGAGGGGCCGCTGCCCATAACCAGGTACCAAGACGAGAATAAGTCATCTATGTTAGGGCCAGAATCATCACTGCGCATAATCACCATGGCTGGCGTGGATGTCGTATAATTCAGATCAACATATTGATCTGTGGGGCGAGTCATTTCTCCAAGCAACACGGGATCCGCCTCGGGGTTCGTTATATCCATAATAAAAAATGAAGAAGAAAATTCCCGCGTATCAGTAGCCATCTCGTTTAGGGAAGCGGCCTGCACCGGTGCTCCGCCAAAGCCCATACTTCCTACTAAAATCGTCCCCCAACCCCCTGCATGGACGCATTCTTTTTCATACGCTGCTGTACCAGGATTGCTGCAGGCTGGTTCTTCCTTGAAAATCTGGACATCAAAAACTCGCGGCTTCTTATCCACATAATATTTATGCATGTATGAAGGATTAGCCAAACATTTCAAATGAGGTTGAAGATTATAGGGGATGTAAGCCCACAGCTCATCTCCCAAGGGACGAGCTGTAGTGCAAGCGCCGCTAACTGGCTCTATACAAGTGCCTGCGTCCTCATTTTCTATACCGTTATCGTCAAATTCGGCTACAAAACCACAGCAAAATTGACTTGTGCTCTCGCTATAAAATCCTCCATTTACAGCATGAAGCATACCGTCGTTGGCACCAAAATAAATTACACTGCGCCGCTTTGCCCATTTGCTGGCAAACTTTTTATACGTGGGGTCACGATAGATATAATGATACACTTCCGCCGGTTTGTTCACAACGGTAGGCGTTGAATTAATAACATCACCAAGCTTCCACACCGCATTTTCAGTGGCGGAGAACGAGAATGTGCGAGACCGCAGAATTTTGTCGCGTCTTCCAGTCGTTTTATTATCAAGATGATCATGTCCATGAAGCCAGTCAATCAAAGAGTCCAAGGCATTCAGCCCCATAGAGTCCGGTAGAAATTTAGTAGCGGCAACCAACTCATTTGCAGGATCACCTTTGGTGCCGTCATCGGTAACAAAGGTATCCCAATCTTCAGGACTCAAAAAATCTCTTGTTACCGGCCCGCGCGGCAAGAACGCATCAGCAGCGATGTTTGTCGCCGCCGCAGTAGCATTCAAGGCAGCCCAATCCACACCGCCGGTTTCCACGGGGCCGGTCTTCAGTTCAATCCACTCGTTGGCCCTATCCACTATTCCATCGTTATCCGCATCATTCCATGTAAATAGCTTTCGTTCGACCTGCGGAGTGCGGCTTTCCATATTCCGCAACTGCTTATCAGCCGACCAAAGATAGTTGATATCCAACAGCTCGACGCAACCGGTACCGCCTACCGGGCATGATGTATCAATATAATTCGCATCATCAGGACACACCCCAGAGGCATCAAGTGCTTGATAGCATCCTCTTGTTTTTCCGACATTATCACTGTAATACAAAATAACCCGTTTATCTGTAGTCGTGTCTAGCTTTGCATCAAGATTCGAATCTTCATACATCATTCCATTCGGACTCATAAAAAGAGCATGAACATCTCCCACCCAGCTGACCTTGTGACTGACACCGTCTTTATTAGGGTAACTGTCCTCAAGTTTAGGCCAAAAAACAGCTTGATAAACAGCGCCGGCCCCGCTTCTTGAGTTAGAGATAACCGATGCGGCGGAACCGGAGGAAGATCGGCTGAGAATATCATTAAATACCGCCCGCAGGCTGGCCTCCAACTGTTGAGGATTTTCACCCGGATAATAGTCGTCTGTTCCGCCGTTAAAGGCAGCTCTGCTCATAAGTTCTTTCGGGTTGCACTCCGACACGGTACCGTCATCACGCAGTGAACCTGTTGTCACAATATGGGTGGTGATATTCTGCTTATCCTCCCACAAGCTATCCGAGGTTTCTATCTTTCTATCGGCATACAGGGGCAGAACGTTCTGTGCCCACCACGTCATGTCATCCAGATAGGTACTTCCGTCCAAGCCATCATCTGTACAGGTGTCATCTGCAACCCCGCCGTCATAATTCGCATCAATACTATCTGTCAGGTCAGCATCGACATTATCGCCTGTCACATCATCAATAATATCAATCCCTTTATTATCAACGCATCTTACACCGGTGGAACTACCGTTACAACTGCCAGAATTTGGAAGCGTGTCATAACCGGTAAAATAAGTAGACTTATCCGGATTCCGTGTAAATTGTTCTACTTTATTATTTATATCAGCAGTTGAAGCTCCTTCCGTGATTATCAGAACATGATTGCTCTGGCACCAATACTGAATCGGATCATCTGTTGCGCTTATATTGAAGCTTTCGCAGACCCCTGTTACAGGGTCCTTTTCAAGGCAAAAGTCTTCATTCTGCGTATAGTAACCTATAGCGGTGAACATAGCCTCGGCAAGCGGTGTCCATGCGGTCGCTCTGGTGCCGTTTATACTGGCAGCTAGATTATTGTAATGATCCCAAACATCCTCTGTTCCGTCGTTGTACATACCGAAATCTATGGATTGCAGGACTTTTGCTCCGTCACCGTTGTCAGCCGGGCAGTATTTGACAACGTTTTTCCGTTCCTTACAAAAAGTGCAATCAGGGGTGGCCGGATCACCGCCTTGAGCAACCTCACAAACATCCGGAATTTCATTGGCATCATTGTCAGTACAGGTAGCGGCAAGAGCGTCACACTCCGTTCTCGCTCCGTTGTTCTCAAAGGCCATGACGCCCAGTCGCAGGTCGGAGGCAAATTCGTATATAATACCCCGAGGGCCGTCCGGTTGGGTTGCAGCATCGCTCTTCTGTTCCTCCGGCAACTGATAATCAATCAAGCCCTTAAAAACAATAAGCGGCTTGGCGATTCCCATTTGCCCGAGAACACCTCCGTCAATTAACATGGCCGGGGCATTGTAATAATCATCCGTTACTGAAGCGGAATCGGAAGGGTCAATCACTTCCGTCACAGTGAAGCTTGCGCAAAAATCAAGCATGGCATAGGCTATACAGGACAATTCGGCTGAATCCATTGTGCTGTTTGACTGCCATGTCGGTTCCCAGCCTACAATTGAAGAACTGCTGCCGCCACCGGGTGTGCATTCTGTTTCATTATCGTCAACGTAGTAAAATGCCCAATCATTTCCGTTAGTAGCGCATTTGTAAGTCGTTGGATTACCACTCCCTTTTATATCAATGCATTTATAGACGTACCCGGTTGCATCAGTCTTGAATATCTGATTAGTACTGCAAGTAGGATATACCGATGAACTATCAGAACAATACTCGCAAGAATCTCCGACACATGCCGCCACCTGCTTTTTAGCACAGGTTTCACCTGCCACCTCACCATCAGCATTCCAACAACGCCCCAGATATCCCTCTCGATCCCGATGATCAGGATCACTCGCAACAGCCGGAACCTGAGGAAAATTAATCTCATCATAAATTCCATAACAAACATAGCCGCCATCTTCGGGAGACATGGTGGATGGAGAATAGCCGTAATCATTAAACAGAGTTTCACATTTAGAAGCCACTGTTGTAACAAGATTTCCCAAGTCCCCCGGCTGGGGATATAAAATATTCTGACGCCATAATGCGGAGCAGGCGGCAACAGTGGTACTCAAAGCGGCCTGAGATGTTCCCACCTGATTGGTGCCGCTCATGCAGGCATTAATCTGATTCTGACTTAACGTATTCGGATCATTTGTAAGCTTATCAATAACTGTTTGACATGCTCCCTGATCAAATCCAGACGCAGTCAATCCGATAATCTCAATCCTTGTTGTATCATCCGTATTTTCATTTTTAGAAAGATGCCCCACCCTGTCGTCATTATTCGCGCCTCGTATCCGCATTACCAATTTGGACGAACTTCCGTCTGTTTTGCTGACAGAAATCTGTTTCATAAAACCAAAACCGGAGCAGCCTCGACTCTCGCTGACCAACTGACCCTTCTGGTTATTATCCTCAACATACTTACCGCCGGTCAAGATTTCCTTCTGAATGTCAAACTTGGAGGTCATGGCCCAGTTCAGCAGATTGCCCCTGGCGACAAAAATATTCATCTCCTGCTGCACCATATATGTAGTGCTGCCCTGGCCGCTGACCGGCGACTCATCAACTTTAGTGCATAACTCACCGTCAAACGTATATTTTTCCCCGCCTGCGTTGTTATTGCAATACTCCATGGGGTCATGGATATCCGTATTGATTTTAACAAACTGCCCCCCTTCAAGCCGAATCCACTGCTCGTCTTTACAAATATAAACAGAATTGTTATAAGCCACAAGATCATCATCGGTGCAAGTTGTTGCAAGCGAAATTACAGTAATTGCTTTGGAGGATATAGGAATCCATTGAGGACCGGTATCATCAGTAATGCTGTAGCCGTCATCCTTGTTAGGATCGTGGGATGTACCAGCAGTGCCAGCCTTATACAGTCCGCCGTTGGCGTAAACAATATCACCGACAACATACGGCTCTGACTGTTTCCAGTGCGCAACCCATGAATCGCTTCCCGTAGCAGTGGAATTCCATTGTTCACCGTCGGACTGCCAGGTGTACCAGGAATTTTCTTCAAAATAACCGGCATACGTTTTTAACGATGTATAGGTTTCATCAAAACACTGGGTGACAGGATCAACATAGGCCGGATCCAGCATGGAACCAGAGTTATCAAGCACCATCATGAGGTTTGCCGATGAACCGGAAGAAAGAAAAGGCGGCACACCGACACCCTTGCCGCAAACCTGACCTGAACCGACAGTCGGAAATAACCAGCACATACAAAGCAGAACCGCACTTGCAAGTAAGGGCATAGCTGTTCGTTTATTACCTTTCATTATTATTCTCCGTGCTGTATAGCCTGCTCCAAAAAAACTTCGGGAAATTTTACAAAAAAGAATCATTTACATGATAATGTCGTAGTTACAGAGACACAAGGCTTAAAATCAGTAATAGCAGTCCCCTTCAGCTCCAAGAATATGTCCGTACTGAATACAGATGGTAGATTCGCTACCGTTATTCCCTATCTGCTGAACATTGATATCATAAATCAAAGAAATACCGCCTGAGCCGATCGCCTTACCAAGTCCTTCATAGCCAGATGCCATCTGGATTGCAGCCCCGGTCGTCAACTTAGTGTCACCGCCTATATTAATATTTGCATGAGGGGTACTGGCAGCCGCTCCATCTGGAAAAACAAGATCTCGACTTGTATCACTTGGCATTCCAACCACGTCACCAAAATTTCGCCAAAACCCTCCTGCACCCAACTCAACCCGAACAGCATCATTCCCTGTGTTTCCCGCTAAAATCATTGCGGCAGAGGGGTTGTCAAACCCCAAGCAGGCGATACTCTGTTCCAACACCTCTGAAGCAAGTTCCGTAGCGGCATCAGCCATATAAAAGGCGTCCTTCTGATCTCGGTCATTCATAGCGATGCGCCATTCAAGCGCAGTGTTTCTGTTTACCGCAGTTCCCATGACCGTCAAAACAAGCAATATAAGGAGAGCTGCGACAAGGACAAAACCGTTTTCTTGCTCTGAATGATTATTGTTCGTTACCATAACACTCTCCGCTGTCACACATCTTTTGCTGAATTTTGTTTTATATAATTAAATGTCGCGCGTTCTTCTTCGCCGCTACCGTTGTCGACTGTCACAATGATGCGTAACCTTAAAGGCTTCTGCTCCAGTGTCGGGCCGGAAGAAGGAATACTGGCATCGGGGATCGCTGACAGCAGACAATTTCGGGCCACATTCACATATACCGTGTACGCAGGAATACCATTTTGCAGTATCTTACCATCAGCGGAAGTTGGATTGCCCTGCCAATCAGACAGCCCGGTGCAACCGTCTCCGTCTACATCCCACTTGAGAAGATCGGTATAATCTGTGGCAAGAATTGTTTCCACCTGGTCCGCCGCCCAGGCCGAACCGATGCTGATGGAGTTTGCGGAAAGATTCTCTTTGATTGAGGCTGTCTGCATTCCAAACAGCCCAAGAATACCGATGGTGAATATAGCCATCGCCATAATGGTTTCAATCAGGGTAAAACCGCCCTGCCCTGTTATTATCTCTTTCTTCATCACTGTAACCCCATATTGCGTAATTTAACAGAAGTTACCAGCATACGTCTCTGGAAGTTATCATTAAACGGCCCAAACGTCACCCAGGGTGCAGTATATGTTGCTGATTTTTGATTCTTGTCAATACCTTCGGAGCGTGCAAGCAGGGCCATCCGAACAGTTCGAAAATCATCCGTATTTGTCGCGCTGATAGGAGTAATGGAAGTACCGTCTTCATCCAAAAAATCAAAACTTATTGCTTCAATATTCTCGGCAACGATCTGCCATTCAACAATTCCGTTCCTTGTTGAATAACGTTGCAATTCATTGTCTTTTAATTTGTAAGCTATTTGCTCCATCTCGGACATATCATTATTCCCGTCTCCATTTATATCCTCAGCTGCCTTGTCAATAGTCCCGTCCTCGTCCAAATCCGACGTAAATGCGAGAGTGGTAGAACTTGTTGTTACAGCCTCAGTCAGAGAATTGCCGTTACTAAAGGTAGCGGACTTACTGAACCCGAATCCTCCTACTCCTGTCGGATCGTAGCCAGCCATTTTAAGATCACCGGCCAACAACACCAACGCCGCCCGAACATTCTGCTGCATCTCGGAGGTGGCCTGCTGCACAGCATGCGTCCTGCGTTGAATGACATAGGTTGAATACATGGCTCCGACAACAATGCTGGCGATAACTAGAGAGACCATCAATTCCACCAAGGTAAATCCCCTTTCCCGAAAGGTCCCGGTTTTTCGTTTTGAATCTTCCATGATATCAATACCGTAATGTGTCATTATTACTCATCGCTCATTTCAATTTGCAGGCCGCCGGCAGGCCGTATCCTTACCATGCCCGTTAGATTATCATTCGCCAGTGTAATATTTCCCGTTTGACTCCCGCAAATCATTCCTTGAGAATTATAGCAAAAAGGATTTGTTATATTGACGGAGGCAATTGACACTCCTCCTGGCAGACTGTCAACGCCTCCGGGTGTACCACTGACGGTAAGAAAAGGCAGCGTCCCGGTATCCGCAGCCTTGTCGCAATCATCATCAAAAAAAGCCGTATACCCGCCTCCTACTGTAAAAGCCACACCCATACAGCGATTCCTTTTTACTGCCTCAAACTTCACCCTTTGCAGATCAGCATACATATTCCTGACCGCAGCCCTTAGACGCATATCCGGCAAACGGGATAGAAAGGCAGGGATACCGATCGCGGAAAGTATACCGATAATAGCAATTACCACCATCAATTCAGCAAACGCAAAGCCTGAAGCATCACTTGTTTTTTTCTTTTTCATCATTACATCTCACATTGAGCGGGTATCAACTATTTGAATTTCAAAGAAAAGTTATTTTTTGAAATTCAATATTTCAGAA
>JQIA01001897.1_pt1 | contig 11199 bp, 12 predicted proteins | sample 811431 | NCBI WGS metagenome assembly JQIA01 (sample SAMN02998118, study PRJNA258478) | marine sediment metagenome | biome: marine; feature: seafloor; material: sediment; isolation source: oil-polluted sediment collected from 3 locations (0.5 km, 0.7 km and 0.9 km)... | place: USA: Gulf of Mexico ... | reverse complement strand
CCGCAAGAACACAAAGGCAAAGGCGCTCCCAAAACGGCAGCTTTTATAATAGACCCAAATCCTTCTTGGCTTAAATGTTTTTGTAGAAAGGCTGTGGGAATTAGCGTTTTAAAAATACCACCGATAAATAAACCAAGCACTAACCAAAATGATGCATCTAACGCCAAGGCATAAATATTATTTATAAAGTCCATTATCAACTCTCCAATGCAGACAATATTGAACAATGAGCTGCTGTTTCAGAACCACCACAACAGGACGTGTGAATTTTTCTTAAAGCCAATTTAATGTGAGTTAACTCCTTAATCTTTTTTGAAATTTCATCCAGCTTTATTTGAGTAAAGTTTTTAACTTCTTGACAAGTGTGCCCATCTTTGGTGACTTGAATTGCCAACAGATCTTTTATTTCTTTTAAGGTAAATCCAACTAACTTGGCTTTTTTAATAAATCTCAAACTGGCAATGGCATCCACAGAGTAATCTCTGTAACCATTTTGCAACCGTTTTGGCTCAGCTAGCAAGCCTTGTCCTTCATAATATCTTAATGTCTGAATATCTATGCCTACGGAAGTTGCTAAATCACCTATTTTCATTTGATTTCTTAGATTAAAAAATACATTATAAACCCTAAAGTATACTATAGAGTCAAGGTGTTTCAGTTTGTTTTAATAACAATCTAAAATCACCCATAACATTTTCTGCGATATAAAGTATTGTTCCTTTAAAATGTAGCTTGACGCAGAACAAAATGAAGCATGGTTGTGATGTTGGGCTTCGCAAGCTTAGCCCAACCTACAATCTAATATACTGATGTTTTTTTTAAAAGCTTAATCCCAACCTTCAAATCTCAAGTGGCGCATAGACGAGCCTTCGTTTTTAATTTCCTTTAATGCATCGATGCCAATTTTTATGTGGTCTTCAACATAGTTTGCAGACACACTGGTATCACTCAATTCAGTTTTCACACCTTCAGGTATCATAGGCTGATCAGTGACCAATAACAAAGCTCCCACGGGTATTTCATTAGCAAAACCTGTTGAGAATATAGTGGCTGTTTCCATATCAATGGCCATCGCCCTGCATTTTCTTAAATACTTTTTGAATTTTTCATCGTGCTCCCAAACACGTCGATTGGTAGTAAACACTGTACCAGTCCAATAATCTTTATCATAATCAGCTATGGTTGAGGAAACTGCTCTTTGCAATTTAAATGCTGGCAAAGCAGGGACTTCGGGGGGCAAATAATCATTAGATGTTCCTTCACCACGAATGCCTGCAATTGGTAGAATTAAATCACCAATATTGTTTTTCTTTTTCAGGCCTCCACACTTACCTAGAAACAGAACTGCTTTTGGGTCGATTGCACCTAGTAAGTCCATAATTGTGGCTGCATTGGCTGACCCCATTCCGAAGTTAATAATACTCACACCATCAAATGTGGCATTACTCATGGGCCTGTCTTTACCTTGAATTTTTGCACCCGTGAGTTTACAAAACCTATCGACATAATCTGAAAAGTTGGTTAATAGAATGTATTTTCCGAAATCTTCTAGGTCTGTTCCTGTGTAACGGGGTAACCAATTTTTGACAATTTCTTCTTTTGTTATCATTATTTTTTCTCCTTATTGAAATTGGAGAACAATAATAACTCTTTTCTAAAAGACTTTCATGCTATCTAACCCAAATATTTCACACAATAGTCATAAAACAGTTATATTTCTTAAAAATCTAATATTTTAAATGTACATTGTTACGGTTTGTAGCTGAATGGTTTTATAAAGTTATATCTTCAGAGGTATATTCATACTCTACATTAATTATTCTAGCTATATTAGTTTTTGCATGTTTTCAATAGTTAAGGGCTTATGGAAATAATATCCTTGGTAATATTGACATGATTTTGATTTGAGGAAATTATATTGCTGCTTATTTTCAATACCTTCTGCAACCACATCCATGCCCATTTCCTGAGACATGCGCAATATGGTAGAAACAATGGTAATGCTATTAGGATTATCAGGTAGTTTTTTTACAAATGATTGATCAATTTTTATTTTATCCAACGGGAAATTCATTAAGTAGTTAAATGAAGCATAACCTGTTCCGAAATCATCCAATGATATTTTTATACCTAGTAATTTCAGTTTTTTGAATATAGCAATTGTTCTCTCAGTCTCTTCCATCAAAACCGATTCTGTGACTTCTATTTCTAAGTAGTTCGGAGGAATTTTATATTTTTGCACCAATGTTTTTATTTTCTCATAAAAGAATTCATCCTGTATTTGTTTGACCGATACGTTGGCTGCAATAAAAAACTTTTTCATGCCACCGTTTATCCATTGTTGAATTTGCTGACAAACTGTTTCAAGAACCCAGTCTCCTATATCAACTATAAAATTTTTGTATTCTGCTACTTCAATAAAATCATCAGGATAGATAATCCCTTTACTCGGATGATTCCACCTGATTAGAGCTTCAGATCCCACTACTTCATTATTAATTCCATGTAAAACAGGTTGCAAACTGAGATAAAACTGATTTTCTGAAATGGCTATTCTTAAATCTTTTTCTAATCTGTGCTTGTTTATAGCCTTAAACTCTAACTGCTTCTCGAAATACTGAATCCGGTTCCTACCATTGTCTTTGGCTTTATGCATGGCTGTATCAGCTCTTTGTAGCAATATTTCTTGATTTTCACCATCCTTAGGATATACAACCACGCCAATACTTGCTGTCATATGAAACAATTCTTTGTTTATAGTATAAGCTTGCGAAAGTATATTAAGAATAGATTGTGACAGCGCTTGTGATTGTAGCAGTGCTTTATCCTCATCTTTATCTAATTCAGACAATTCCACTATAAACTCATCACCTCCGAGTCTTGCAACTGTATCCCCTATACGGGCATGTTTTTCTAATCTTTTTGCCACTTCTTTAATTATAAGATCGCCAATTTTATGCCCTTGTGAATCATTTATATTTTTAAAATGATCAATACCAATAAACAGAATTGCCCCGTTGTGATGGTGCATTTTTGCCAGTGCGAGTGAATGATTAATACGGTCTTTAAGCAATATCCTATTGGGTAATTGGGTTAATGAATCATGTTGATCCATAAATTTAATCTTTTCTTCGAAATCCTTTATATCTGTAATATCGACAGCCACAGTTACTGTCGATTCTTCAAAATTATTACTGCCAATATAAGGCTTTTTTGATAGATAAAGCGTATGACGAGAACCTTGTGAATCTCTGGCACTTATCTCAATATTTGCTTTTGTATCTCCTGTTTCATCATAATCATCATTTACTAATTTTTTAAATCGCTTATATTCCTTACTAATCTCTAGAATATTACTTTTTTCAAATTCTTCAACAGACATTCCAAAATATTTACTGGCTGTTTTATTTGCTAAGAGAATATCCCCCTTTCCATCTGTTACATAAATCATGTGTGGAACCAAATTAATAATTTGCTTCAATTGTAGTTCACTTTTTGTTAATTCATTCAATCTTTTATTCACTTGTTTTTTTAGAAAAAAAACAAATACAATGGCCACAATTGCAAAAACAAGCAAGCCAATTATCAAATACATTATAACATTCGGAACCTTGTTTTCAATTTTTGGTTTAAGCCATTTATAACGCTTTGTATAATAAAACGATTGTAAATCATCCTTCCATAGACTTAAGTACTTATCAAATTTATCCAGTAAAAATGGAGAGCTATTAATTGGAGAGGTTACAGAAACTTTGAATGGATTAAATACAATAGCACTGTTAATTAAATCATATTGGCTAAGATAGGTACTTCCAACTAAATTATTTGAAACCCCTGCATCAATATCACCACTGGCAACCATTTTGAAAATTTCTTCATAGGAGTCGAATTGAATAATTTTACAATTAATTTCAAATTGAGCACATTGAGAAATAAATCTTTGACCATTAACTCCACCTCTTAATATACCTATGCTTTTATTTTCTAGGTCAAAGATACTTTCAATTTTTGAATGGCTTGGGAGAAATACCTGACCCCAAACAGTGATAAAACTGTTGTGTGAATACTTCATAAAAACCGATCGTTCTTCTGTATATCCCACTGAAGTCATCATATCAATTTCATTGCGTTTAAACAATTCTATAAGATTACTCCAGTCATCGAATACCCATTGAATTTTGAATTTCTCTTGTTTGGAAATTTCATTTAATAAATCTACAATAAATCCTTCTGGATTATTATCCTCACCAATAGATGACAATGGTGGAGATGCAAAAAATCCGATTTTATAAACTGATTTTTCTGTATATTGTGGGCTCAAGTCATCTTGAGCTAGTATAGAATGACTAACTATCAGAAAAACTATTGCTAAGGACTTAAGATTCATTGTGTTTAGAATATCATAATTCCACATGACTTATCTAATTATTTATTTTAAGTTTATGAAAAATAGAAATTATATGTCTTAAAAATTAGTGCCTGACCAAGAAAGGAATCGTAATGAAGGCAAGTATTATTTTGGCAAGTATTTTACTGGATTAACTGGTTGACCATTTTTACGAATTTCAAAATGTAACAATGGCTTTCCATCATTACCTTTTCCTGATTTGGCTATTTCTTGTCCTTGACTGACTGTTTGACCTTCCTTAACAAATCTTTTTGAATTATGAGCATAGGCACTGAGCATGTTATTACTGTGTTTTATAATAATCAATTCACCATAACCTCTTAATCCATCACCACTGTATACCACTGTTCCATTATTGCTGGCATAGACGGACTTACCAAAAGCCACCGCTATCTTTATGCCTTTTCTGGATGTATCGGTTGAGGAAAAGGAACTAAGAATTCTTCCTTTAACTGGCCAAATCCATTGTACTTTTGAAGTGACTGTAGTTTTTGGTTGTGCTTTTGGAAGTGTTTTATGAGGAGCCGTCTTTTTTACCACTGTAGTAATCATTGGCTTTTGAGAGCTATTTTTTATTACTGGTTTTTTTGTGACTGTTATTGGCTTTTGGGTTTTAGATTTGTTGTTATTGTTGCTAATCGGTTGTTTCTTTTTGGTTTTGGTGACAGTAGGAATTGGATTTTTTGTAAGAACTGTTACTCTGCCTTTTAATTTTATTTTTTGTCCTGGATATATTCTATAAGGTGGTTTAATGTTGTTAAGCATCGCAAGCTTCTTATAATCTAGATTATTGGCAAAACCAATTGAATACAAGGTATCCCCTTTTTTGACCTTAATATGGTCTCTTTTGTATCTTATCTTACTGTGTCTTTTATAGGTGTATTTTTTATTTTTTGAATTAGATAGTTCTTCAACAGGTGCAGGCTGATGTTTTGAACAGGACTGTAAAAAAAAAACAGAGATAAATAAATACAACAATAGATGTCTTATGCTCGTCATTTTCGAACAGTACCCTGTAAAAAAGGAACAAACATGACTGCATCAAGTATTTCAGAACTATAACCATCGAAAGTTTTAGTCACTTTAATTAAATTTTGACTGTTGCTGTCACCAACAGGTAGCAACATAATTCCTGATGGTTTCAATTGTGACAATAAGCTTACAGGTATTTTCTCAGCGGCAGCTGTGGCAATGATAAGATCATAAGGCGCTTCATTTGCCCATCCATCAAATCCATCACCTGTTTTGGTTCGTACATTTGTATATCCAAACTTTACAAATCTCCTTCTAGCTGTTCTTGTTAAGTTGTCGATGCGTTCTACACTGAAGACTTGATTAACCAATTGTCCTAATATAGCTGCTTGATATCCAGAACCTGTGCCTATTTCCAAAATTTTCTTAGGCTGATAAGACAATACAATTTCAGTCATCTTAGCCACTACCCAAGGTTGAGAAATGGTTTGACCATGTTTAATTGGGAGTGCTGTGTCTTCATAAGCTCTGTGTGCCATGGCTTCATCCATAAATAAATGCCTAGGTACCATTGCCATCGCTGTTAATACACGTTCATCGCAGATGCCTTTGTCACGTAATCTGTCAATCATACGATTGCGTGTACGTTGAGAAGTCATACCTATACCGAGAGCAGAATTCATTAAATACCTGCACTCCACTGTTTCAATGAATCTATTGCACTGTGCTTTGTCATATCAACTTGCATAGGAGTAATTGACACATAGCCATTTTTCACTGCATGAAAATCAGTGCCTTTACCTGCATCGGCCTCAGGGCCTGCCGCACCAATCCAATAAATTTTTCTGCCCCGTGGATCTGTATCCTGCACTGTATTCTCTGCTTTATGGCGGTTACCAAATCGTGTCACTTGAATTCCTTTAATCTCAGCAATAGGAAGATTAGGAATATTGATATTCAATATACTGTCTTCAGGCAATGGATTGTTTTGAAGATTTTGTATGATTTTCTTTATATAAAATTGAGCCGTTTCAAAATACCTTTGTTTATTTTGACTCCGTTTAGTCACCAGTGAAAATGCAATAGCAGGCAAGCCCAAATAACGCCCTTCTATGGCCGCAGCGACAGTACCAGAATAGAGTACATCATCTCCTAAATTTGCCGCATTATTAATACCGGAAACCACCATGTCAGGTTCAACCTTCATCAGACCTGTTAAAGCCATATGGACACAATCGGTTGGAGTGCCAGAAACCGAGTATCTGTTCTCTGCTACTTTATGTATTCTTATGGGCCGATCTAAAGTTAATGAGTTACTTGCACCAGAACGGTCTCTACTGGGAGCATAAACCGTCACATCACCCAATTCAGATAAAGTTTGAGCCAGTGCTTTTATGCCTGTTGCATTAACGCCATCATCGTTACTAACTAAATAGTGCATATTGATTTAAAAATTAAACAGTGATTTTGACATTTTATTAACAAATCAGCAACAGTAACCCTATATTCTCGTATTAAAATTGTGAGTCGTAGACAGATTTATAGGGTATTTATCCTATTACTCAATTCTCTTCAGTAAAATACGATAATAGTAAAATTATTTAAATATATGTTCTATATTTTTAGTTACACTCAAATTTTGGTATTTTCTATGAATAACTTATTAAAGTTCAGTCTTCCTATAAAGGCTATCGTAAAAATACTTTCCAGAAATATTTTTGATGGAAACAATGGATTGTTTGATCAAGACCGGATTTTCCGCGGTGGATTACTTCTATCTCTATCAGGCACTATTATATATTATTTACTAACCCTTTCAATAATAACGTTAGGACAGGTTAACTGCTCAGGTTCAATTCGTATCAATTTACTCATTTTCTCAGATAACTCATCAGCTTGTTGTTGATTTTTTGCATGAACAAAGCCCATCGGCTTTCCTAATTCTGCTTTATCTCCCACATGACAAAATTCACTGAATCCAACCGAGTAATCAATTTTATCGGTTGCCATTCGGCGACCACCGCCCAGTTCAACAACACCCATACCAATCAACCTTGTATCCATCGAATGAATGTACCCAATTTGTTGAGGATAAATGGGTTGAATAATATTGGCTTTGACTAAATACTTATCTGGATTTTCAATTAAATCATTGGGGCCGCCCAATGCACTGACCATTTGGGCAAAAACCTCTGCAGCTTTGCCTGAACTTAAAACACCATCAACCATTTTCAAACCTTTATCAAAATCATCTGCTAATTTTCCTTGAACCAACATTTCAGCACAAATGGCTGTGACCAATTTATGTAATACGGATTCTTGTTTTGTTTGGGTTAAATAATCTAATGATTCACGTACTTCTAATGCATTGCCAGCGGTATAACCAATAACCTGACTCATATCGGTTATGATTGCAGTTGTATTCACACTTGAAACATCAACTATGGCACGGGCTAAATCTTGTGCATCTTTAAGATTCGACATAAATGCACCGCTACCGGTTTTAATATCCATCACCAAACCATCCAAACCTTCTGCCAGTTTTTTTGATAAAATTGAGGCTGTAATCAATGGAATGCAATCGACAGTGGCTGTAATATCTCGTGTGGCATAAAAGCGTTTGTCGGCTGGGGCTAAATTGGCCGTTTGACCAATAATAGCACAACCGATATTTTTAACAGTTTTTCTAAACAAATCATTATCTGGTGTGGCATTGTAACCAGGAATGGCATCAAATTTATCTAGTGTACCACCTGTATGCCCTAAACCACGACCGGAAATCATGGGTACAAAACCACCACAAGCTGCAATAATTGGCGCCAGCATTAAACTAATTTTGTCGCCTACACCGCCTGTTGAATGTTTATCAAGTATGGGGCCATTCAAGTCCATATCCGACCAATCCATGACATCACCAGAGTTCACCATACTTTGGGTAAAATCTATGCGTTCTTGTGCGTTCATGTCTTTGAAATAGACGGCCATGGCAAACGCAGCAATTTGTCCTTCACTGACGGTATTATTGGTAATACCTTGGATAAAAAAATCAATCTCTGCTTGAGATAGCACTTTTCCATCGCGTTTGTTTTTTATTATTTCTTGGGGGAGGAATGTCATAATTATCTTCCTTGTAATTGATCTTTGGGCAACATACTTTTATGTATAACTGCCATTATGTAGAGCTTTTCATGATTGAATTTATAGTAAATCATATGACTTGCATGTGGAAAGCTATAAATTTCATTTGAAATCTCTTGCTTATTTATTCCATACAATGGATTTTCTTGTAATAATGCCATTGATTTATGTAGCTCAGTTAGGTATTTGTCAGACTGTTTTTTGCCCCATTTAATTGTGGTGTATTTCCTAATTTCATTTAGTTCTTTTTTTGAGTGGTTTGATACTTCAAGCACTCTCATTCTTCAAGTTCACCAATTAATAATTGTTTAAAAAATTCATCTCCGTCACTTGTCAATCCATTTTCTATTTCATATTCAGCAATCTTTATTCGTGACTTAAGCATTTCAAGCTTGGCTTTTTCCGAACCTTCATAATCTTCAATAGAAACAACAACGGCAGTTGGCTTGCCATTTTTATCAATTTGTACAGGCTCTTTTTGGACTTTCATCAACATTTCGCCAAAATGTGTTTTTGCTTTGTTTGCTGTTAATACTTCCACAATACATTCTCTTTCGTTCGAATCGTTTATTTTAAACGATAATATACTTCAATACAAATATGATAAATATTAGAATTGCTTTTATTACTGTTTTTTATTGTTAATGGGTTTGTAAACTCCAATTACAAATCGATATAAAATCCAAACAACTGATATTAAAATTAAAAAGAACAGTAAATATAATGGAATTATTATTTGTGGACCAAGGTGAGTGAGTCCGCTCCCTCCTGCAAAGACAATAGAGGGAAATAATAACAGTATTAGTATTTTTAACATTCAAAACCCTTTAATAAATTCCGTCAATATCGTTTTAAAAGTCTGTGAGGCTTTATTGGCAAATTTCATGGTTTGCTCGTGTGATAATGGCTGATCATCCATGCCCGCTGCATAATTGGTAATTACCGATAAGGCCAAGACTTTCATTTTTTGTTGTCTTGCCAATATGGTTTCAGGAACTGTCGACATTCCTGCTGCATTGACTCCCAAAATCTTCAACATTTTTATTTCAGCTGGAGTTTCAAACTGTGGCCCGCACATCCAAGCATAAACACCTTTACTAAGATTTATATTGTTATCATCGGCAATGTCTAAAATCTGATGACGCAAGTCTTTGTCATAAGCATTAACCATATTCACAAAACGTTCATTTCCGGTTTCTGAAAACAAGGGTGAAACACCAGTGAAATTAATATAATCTGTAATCAGCATGACACTACCAGGACCAGCGTTATAATCCAAACTGCCCGCAGCATTGGTCAAGATAACTGTTTCACAACCCAACTCTTTAAAACAATGAATCGGTGTTCTCATGGCTTCGGCTTGCGCATTTTCATAATAATGCACCCTGCCCTGCATGGCGACAATCTCCACACCTGCAATTTTACCCATAATTAAATTACCCGCATGGCCTGCAATCCCTGATATCGGAAAACCCTCTAAGTCTGTATAAGGAATTTCTGCAATCTTCTCTATTGAGTCAGCGAATTCACCCAGTCCCGAACCTAACACTAATGCTATTTTAGGGTTAAAATCTGGGGCGATATTTTTTATATATTGTGTACATTTCATATTTTTCTCTTTATTATTATTCTGCAACTCATTCCTCACGTTCAGCGTGGGAATGAATATTTTATTTATTACTTTGACCAAATAAATTCATGTGCTGTTAAACTATCAGGATCAAACCATTCATCCGCTGATTCTTTGTATATTGGATGCCCTTTTTTATTAACGCTTGTCAATATAAGCACTCCAACAGGCGCACCATGTGGATAGCGCAGTTTATTTTGAGCGTCAAAAATCACCTTATCATCGTCTAACAGTTTTTTCCATTTCGGCCATTGTCCAATATTTTCCCGTGAAAGCACAATCGACTTAGCTGCATTCTTTGATTTGTTAAATAGATGCATATTTTTTATTTTAACTGATTACAGTTTGTTGTTACAGTTTTATACATGCGAAAGACTTCTGTTTGAGTTGGAAAAACCTCGCCAATGATTACTCCAGATTTAGTTGCCGCTTGATGATAAGCACAGGCACCATAAAATGTATCGTCTAAACCACTTAACTGCAATGCTGGTTTAATAAGACCATTTTCTTTTATTAGGTTTCCCATAGCCAAATCAGAGAACTGATAAGCCAAACATCCATTATACGCTTCAGCAAATGGTGATGAGCTAACAGGTGTGACCCATAAATAGGTATTGCCGTTTGACTCAAATATATCAGTTGCAGAAAATTTTTCAAATCCCTGAGAAATGGCATCACTAGAATTTAATATTGTATTAACATACTTCCAACTTTGAGACTGTGTTACATCACAGGGTTGCTCACAACTTAGTAATACAATGCGGTTGTTATTGGGATTTATTTCGATACATGAAAAACTCATATACAGTGTTAATTCAGTCGAATATAGACCCGGCTCAGTTGCAATGATACAAGCAGATAAATCTTCATGTAATTGCGAAAACATTATTTTAGGCGCGCCTGCAACGGGCGTTTGAGTGACTCCATTTGCAGTGTTGTTAACAGAGTCATAACCAAAACCAGCAAATAGCTTTATTTCCTGGGCTGTTGCCAATTCTTGTGGGCTTGGGGCTGATTTGTACCCAAACCAACCATGCTCAAATTTTCTATC
>JQIA01001896.1_pt1 | contig 11203 bp, 6 predicted proteins | sample 811431 | NCBI WGS metagenome assembly JQIA01 (sample SAMN02998118, study PRJNA258478) | marine sediment metagenome | biome: marine; feature: seafloor; material: sediment; isolation source: oil-polluted sediment collected from 3 locations (0.5 km, 0.7 km and 0.9 km)... | place: USA: Gulf of Mexico ... | reverse complement strand
CTTTAAATAAATCAATATAAATATTGGTTACTGTTTTTAATATTTCAGAATTTACGTTAGGTAACCAACCAGGATATGTACCTGAAAAATCAACTTCAAGACCTGCTAATTCAAAACTAGCTCTTAGAGAATTGGCTAAATCCCATTTATTACTTTCTGATGAAGAACGAGTTAAACAACCTACTTTTATGGCTCCATCTTTTACAATTACTCTTGCAATGTTATTAGATGTTTCTACCAAACCATCAACATCCGGACTCATTCTATACACGCCGTTTAAACTTGCGTAAATTGCTTTTGTGAATCCTTCTTGAACTCCTAATTCCATTACTTTTTTAGGTGATGAAATTTCTTGAATATCAACAGTTAAGTTTTTTTCTAATGTAGCAAATTCATCTTGTATACTTTTGATAATTGTATTCGTTTCAAACAAAAAAGGGTCTTTAGAAACGGAGTCTACCACAATACTTGCAAAACTTTCTCTTGGAATCGCGTTTCGCAAACTACCACCATTTATTTCAGAAATTCGCAAACCAAAATTCGCAAAACCATCAAATAAAATTCGGTTCATAATTTTGTTTGCATTTCCTAAACCTTTAATAATATCCATTCCAGAATGCCCACCATTTAAACCTTTTACAGTAATAGAAAAAGCCGTTGTGTTTTCTGGAGTTTCTTCTTCTAAATAAGTTCTTGTCGCAGTAACATCAACTCCACCAGCGCAACCCATTCCTATTTCGTCATCTTCTTCTGTATCTAAATTTAGTAAGATCTCTCCTTCTAAAACACCACCTTCTAGGCCCATTGCTCCTGTCATTCCCGTTTCCTCATCAATAGTAAACAACGCTTCTATTGTAGGGTGAGCAATTTCTGTTGATGACAAAATAGCCATAATTGCAGCGACACCTAAACCATTATCTGCACCTAAAGTGGTTCCTTTTGCTTTTACCCAATCACCATCAACAAACATTTTAATGCCTTCTTTGTCGAAGTCAAAAATGGTATCTGAGTTTTTTTGATGCACCATATCTATATGACCTTGCATAACCACTGTTTTTCTGTTTTCCATTCCAGAAGTTGCAGGTTTTTTGATGATAACATTACCAACTTTATCAACAAAAGTTTCAAGATGTAAGTTGTTTCCAAAATCAACCATAAATTGTATGACTCTTTCTTCTTTTTTTGAAGGTCTAGGCACAGCGTTTAAATCTGCAAAATGATTCCAAACTGATTTTGGCTCTAAATTTCTTATATCTTGACTCATGATGTTAAATTATTTTATGGTATAAATTTAGTTGATTTCTATGACAACTTCTTGTGATTCTTTTCTAATTTTTGCTAAATCTTTCATATAGCAATCATCTGCTCTAAAACCAACTGGTAATACTAAAATTGATTTTAAATTTTGTGCTGTTAAATTTAATACATCGTCATATTTTTCTGGAATAAAACCTTCCATTGGGCAAGCATCTATTTTTTCTATAGCACAAACAGTCATTAAATTTCCCAATGCAATGTAAGCTTGGTTTTTGTTCCATAAGGTTAACTCTTCTTGTGTTTTTGCTTCTATTTCAGAAGTTAAGAATTCTCTAAAAGGATTGATAATCGAATCTGGAGTATTTCTGATTTTTTGAACTAAATTAAAGTAGTTTTTCACTTCATTAGAAGTGTAATTTTCTGGAATACAAATTACTAAAAGGTGAGACGCTTCATGTACTTGAGTTTGGTTCCAAGAATGGGGAACCAGTTCTTTTTGAATGATTTTATTATTGATAACAATTAATTTTAAAGGCTGTAAACCATAAGAAGTAGCTGTTAAATTAAAAGCTTCTTTTAAGGTGTTTATTTGTGATTCTGAAAGTTGTTTTTCTGAATCAAATTTTTTAACGGCATATCGCCATTTAAGACTATCTATAATATTCATTTTCTTGTTTATAATGCAAAAATAAGTGATTCTAATTGATGAATTCTGTTAAGGTGATCGTAAAAATTTATTTGCCTATTAATTTAATACAGATGTTTGTCTATAATATTTAAAAAAGTTTCTGGTTCTGGTCTAACACGATAATTATCTGTTAAATCAGCAAAAATAATACGATTTTTTTTATCAGTAATAATAATAGTTGGTAAAACTACATCAGAATTATAGCCCAAAACTTGAAATCCTGTTGGCAATCCGTTTTTGTGTAGAATTCCTAATTTTTTTGCAACATCATTGTTTTTGTCAACTAGAAAATGAAACGGAACTTGGTGTTTTTCTGCTAGATTTTCTGTAAATTTATGAGGTTGAGAGCTAACTAAAATCATATCTGTATTTCTTTTTTCAAGTTCTTTATATTCATTCACAACTTCTTTTATTTGTGCCATACATAATGGGCACCAATTACCTCTGTAGAATAGAAATATTTTATAATCACCTTTTAGAGAATAGATATTAATAGATTCTCTTTTATTGTTTTCTAAAGTAAAATTTGTAAGTGTTTTACCAACTTCTAAAATAGCAGTATTTCTGCCATTAAAGGATGAATACCATTTTAAATATGTTAACCATCCAAAAGCTAAAGCTAGGTTTGATAATAAAGTACTATTGTTAAAATCGAAAAGACTAATTAAAAGACTACCTAAAATTAATAGTGAATATGGTAATAACGTTTTTGTGGTTCTTGCAACAGGTTTTATAAATAGCATTGAGAAAAATACAACTATTGTTAACGATGAAATAAGTATACTTATTTCATTCAAATTAAAGCTTGCATTAATAATCGTTTTAATAAAAATAAGTAGAGCAAAAACTGGAAATCCGCTAATAAAAAGTGATTTTAATATATTTTTCATAAATTGATAGTCGATAAAGAAAAAGCTAAATTACACCATTTATTATTTGCTATGAAAGAAGAATTCCTACATTATGTGTGGAAATACCAGTTATTTTCTATTGACGATTTAAGAACTACCAAAAATGATACCTTAACAATTCTAAAAACAGGTGTTCATAATTACAATTCTGGCCCAGATTTTTTAAATGCTCAATTGAAGGTTGATGATCAACTATGGGTTGGTAATGTTGAGATTCATTTAAAATCTTCTGATTGGTACGCTCATAATCATGAAGTTGATAAAAACTATGATGCTGTTATTTTGCACGTTGTTTGGGAAGATGATGCTACTGTTTATATGAAAAATAATCAACCTTTGCCAGTTTTGGTTTTAAAAGATTTTGTATTAAGTTCTGCTTTAAATAATTATCATAATTTATTTTCTACCAAACAAAGATGGATTCCTTGTGAAAGTGAAATTAGTTCTGTTGATAATTTTACTTTTGATAATTGGAAGGAGCGTTTATTTTTTGAGAGATTAGAGCGGAAATCAAATGAAATGAATGCGCTTTTAGTGGATAATCAAAATGATTTTGAAGCTGTTTTGTTTCAATTATTAGCAAAAAATTTTGGTTTAAAAGTTAATGGAGAAGCTTTCTTTGATTTATCTAAATCTTTTGAGTTTTCGGTTTTAAATAAAGTTAGGTTTGATGAGAAACAATTGTCAGCTTTAATTTTTGGTCAAGCTGGTTTTTTAGGTGAGATGATTGAAGAAGGATATCATCAACAATTAAAAGTCGAATATAATTTTTTAAAGCATAAATATAATTTAGAACCTATTTTAAATAATCAGTTTTCTTTTTTTAGAATGCGGCCTCCAAATTTTCCTACAATACGTATTGCTCAATTAGTTTCTTTGTACCACTTTCATCAAAATTTATTTTCTAAGATGTTGAAAATAGGAAAAATAAAAGGTTTTTATGACTTGTTTGAAGTGCACGTAAATCCTTTTTGGAAAACACATTATACGTTTGATAAGGTTTCTAAATCATCACCAAAGAAAATAACAAAACAGTTTGTAGATTTATTATTGATTAATACAATTATTCCTTTAAAATTTTTATATCAAAAGAATAGTGGAGAGGTAAATGAGAATGAGTTTTTAGATCTTATTCAAATAATAAAACCTGAGAAAAATAATATAATTTCTAAGTTTGATGAAATTGGTGTTAAAGTCAAGAATGCATATGGAACTCAAGCTTTATTGCAACTTAAAAATAATTATTGCACGAAAAAACGCTGTTTAGATTGTGTAATAGGTAGTAAGTTGTTAAGTAGAAAGTAATCTTGAAATATTAAACTATTAAAAATAAAACCTCAAAATTGATTGACTTTTGAGGTTTTAATAAGTTGTTTCGTTTAATAAAGACTTTTGAATTTCTGTGGATTTTCTTCATGCATAATCGCATATATTTTTTCAAAAATATCTTCTGCAGATGGTTTAGAAAAATAATCTCCATCTGTACCGTAAGCAGTTCTATGATCCTTAGCAGTTAATGTTGAAGGTTTACTATCTAAATATTGATATCCATTTTGTTTTTCGATGATTTCTTGTAAAAGATAAGCAGATGCTCCTCCAGGAACATCTTCATCAACAATTAATAATTTGTTTGTTTTTGCTAAACTTTTTACGCAATCATGGTTAATATCAAAAGGTAATAAACTTTGTACGTCAATAATTTCTATGTTAATACCAACTTGATTTAGGTCTTTTGCAACTTCTTCTACAATGCGCAAGGTAGAACCATAAGAAACTACTGTAATATCTGTTCCTTGTTTAATGGTTTCTATAACACCTATTGGAGTTCTAAAATCTCCTAAATTTGTTGGTAATTCTTCTTTTAGTCGGTAGCCATTTAAGCACTCTATAACCAATGCAGGATCATCACCTTCTAACAAAGTGTTGTAAAAACCAGCAGCTTTTGTCATGTTTCTTGGTACTAAAACATGAATACCTCTTACGTTATTTATAATACCTCCCATTGGTGAACCAGCATGCCAAATACCTTCTAATCGATGACCTCTAGTTCTGATAATTAAAGGCGCTTTCTGTTTGCCGAAAGTTCTGTAGCGCAAAGTTGCTAAATCATCACTCATTATTTGCAAAGCATATAATAAGTAGTCTAAATATTGTATTTCGGCAATTGGTCTTAAGCCTCTCATTGCTAAACCAATTCCTTGACCAATTATAGTCGCTTCTCTTATTCCTGTGTCAGAAACTCGTATATCTCCATACTTCTCTTGAAGACCTTCTAAACCTTGATTTACATCACCAATAAACCCAGCGTCTTCACCAAAAATAACAACATCGTTATGCTTTTTAAGGATGGCATCAAAGTTGTCTCTCATGATGATTCTAGCATCTACAAGGTTTTTTTCTTGAGAATATATAGGTTTCTTTTCTATGACTTCTATAGTAGCAAATTCAGTTTCACTAGTTAAATGTGTGGAGTATTTTTGATAAGCATTTTCGGTAGCAGATTTTATGAAGTTTTGCAACACAATTTTTTCAGCAAAATGTTCATCTTTTATGTACGGTAAACATTTTCTAGTGGATGATAAAATGTCTTTTCTTGTTGGTTCTGAAATCTCCAGTAAATCTGTTTTTAATTTAAGGATAAAAGCACCGTTTTTACTTTTATTTGCTGTGTTATCTAGTATTTCTGCAGCATCAGAAAGTTCTGATTTTATCTCATTTAAATATGCGTTCCATGCATTTCTTTTTGCACTTGTAACTTCCTTTTTAGCTTCTTTTTCAAGAATCAATAAATCTTCTTCCGAATCTACAAAACGAAAAATATCACCGGTTTCTGTTTCTAATTCAAAGTCTAAAATCCATTCTCGCATTTTTGTAACACAATCATGCTCTTTTTCCCACTTTAATCTTTCTTTTCCTTTGTATCTTTCATGAGACCCAGAAGTAGAATGACCTTGAGGTTGTGTTAATTCTTTTACGTGAATTAAGACCGGTACATGTTCTTCTCTTGCTATTTTGGCCGCTTTTTGATATATATCTACTAATTGAACATAGTCCCAACCATTTATAACGAAGATTTCATATCCATTTTTTTCATTATCTCTTTGAAAACCTTTTAGTATTTCAGAAATACTTTCTTTTGTCGTTTGATGTTTTGCGTGAACAGAAATTCCGTATTCATCATCCCAAACATTCATAACCATTGGTACTTGTAAAACACCAGCAGCATTTATAGTTTCGAAAAATAAACCTTCGCTTGTACTTGCGTTACCAATTGTACCCCAAGCAACTTCATTTCCATTTATGGAAAAATTAGTGTTATTCTGTACGCTTTTTTCGTTTCTATAAATTTTTGAAGCTTGTGCTAAACCTAGTAAACGTGGCATTTGACCAGCGGTAGGTGAAATATCTGAACTAGAATTATATTGTTTCGTTAAGTCTTTCCAATTTCCATTGTCATGTAAACTGTGTGTGGCAAAATGTCCTCCCATTTGCCTTCCTGCAGACATTGGATCTGCTTTAATATCTGTATGAGCATACAAGCCTGCAAAAAATTGTTGCGCAGTTAACTCACCAATTGCCATCATAAAAGTTTGATCCCTGTAGTAACCAGATCTAAAATCTCCAACTTTAAAGGCTTTTGCCATGGCAAGTTGGGGTATTTCTTTACCGTCTCCAAAAATACCGAACTTTGCTTTTCCTGTTAAAACTTCACGCCTACCTAATAAGCTACATTCTCTACTAACTCGTGCAATCCTGTAATCATTTAGAACTTCTCTTTTAAAATCATTAAATGTAATTTCTTGAGTATTTAAAACGTCAGTTTCTTGCATCATAATTCTAGTAGATTTATCGGGTGCAAAGGTAGTGTTTTTAACTGATATATTAAAAATATCTTATTTAATTAAGAATATGATAATGAAAAAGCGCTTTAAGTATTTGTTTGTTAGTTATTTCGTAATAAATTTGATTTTGTTTGATGTTTATAAGAATCCTCTTCTAAAGAAATTGTAAATAGAATTTATATTTGCGGTTAAAGTGAACCTGATTTTTTCTGGATATCTATTTTGTGTAAGCTCCCAGCCGTTATTTGAATATAAAGGAAAATAAACTTCTAAGATATGATGAACGAAGTTAAAGCGAATCCCATTATTGTATCCAAAGTATATAGGGGCGTTTTTGTTTTTTAAAAAAGCAACATCATTGTAAAACTCTACCCACTTCCATAAACCGAAACTAGAATTAAAAGCAAGCATGTATTGGTCTGCAAATCTTGTTGGTAACACAGATTTAAATCCGCCTTCAGCAATAACAAATTGTTGGCTAAAAAAACCAGTGTCTTCTGATCTACCAAAATAATTTAGCTGAAATAAATAGTCATTAGCTCTATCTAATCCAAAATTAAAATAATTTCCTTCGGTTTTATTACTTAAAAACGTACCGGCAAAAAATCTAAAGTCTAACTGTGTGTCAGAAGTAGATAAAGATCTAAATCTTAGGTCAATTGCAGCTTTAGAGAATTTTTCAGCAACTTCAAGGCTAAAGTTATATCTAAATTCTTTTATAATATCCGGATTTACATAATTGTAACTTAAACTAAAAACACTGTATTTATCTTCATCTGTTCTAATGTCTGTAGCAGATATTTCTTTATCAATATGAAGTATTTTTGCATTTATAGATTTTGAAGTTGCATCTCTTAAAGATTTTCTTTTAAAAACTACGTTTACAAAAGGTGTAAAAGAGGTGTAAGATAAATTTGGAGCATAATCTGATGTTTGACCAGCGATACCGTATATTATTTTTTGAATTTTAGTTTTTTCAAAATATTGATTATATAATGCGGAAAAGGAACCTATCACGGAATTGCTTTTTGTTGCGTAAGAAGGAGCAAATTTTAGCTCAAGATTTCTTTTTATTAAAGGTTTGTTGTGTAGCTTAGTACCTAGAATTAGACCGTTATAGAAATTGTAGCTAGCTTCTGGTTCGTAAAATATTTGAGTGTAATATGGATTTTGTATATCTTTTACTAAGGTGAATTTTAATGGTTTATTAAAGATTTTATTTTCTAAATTAGCCCAATTATCCAAGGTGTTTAATTCTGGGTATAAATCTTCATAATTTAATACTATTTTATTAAAATCTTGTTTGGGTATAGTAACGGTTTTGGTAGTTTTTATATTTGTAAACCATTTCTTGTACTTGATTTCTTTGTCTTTTAAACCATATAATAAAACAGGGGTTGTAATGTTTCTTTTGTTTTTAATTGTTACTTCTATGCTGTCTTGTTTTATTTTTACATTATCAATTGTGTAGTCAATTTTTTTGATGGTTTTAATATAGTCGTTAAAAAACCAATCTATTTCTTTATCAGTTTTGGCTGTTATTATTTTTTTAAATTCTAAACTAGAAATTATTTTTGTTTGATTTTTTTGATAAAACTCTTTGATGCTACTGTTTAAAATACTATCTCCTAAAAAAACTTTTAAATATCTTAACCCTAATCCAGCCTTATATTTATTGGCTATTTTTCTGTTAAAATTTGATAAGGAATCTGCAGGTACTGTTAATGCTTGATCCAAAAATTTTCTAGATATAAATTGATAAACTAAAGGGAATTTATCATTAAAATCTTTTTTTGAAATATGAAATTTTTTTAAAAACCACTTGTCAGATAAATTACCTAACAGCTTTGTATTTGGGTAAAATTCCTCAACATATTCTAGCAATAAATAGTTCTGTAAACCATCTAATAACCAATAATCTTTTCTCTTATTTAGCAATAAAGTGTTTTCTATGTATTTTTTTGTTAAGGCTTTAAACATAGTAACGTCCCACTTAAAAGTGTCAGAGAATGGACGTAAAAAGTTAGGTAATTGATTTAAGCCATAAACAGGGTTTTTTCTTTGCGTAACTTTATCAATAAAAATTTCTTTATGAGGGTATTTTCCTAAATATTTTTCAATAAAAAGTAATTCTCTGCTTAATATGTTTGTGGTTGTTTTATGGTCAATATCATTATTAAGAATATCTGTATAAACTGTTGTTTTAGGAGTTTTAAAAGTTTTTAATTGTTTGGTTTTATTGACTCCAATAATAATGTCAGTTTTACTTTTTCCAACTAAATAATAGCTTTTTAAATTTTCTTTTTTTGTTTCATACTGATATAAATTGCTCTCTAAAATATATTCTTTCGGAATATCAATTTCTATAGCAAAATCTGTTGGGTTTTCATATAAGTCATCGATATTTAGATTACTCATTAATTGCCATCCATTTTGATAAACAGCAGGCGTTAAATACCAAAAACGTAAATGGTATCCTTCTTTAGTTTTTCCGTAATCTGTAAATTTCGCATTCGGTATTTTTACAATATATGTTACAGAAATTTTTACACTGTCACTGGGATGTAAAGGTTTTGAAAGGTTTATTTTTAAAATATCAATTTGATTTTCGATTTCTTCAAATCCAATATTTTCGAAGTCTACAGTAAGATTTTTGATAGTGGTTTTTCCTAAATCTTTTTCTTTAGCAAAATATAGGTTCTTCTTAAAGTCTTTGATAAATCTTTTTGATAAAGGTGTTTTTCGATTTTTAAAACTATTGCCCCAGTTATGAAGATAAATGTTGGTTAATATAGAGTCTGATGTATTGTGAAAAACAATTTCTTGCTGAATTTGAAATTCATCTTTTTTAACATCTAAAGTTGATTTTATAGCAATTGAGTTTTGCTGTGCGTAAGAAAATGCAGAGATGAAAAAACAAAAAATAAATATGTTAAGAGAGTTTTTCAAGTTATTTTTTGATGAATTTTAAATTTTGATGTATTCGATTAGAATTAAATTCCTTTTGAATGTTAAAGGATTGTAAAAAAAATAATTTTGGTTTGTCCGTTTAAAAAAAAAAGGGATAAACCAAAATTATAGTATTTCATTTTAGTAACAACTTTAAAAGTTTGGTTTAAATTGATACTTATTATAGAAGTTGTTTAAGTGTTCTATAGCTTCATCAGCCGTGTCAACAACTCTAAATAAGTTTAAATCTTTCTCACTAATATTACCTTCTTCTATAAGTGTGTTTTTTATCCAGTCTAATAAACCTCCCCAGAATTTTCTACCCACTAAAACAATAGGAAAACGACCTATTTTTTTTGTTTGAATTAAAGTAATTGCTTCAAAGAGTTCATCCAATGTACCAAAACCACCAGGCATTACTACAAAACCTTGAGAGTATTTTACAAACATTACTTTTCTAACAAAAAAGTAATCAAAATCTAAGCTTTTTCCTTGGTCAATCCACGGGTTATCGTGTTGTTCAAATGGTAGTTCTATATTAAGACCTACAGAACTTCCTTTTCCTCTATGAGCCCCTTTGTTTCCTGCTTCCATAATTCCAGGTCCACCACCAGTAATTACACCATAACCATTTTGGGTTAATTTATAAGCAACTTCTTCTGCTAGAGTATAATACGGGTCTTCTGGTTTTGTTCTTGCTGATCCAAAAATAGAAACAGAAGGTCCTATTTTACTTAACTTCTCGTAACCTTCAACAAACTCAGCCATTATTTTAAATATAGCCCAAGAATCGTTTGTTTTTATTTCGTTCCAAGTTTTTGGATGTAATTTTTCTTTTATTTTTCTATCGTCATTTGTCATAATCAGTGTTTTTTAAAGATTTTTCCTTTTTTTGAAAAAAAGAAATGCTTGCTAAAATAGTTCTTTTTTTAGAAATTGAGCGGTATAACTCTTTTTATGTTTTGCAACTTGTTCAGGAGTTCCTGAACATAAAATAGTTCCTCCTTTTCTACCACCTTCTAAACCGACATCAATTATGTAATCTGCTAGTTTTACAACATCTAAGTTGTGTTCAATAATTAAAACGGTATTTCCTTTGTCAGCTAACTTATTTAAAACATCCATTAAAACTCTAATGTCTTCAAAATGTAAACCTGTAGTAGGTTCGTCCAAAATATAAAAAGTATTTCCTGTATCTCTTTTTGATAGCTCCGATGCTAATTTTATACGTTGTGCTTCACCGCCAGAAAGTGTAGTAGATTGTTGTCCTAGAGTTATATAGCTCAGACCAACATCTTTAATTGTTTTTAACTTTCTGTGAATTTTTGGGATTTTCACAAAGAACTCTGTTGCATCTTCAATAGTCATATTTAAAACATCAGAAATTGACTTTCCTTTATAACGAATTTCTAAAGTTTCTCGGTTAAAACGTTTTCCTTGACAGGTTTCGCATTCTACTTGTACATCAGGTAAGAAATTCATTTCAATAACTCTAACTCCTCCTCCTTGGCAAGTTTCACATCTACCTCCTTTTACATTAAAAGAGAATCGACAGA
>JQIA01001895.1_pt1 | contig 11208 bp, 14 predicted proteins | sample 811431 | NCBI WGS metagenome assembly JQIA01 (sample SAMN02998118, study PRJNA258478) | marine sediment metagenome | biome: marine; feature: seafloor; material: sediment; isolation source: oil-polluted sediment collected from 3 locations (0.5 km, 0.7 km and 0.9 km)... | place: USA: Gulf of Mexico ... | reverse complement strand
GCTGATCAACAATTACAAGATATTTGCAGCGTGGGTATTAACTTATTTTATGTTATCGCCTGTTATTTAAAACCTGTCGTGCCTGAAATGATTGCTAAAGCAGAGCAATTTTTAAATGCAGGAGAGTTTAGCTGGCCAGAACAGTTAGCGCCATTAACCGATCACAGCATCAATAAATTCAAACCATTGATGACTCGGGTTGATCCAGACAAATTGGCTGCTTTAATAGAAGCCTCTAAAGAAAACCTTGAAAAGAAAGCCCCTGTGGTAAAAAAACAAAGCAAAGCCAGTAAGCCAGAACAAGCCTCTGATATGATCGAGTTTGATGACTTTGCAAAAATTGACCTGCGAATTGCACTCATTGAAAAAGCAGAACTGGTTGAAGATGCTGACAAATTACTGCGCTTAACATTAAGCCTTGGTGATGAAACACGCCAAGTGCTTGCGGGTATTCGCTCTGCCTATAGCCCTGAGCAATTAGAAGGTCGCTTAACGGTCATGGTTGCCAATTTAAAACCTCGAAAAATGCGCTTTGGCGTATCCGAAGGCATGGTATTAGCCGCTGGCCCAGGCGGTGATGAGCTATGGATACTCTCACCTGATAGTGGCGCAAAACCCGGAATGCGAATTAAATAAAACACCGTCAATATAACGGGAAGCAAAAAAACACCCTTAGCTTTTCGTTATATTGAACAGATTTTATATACTTTTCAGTTATAATGACGCCTAATTCAAACTTATGCCTTCATCATTATTAAGGATATACTAGCTAAAATCTTATACCTATCTTATGTCTGAATACCTACTCATCTTAGTCAGCACCATACTGGTTAATAACTTTGTCTTGGTGAAATTTCTCGGCTTGTGTCCATTTATGGGCGTTTCAAACAAGTTAGAAACCGCTATGGGTATGGGTTTAGCAACAACCTTTGTGCTAACACTTGCGTCTATTTGCAGTTATTTAGCCAACCAATACCTACTGGCTCCGTTAGGGCTTGAATATTTACGCACCATTACCTTTATTGTCGTTATTGCCGTCGTCGTACAAATGACTGAAGCCATCGTACATAAAACCAGCCCCTTGCTTTACCAAGTACTGGGCATTTATTTACCGTTAATTACCACCAACTGTGCCGTACTGGGCGTTGCCTTACTCAACATTCAAGAAGAGCATAACTTCATCCAATCAGCCTTGTATGGTTTTGGTGCTGCTATTGGTTTTTCATTAGTACTAGTGCTATTTTCTAGTATTCGTGAGCGCATCACCGTTTCCGATGTTCCCACGCCCTTCAAAGGCAATGCCATTGCATTAATTACGGCGGGCTTAATGTCTGTTGCATTTATGGGCTTTTCTGGCTTAGTAAAACTGTAGTTATGTCCTTTTTTGCACTGATATTATTGTTTATTATTCTAGGGCTTTTGCTGGGCTACGCTGCTATTCGTTTTAAAGTAGAAGGCGACCCTATTGTTGATAAAATTGATAGCGTCTTGCCTCAAACTCAATGCGGGCAGTGTAACTTCCCTGGCTGTCGCCCTTATGCACAAGCCATTGCTGATGGTGAAGCCGAAATCAACCAATGCCCTCCGGGTGGTGAGGCCGGCATTGCCGCATTAGCCGATTTGCTCGGTGTGGATGTTATTCCACTCAATGCAGAAAACGGTGAAGAGAAAGCAAAACTAGTCGCCTTTATTGATGAAGAAACCTGCATCGGTTGCAAGCTCTGTATTCAAGCCTGCCCAGTCGATGCCATTTTAGGTTCACCCAAGCATATGCATACGGTTATTACTGCCGAATGTACGGGCTGCGAACTATGCCTTCCACCTTGCCCCGTTGAGTGCATTACGATGGAACCGGTAGAAACAACATTGGCAACATGGCAGTGGGATAAACCCACACCATCACAAGAAAAGGCCAAATCATGAAGCTATGGCGTTTTAATGGTGGCTTACCCGCTTTGGCAGAACATAAAAATGAATCCGTTCATTTAGCCATTGAAAAAGCACCCGTCCCTGAGCAGCTTATTTACCCCTTACAACAACACATTGGCGCACCTGCAAGCGTGCTGGTCAACGTCGGTGATAAGGTTTTGCGTGGGCAAAAAATAGCCGATGCCCAAGGTTTAGTTAGCGCGCCTATTCATGCCGGTAGCTCTGGCACGATCAGCCATATTGGTGAGCAACTCATCCCACACCCATCAGGACTTTCTGCACCGTGTATCACCATCACAACCGATGGGCTAGATGAGCAGTTAAAGCCCACACCGTGCGCCGACTACAAACAATTATCCGCAGTAGAGCTGGTTCAAATGATACGCAATGCAGGTATCGTAGGTTTAGGTGGCGCAGCATTCCCAACTGCCATTAAACTTGACCAACAGGGTAAAACAAAGCCGATTCAAACCCTTATTTTAAATGGTGCTGAATGCGAACCTTATATTTCCTGCGACGATCGTTTATTAAAAGAACGTGCTGACAAGGTTATTGAAGGCATTGAAATACTCTTACACTTACTCGCTTGCGAGCAGGCTATTCTTGCAGTTGAGGATAATTCGCCCGATACGTTTCGTGCTATTCAAACTGCCATTAAAGCGAACGCCAACCCGGTTATTAGCGTTGTGAAAGTCCCCACCATTTACCCAACAGGTGGCGAGAAACAGTTGATTAAAACCTTAACGGGTAAAGAGGTTACTAGCGGGAAAATACCGGCCGATATTGGCATCGTTTCCCTCAATGTTGGAACCGTGTATGCCATTCAACAAGCGGTTATTGAAGGCAAGCCTCTTACTTCACGCATTGTAACGGTAACCGGTGAAGGCGTTAAAAAACCACATAATTTAGAGGTTCGTGTGGGCACGCCTATTCATGCACTCATTGACGTTTGCCATGGTTACACGAAACACGCTAAACGCCTTATTATGGGCGGCCCAATGATGGGTTACGCTGTATCTAGCGATGAAATACCTCTCGTTAAAGCTAGCAACTGTATTTTAGTCGCCAGCAAAGACGAAGTTGTTACCGAAAAACAAGCCATGCCATGCATTCGTTGCGGTGAATGCGCTAGCGTTTGCCCCGTCTCTTTATTGCCTCAACAGCTTTATTGGAACAGCCGATCTGATCAAATAGAAAAAGCCGCTAAGCTCAACTTAATGGATTGCATTGAATGCGGTTGCTGTGATGTTGTATGCCCAAGTCATATCCCCTTAGTGCAGCATTTTCGTCATGCAAAAAGTGCCTTAAAAGCCGATCAGCATCAAAAACAATTATCCGATATTGCACGTGAACGTTTTGAAGCACGTGAGCAAAGAATCGCCCGTGAAAAAGCTGAGCGCGCTGAGAAATCTCGCAAGAAAAAAGCCGCACTGAAAGAAAGAGCCGCTAAAAAAGAAAAAGAAGCAGCCGAAAAGCTATTCAAAGAAGAACAAGCAACCACCAATGATGAGAGTTAAACCGTGCAATTTTTAACATCAAGCTCACCTTTTATAGCTCCTACTAATAGCGTCCAGCGCTTAATGCTATGGGTATTAATTGCCTTAGTACCGGGCGGCATCACCATGATTTGGCAGTTTGGTTACGGTGTGTTATTCAATATCATTATTTGCGTATCCACCGCGATATGCGCCGAAGCACTGATGTTAAAACTCCGTCATCGAGCCATTCAACCTGCCATTGCCGACCTTAGCGCCATTGTAACCGCCTTGCTGTTAGCACTCGCCTTACCCACCTTAGCACCGTGGTGGATTCCTTTTGTTGGTACCTTAATTGCGATTATTATCGCTAAACATCTATACGGCGGTCTTGGCTACAACCCGTTTAACCCTGCGATGGTTGCGTTTGCCATACTCATGGTCTCGTTCCCTAAAAGCATGACCGTTTGGATGCTACCGAGCTCCCTACTCGCCAATGATGTAAGCCTTGGCGATATGGCAGCTTTGGCTTTCCAACAGCAAACAGACCTTCCTTACATTGACTCTATCACCGCTGCGACACCGCTAGATGATATGAAAACACGTTTAGGGCTCAGCCAAACTACCGATGAAATACGCAGTGCATCTATTTTTAGTAGCTTCGCAGGACAAGGCTGGCAGTGGGTTTCTGTCACCTATTTACTGGGTGGTTGCTTATTGATCGCTAAGAAAATCATCTCTTGGCATATTCCTGTTGGTTTATTATCAGGCTTATTCTTCGCTAGTTTAATCGCTTATTTATTTGAACCCAGCATCAGCCCATCACCGATTTTTCATCTGTTCAGTGGCGGAGCAATGTTAGGTGCTTTTTTTATTGCCACCGACCCTGTTACCGCTGCAACAACCCTGAAAGGGCGTGTTATTTATGGTCTACTTATTGGGCTTCTTACCTATGTTATTCGCACATGGGGCGGCTACCCAGAAGGAATTGCGTTTGCTGTTTTACTGGTAAATATGACCGTACCAATGATTGATCAATATACCCAGCCACGGGTTTACGGGCATAAATAATATGGCGAATACAAATAAAGTTATTCTTAAATCAGCTTGGGTACTCGGTCTATTCTCGCTCATTGGAATTGGTTTAGTCTCACTCACGCACCATGTTACTGCCGACAAAATCGCCGACAATGAACGCTTATTCGTATTGAAGAATCTACGTGCATTAGTACCCGATGATATGCACGATAACGACCTATTAAGCGATGTTATTGAATTTTCTGATTCAAATAGCTTTGGCAACAAACACCCCGTTAAAATATATAAGGCTTTTAAAAACCAGCAACTGGTCGCCATTATTGCCTCACCAACGGCTGCAGATGGTTACAATGGCTCTATTAAGCTGCTCGTAGCCATTCGCCAAAATGGCGAGTTAATTGGGGTTCGAGTCGTTTCTCACCAAGAAACACCGGGGCTTGGTGATGCCATAGACAGCAATAAAGGCGATTGGATTCACTCCTTTGCCGGACGATCACTCAACAACCCTAAGCTAAGTGAGTGGAACGTAAAACGTGATGGTGGATATTTTGACCAGTTTACGGGTGCAACAATAACCCCTCGTGCGGTGGTCAAAGCGGTACGAAAAACCTTACAATACTACCAAGCCAATAAGAGCAACCTAGTGACTAGCAACAAAGAATCTAATGGATAGTTATAAACACATTCTAAAAAATGGTCTTTGGATTAATAACCAAGCCTTTGTTGCGCTCCTTGGTTTATGCCCATTATTAGCCGTTAGTAATACCCTCATTAATGGCTTGGGGCTGGGTTTAGCCACCACACTGACCCTTATTTTGTCTAACTCCATTATTTCATTAGTTCGTCACTATGTCGGTAGCGAAGTGCGTTTACCCGTTTTTGTACTGATTATTGCATCGATTGTGACAATCATTCAGCTTGTCATGAATGCTTACTTTTACGAACTCTATTTGATTCTAGGCATCTTTATTCCGCTGATTGTGACTAACTGCGCCATTATCGGCCGCGCTGAAGCTTATGCGTCTAAAAACCCTGTCGGCGCTTCTTGTATCGATGGGCTAGCTATGGGGCTGGGCTTCACCTCGGCATTAGTGGTACTGGGTGCGGCACGTGAAATAATTGGCTCAGGCACATTATTCGCGAATGCTCACCTAATGTTTGGAGAGGCCGCCAGCAACTTAACCATGGTCATCATCGACGATTACGAGGGGTTTTTACTGGCTATTTTGCCTCCCGGCGCTTTTATTGGCTTAGGCTTACTTATTGCGCTAAAGAACATAATTGATGCGCGACAAGCCAAACCCAAACAACATACAGTGAATATGGACTTCACTTCTAAAAAAGCTTAGAGCAAAGGCATGAGTAGCGTCATACCTGTCTACCTACCCACGACATACAAGACTCACATCACGCTTTCATTTATTATAGTGTCACTAGCGCTACATGCGCTCGGCCTTGGTTATGCTTATAAAGCAGGTGCTTTTTCAACAGAAAAGCTTAGCAGCATACCTGCCGACATTATCAGCTTTACGCTGGTTATGCCAACGCCTGAATCAAGCCCTGTTAAGCCACCTGAACCCGTTCCACCTCCTCCACCAAAGGTTAAAAAGGTTGTTAAGAAAAAGATTACAACAACATCAGTTATTGCAAAGAAAAAGCTTCCAGTCAAAAGAAAGCCTATTAAGAAAAAGATTAAGAAGCCCGCGCCTGTTGTCACGAAGAAACCGGATATAAAAAAACAAGAAAAGAAGGTAGCAGCCTCACCCATACCCCAGCCCGTTAACAAGCGTGCTAAATTTATCGCGCCACAGCCCATTTATCAGCCCAAACCACGTTACCCAATGTCTGCAAGACGTAGGGGCCAAGAAGGGGCTGTCATTTTTCAAATATCGCTATCTAATAATGGGCACGTGACTAAGGCTATTATGCTCGAATCATCAGGCTCATCGGCCATTGATCGAGCCGCTTTAAAAACAGTCAAAACGTGGAAATTCCCTGCCAGCGCCTTTAATTCGCTAGCCACTTTTAAACAAAAAATTGTCTTCCGCTTAAACGGTTATTGAGCAGCCATTTACCAGTTTTCCCAAACTGGGGAACAATTCGCTGGAAATGCCGACATAGAGCCAATTTCACTCCACTGGCTTGGCTGATGGAAATCTGACCCACAAGAGCCTAATAAACCTTTCTGCTGACATAAGCGCGCCAACGACTCCACTTCGGTAGCGCATTGTTGCCCCGATACAACTTCCATAGCACCGCCACCCGCCACAATAAAATCATCCAGCAACGCCGCCAATTTGGTTCGTGTCATTTTATATTTCAAGGGATGCGCCAATACCGCAGTACCTCCAGAGTCCACAATCCAGCTAACAATTTGCGGCAACTCTGCCCAGCACTGTTTTACGTCACCCATTTTTCCATTACCTAAATATTTTTTAAAGGCTGCCTCAATATTTTTAACCACGCCCAACTCCACCAAATGCTTTGCAAAGTGAGGACGTCCAATATTGCTATGGTTGGCAATCTCAGCAACTCGTGCCATATCAACCGGTAAACCCGCTTTAATTAAACGCTGGCCAATTAAAACAGAACGGTCACAACGTGATTGTTCTTGTTGCGCCACGCCTTGTTGAATCGCTTCGCTACTGAGGTCTAAATTTAAACCTACAATATGAACACCCACGCCGCGCCATTGCGTAGAGAATTCAATACCTGGAATAATCGTTAAATCACCCTCCAGCTCAGTCAGTTGTTCGTAGGCCCCAACAGTATCGTGGTCGGTAATAGATAAAATTTCCACACCTTGCTCTTTTGCTCTAGCAACTAATTCCATGGGCGAAAGCGAACCATCAGAAACCAAGGTGTGTGAATGTAAGTCAATTTTTTGCATAGTGATTAGTTTACACCGTCACCTGGTTTGGAATGTTAAAATTATCTTTTGTTCAACCAAGCCCATTAAATTATGCAAATTACTAACGATACTGTCGCTACATTCCACTACACCTTAAAAAATGACGAACAACAAGTTATTGAAAGCTCTGAAGGAAAAGACCCTACTGCCTTTTTACAAGGCAGTAGCGGAATGATCCGTGGCGTACAAAAAGCCTTAGAGGACAAACAAGCAGGCGATAAGTTTAGCGTAAGCGTTGAACCTAAAGATGGGTATGGTGAACGCCGTGAAGATTCAATTCAGCGCGTACCCGTTAAACATTTAATTGGCTCTAAAAAGTGGCGTCCGGGAATGATTGCAACCGTGCAAACTGAACATGGTCAACGTCAAGTAAACATTGTAAAACTCGGTAAGTTTATGGCAAAAGTAGACACTAACCATCCACTTGCAGGGCAAACACTGCACTTTGACATTGAAATCATTGATGTTCGTGCCGCATCGGCAGAGGAAATATCGCATGGACATGCACACGGCGCTGGCGGTCATCAACACTAAGCTAAATGACCGACTCAACCGCTATTTTATATTCATTTCGTCGCTGCCCGTACGCTATGCGTGCGCGGTTAGCGATTAAGTCGAGTCAACTTCAGGTTGAACTACGTGAAGTCGTACTGCGTAGCAAACCCCAAGCCATGCTCCAAATTTCGCCCAAAGGAACCGTACCGGTGCTGCAATTTGCCGATGGCAAGGTGATTGAAGAAAGCTGGGAAATTGTGCATTGGGCAACCCAACAACAAGACCCTAGCCAGCTTCGCGGAAGCCAGCAACGTGTCGATACAGCTAACCAGCTGATTGAGCAAAACGATAATGAATTCAAACAGTGGCTTGATCGTTATAAATACTCTGATCGCCACCCCGAATTTCCTGCCGAGCATTATCGAAGCCAAGCGGAGCCTTTTCTAAGCGCGCTAGATCAGCGCTTATCACAGCATGAATTTTTACTCGACCAGCAGCCATCACTCGCCGATATTGGAGTATTTCCCTTTATTCGCCAGTTTGCCCATGTTGATCTCGAGTGGTTTCAACAATCCCCTTACCTTCATTTACAACGCTGGTTTGAGTATTACATAAACTCTGATTTATTCGCCAGTATTATGAATAAATACCCACCTTGGCATGATGATCAAACAGCAATCTATTTTTAAAAAGCTTCCATTCAACTCAGCCCTCACTTAATATTAAAGTGACTCAAGGGAGATGATAATGAGATTTTTAAACCGCCAGTTTATTGCGCTATGTTTTACCAGCTTAATGCTAAGCGCTTGCGCGGGAATTACTTATCACGCTGATGCGCCCAGTGTGAGCATTCAAAGTATGCGCTTAGTCGACACACAAACACTGGCAAAACAATACCAGCTCACCCTTCGCGTACAGAACACCAACGACTTCCCTTTATTTATAAAAGGCATCAGTAGCCAGCTTGACATCAACGGCAGCGAGTTCGCCTATGGCGTTAGCCCTCAATCGATTAACCTTCTCCCCTATTCTGAACAGCTCATACAGCTTGATCTAAACGCAAGCACCCTTGGGCTCACTAACAATGTACCCCAGGAAGCCACCCACTACCGCTTAAAAGGCATGTTTAGCCATGGGCTTATCTCAGTACCTACGTCTTTATACCAGCTGCCCTTTGAAACCCAAGGCTACTTAAACTTTTCTGCGCTACTAAAAAGCGGCAAGGCTATAAAACAAAAAACACATTAACCACATCAAACAGAGGTCACTTATGAAACTACTCGCCATATTCTTAATGAGCATCACCCTCATCGCTTGCGCTGGACAAAACCCCTATGGGCCCTCTAGCCAAAACTACACTGATAATGAAACTAATCAGCGTATGCAAATTACTTATGGCACCATCGTTGACCTTCAAGCCGTACAAATAGACTCAGACTCAAACACCATCGGTAAAATTGCTGGCGGTTTACTGGGCGGTTTGGCTGGTAGTGGCATTGGTGGCGGTCGCGGCAGTTCTGCTGCTGCAGTCGCAGGCGCTGTTGTTGGCGGGATAATTGGTAATAAAGCAGAAGCCATGTATAACAAAGCTAATGGCGTACAAATTACTATTCAACTGACGGATGGCCAGCTCCAATCTATTGTTCAAGAGACAAACCCTAATGTGTTATTTCACAAGGGCGATCACGTTAAGATCGTTAGTGATTCAACCGGAAAAACTCGTGTTATTCAGTAATAACTAAGCTTCCGGTTTAATACAAACAACGAGCAGATAAATGATTAAAAAGCATTTATCTGCTAGCTCCCCAAGAAAGCAACTAGGTTAATTGCCTAAGTAACACATCCGGGTCCTTATAATCATAATTCAATAATTGTCGCTGCCCCTCGTGCTCTAACACCAAGCTGGGGAAACTAGTAACACCAAGTCCTCGAACATAAGCCAACTCCGTTAATAATGCCTGTTGAGTTTCTGCCTGCCCTAAACTCTCTGTAAACACCGCTTCATCTAAGCCAATACTCTTTGCACATTCAATTAACACATCATCATTAGAAGGGTTTTTTGCCTGTAAATAATAGGCTTGTTGAATCGCTAACAGCATCGCTGGCTCTGCTTGTGCGCTCTGTACTCTAGCGGCTATCACCGCCCGACAAGCAGGATACGTTGAACGGCGAGGTTCACATCTGTCCCAAAAATCATAATTGAATTCGATATCGGGTAACTGTTGTTGAATCTGTTGCCAATAACCTTTAATGCTTTGCTGCATAGGAAGTGGCATCGGCTGGTCACTATCCGCCGCTAAACCACCTAATAAATAACGAACTTCAATATCGGCAGGCAGCTTGGAAAGTATGGCTTGCCAAACATCCTTAAACGCCCAGCACCAACTGCACATTGGGTCATAAACATACGTTAAACGCCTAACCATATTGCTTGACCCACTGCTTAATAATATTGTGTAGTTGTTCTAAACCATCCGTCAATGCTGCGGGGCCAGGTTGCAATATATCCACTGACTTTATTTCAAAAATCTGTTTATTTTGAACCGCTGGAATATTCGCCCAACCTTCTCGCTCTGCCACCCGCTCTGCTCTAAATTTTTTACCACACCAAGAACCAATAATAATATCTGGCTGTTGCTGCACAACACACTGTGGATCGGCAATAATTCGACCTTTACCGCCTGCTTGAGCGGATAACTCAGGAAAACAATCAATACCCCCCGCAATTTCTACCAGCTCAGCCACCCACTTAATGCTTGAAATTAATGGCTCATCCCATTCTTCAAAATAAACCCGAGGCTTTCTCTTATACAAGGCCGCCTGCTGCTGGCTATCCTCAATATTTTGCTGATACTGCGCCACAAGCTTTGCCGCCTTGGCTGGCTCGCCAATCAAAGCACCTAAGCTATGTAACATGGCAAAAATCTCATTAACAGAACGCTGATTGAAGACATGAACCTGCAAGCCCGCTCGTACCAACTCTGCGGTAATATCCGCCTGCATATCAGAAAAAGCCAGTACCAAATCAGGCTTTAACGCCAATATTTTGTCAATTTTAGCCGAGGTAAACGCAGACACTTTAGGCTTTTCCTTGCGCGCAATACTTGGCCGTACCGTAAAACCAGAAATACCAACGATTCGGGCTTGCTCGCCCATTAAGTAAAGAGCTTCTGTTGTTTCTTCTGTTAAGCAAACAATACGTTTGGCTCCATAGTTTGTTAGCTGTTCCAGCATATACCACCTTTTATTTATGGCTCTACCAATGGAGAGCACTTAACATTTGAATTTCCGCGAATACCTATGAATAGGCTCAATTATAATGGATGAAGAACAAATAATAAGCATGGAAGAATATTTCAT
>JQIA01001894.1_pt1 | contig 11215 bp, 11 predicted proteins | sample 811431 | NCBI WGS metagenome assembly JQIA01 (sample SAMN02998118, study PRJNA258478) | marine sediment metagenome | biome: marine; feature: seafloor; material: sediment; isolation source: oil-polluted sediment collected from 3 locations (0.5 km, 0.7 km and 0.9 km)... | place: USA: Gulf of Mexico ... | reverse complement strand
TTCGAAGAAATTGATGAGGACGAGTTTGAGGATATTGAGGACTTTCAATCAGGGCTACCCTCTGACAGTTTAGAGGATGAGATAACTGAAAGTGAAGACAACAGAGTACTTGCCGAGCAATTTACCCATACATTAGGGGCAATGGACAGGTATTTCAACAAATATCTGTTGATACCACCCGGTAATTACTTAATTGGAAGCCCGGATCCAAAGAAGTACGAAGAAAAAGAACGTTACATTACATTACCAGACTTTTTCATAGGTAAATTTCCTATTACAAATTCTCTCTTTGAGGTATTTGTTCAAAAAACAGGTTACAGAACTTCGGCAGAAAAAGTGGGCGTTGGGACTGTATACGCAGGGAAATATAAAAAAACTATTGATAAACAATCCGGAAAAAAAATATCAACATGGGGCTCAACTGATAATTACAAAACGATACAAGGTGCATTCTGGTATCAGCCTGAGGGACCTGGCAGTACAATTCACAACAAGCTTCACTATCCGGTAGTACAAATAAGCATGGAAGATGCCTTGGCTTTTTCCGCATGGGTCGGTAAAAGGCTGCCTGGTGAGGAAGAGTGGGAAGCTGCTGCAAGAACAGAAAAAGGAAATAAATACCCATGGGGTAATGAATGGAAAGAAAATGCATGTAATATTAGTGAAACTGGCATTGCTGAAACAACACCGGTTGATAATTTTCTCGATTTTATAAACCCATATGATATAGCAGACTTACTTGGAAATATCCTTGAGTGGACAACCAGTGAAATCAAGCCACCATTTAAAACTAAATCTCAATCAAAATTTTTTATTGCCAAAGGTGGTAGCTGGCTTTCGGATAAAGATATCACTCTTTGGTCCCGGTTTATTTTCAAATCAGACTATTCCTCGAATATTTTAGGTTTCAGGTGCATCGCTGAATAATCAGAGACAAACAAATGATGATCTCTTAAAGAATATTTAGATGGCTAACGCTGCGAAGCAAGTTCCCCTGGGGTACAAGATTTAGTGTTTGACCAGGCTTGAAGTAGTACACATGGCACATCGAAAGTCTGGACAATCACTAAAGCGAAGTAGATGGGACTTTTTACGACGCCATCAACAAATATCTTACAAAATTTTCCGTTTCCTGTTAATAAAACAGTTGATTTCTAATCACAAAAAAAATCAAATTACGTCCGAGGTGATACTTGTTAAACTTAATTGAAGAAAGAATATCAAAGTTCAGAAAAAAACTTAAGCAGAACAATTTAGATTCGTTCCTCGTGCTACATGCCGAAAACAGAGGATACCTTAGTGGGTATACCGCTGAAGATACAGGATTTGAAGAATCAGCCGGAGCTCTTATCATCTCAGCTGACCACCTTATCCTTGCAACAGACTCAAGATTTGAACTACAGGCCGCAAAAGAAGCACCGATGTACGAAGTAAGGTGTTACAAAACAGGCATTTCTGAAACCATAACCGATTTTTTAAAAGAGACTAACATCAAGAAAATTGGTTTTGAAAGTAATAGAATGTCATATTCACAATATTGTAAAATAAAAGAGATTCTAAATTCTGAAAATATTACAACGGAATTTAATCCTGCCGATTCGTTGATGAGCAACCTGAGGATAATAAAATCAGATTTTGAAATTGTTCAGATTAAAAAAGCATTAAGAATTGCAGAGGAAGCATTCAGCTCAATAAAAGCCACTTTAAAACCCGGTATGGTTGAAAAGGATATTGCATGGCAGCTTGAAAAAAACATAAGGGAGCTTGGCGCTGAAGGTTTATCGTTTCCACCCATTGTTGCTTCTGGTCCCAACAGTGCATTGCCTCACGCAATAGCAGGGGAAAGGCAAATCGGAGTTAACGAACCTCTTTTGTTTGACTGGGGTGCAAAACTCAATGGTTACTGTAGTGACACTTCAAGAACCCTTATTCTTGGAAAACCGGATAAGAAATTTAATGAAGTTTATAAAATTCTTTTCGATGCCCAAAAAATGGCCATAGAAGCTGTGAAGCCAGGCACAAGTACCAAAAAGGTCGACAGTATTGCAAGAGATCATATTGATAAAAACGGATATGGTAAAAAATTCGGCCACGGATTGGGGCATGGAGTTGGCCTTGAAATTCATGAGCCCCCAAGGGTCAGTCCACTAAGAGAAACAACGCTTGAACCGGGCATGGTCATTACAATTGAACCAGGTATATATATTCCCGACTGGGGTGGAATACGTCTTGAAAATATGGTTCTGGTTACTCAAAACGGGGCTGAGGTTTTAAATTCGTTATCCTACAATGACAATATTATTGAAATATGATGGCGTTGTAAAAAGTCCCATCTAAATACTTTTTACGAGAGTATCCAATTTAGCCATGGTTTTAATTGAGCCCAACATAGATAATTTCATCAGCTATATCCTTATAGAAAAAGGCCTTGCTGAACAATCTGTTGAGTCATACAATCGTGACCTTCAAAGATATGCCCAATTCCTTGCTGACAATCAAATAGACCAATTGTCAGAAAATGACACTTACCATATTTTAAAACACCTGATCGACTTGAGGGATGAAGGCCTCTCCCCCAGATCACGTTCTCGTCATCTGGTAACTCTTCGCAGTTTTTATAAGTTCCTGTACAGCGAGAAAATATTAAAAAAAGATCCATCGAAACTAATTGATTTCCCTAAAAGCGGTTTAAAACTACCTGACACTTTAAATATCGATGAAGTTAAAAAACTTCTGGAGGCACCCGACACGGCCAAATCAAAAGGGAAAAGAGACTCAGCTATGATAGAATTGCTATACGCAGCCGGATTAAGAGTCTCTGAGCTTGTGACTATGAAGATGAACAACCTTTACCTTGACGCCTCTTTTATTCGTGTGTTCGGAAAAGGCTCTAAGGAAAGAATCGTCCCCATTGGGAATTACGCAACGAAAAAACTTGAAGACTATATAAAAAATTCAAGACCACTTCTGCTCAAAAGCTATGTCAGTGAATACCTTTTCATTGCAAGAGCGGGGAAACCAATGACACGTCAGGGTTTTTGGAAGATGTTAAACAAGTACAGCCTTATTGCAAAAATAAATAAAAAAATATCTCCCCATACCTTAAGGCACTCTTTCGCAACTCATTTACTTGAGGGGGGCGCTGACCTTAGAATTGTACAGACAATGCTCGGGCATGCTGATATATCTACAACGCAGATATACACACATATTTCAAAAGAGCATCTTAAAAACATTCATAACAAATACCATCCCCGTGGTTAAAATTAAAAACCATTTCAAAATAAAATCTATCGCATATAGCTTCTAAATTCAGTAGTTACAGTAATAATTACGATTTTTGCGCTATGTATGAAGCTTGACTTTTTGACTCGAATCCATTAAACACACATTTTATGAAAATGTTGGCATTATTAATATAAGGCAGAATTATTTGATGGGCAGTACTAACAAAAATGAATCATCAGGGTTAATGAAAAGCATTCTTGCCGCTCACTTAATTCTAATACTACATATCATGCTGATAGCTGGATTGGGTTGTCTGATTCTTTTTTTCCGTGGTATTGTACAATATATGGCCTGGATTCTTGTCATTGGTTCTGCTGGAATTTTTTTTACGGGGTGGTTAATCCGACGAAGAATGATAAAAGAAGGGAAGCAGCTTAAAGAAATTCTTTCCCTCCCTTCCTTAAGTGGCAGAACAATAGAAGTCAGTGTGCTTGGTGGTATGGCTTCAATCAGGCTTGAGAAACCAAATGAGTCTCTACCGGTTGGGCAACCCGGTTTGTTAGAGCACCAAACACCCCTTATTGCATCAGAGTCCTATCACTTGCGTGAATTATCTGAACTTGTGGAATTGCTAAACAAAAATCTCATTACCTTAGAAGAATATAATAAATTCAAAACCAAAATAATTAACTCTTAAAATTCTTCATCATAAATCATTGGTAATTATCAAAATTAATAACCATCAGGATTTGATTTTTGCCATTTAAGAGTATCCCTGCACATTTCAAATAAACCGAGTTCTGCCTTCCATCCAAGTTCTTTATTCGCCTTAGCAGGATCAGCAAAACAAACGGCTATATCCCCTGCTCTTCTTTCAACTATTTTGTATGGTATCTTTTTTTCTGCAGCATTTCCAAAAGCTTCAACCATTTCCAAAACACTGTATCCATTTCCGGTTCCAAGATTATAAACAACCACCCCGGGGTTTTCATCAAGCTTTTCAATTGCCTTTAAATGCCCCTTGGCCAAATCAACAACATGAATGAAATCTCTGACACCTGTCCCGTCTTTTGTATCGTAATCACCACCAAAAACTGAAAGTTCAGTTAATTTTCCAATATAAACCTGGCTAATATATGGCATCAGGTTGCTTGGAATACCCTTTGGATTTTCACCAATTTTCCCACTATTATGTGCACCAACAGGGTTAAAATATCTCAATAATGCAATATTCCATGTGTTATTTGAAATATATAAATCTCTTAATATTTCTTCGATCATGTACTTGGTACGGCCGTACGGATTTGTTATTGTTCCGATCGGAAATGCTTCAGTTATTGGAACGGTTTCAGGGTCGCCATAAACTGTCGCTGAAGAGCTGAATACTATATTTTTCACATTATATTTATCCATTAACTCGCATAGCACAAGTGTTCCGGTAATATTGTTATGATAATAATTCAATGGAATTTCAACCGACTCACCCACTGCCTTCAAACCTGCAAAATGTATCACTGTTACAATTTCATTGTTTTTAAAAACTGATTCAAGGCCAATTTTGTCCAAAAGGTCAACATTGTAAAACTCTATAGATTTTCCGGTTAATTTTTCGACCCTTCTAAGGGCTTCTTCGGAACTATTGATAAGGTTGTCAACAACTATAACGTCATAACCTTCATTGAGTAATTCGAGTACTGTATGACTCCCAATATAACCGGCACCACCTGTAACAAGTATCTTCATATCATCTCTCATTATTTTCTTTTCTGACCAAAAAAACCAACAAAAGCCACTTTACCAATTGAAATATTGTTTTTTTTATCCTATACTTTCTTATAGAATTTTTTTATTTGAAATAATCGCTTAGATTTTTAAAAACTTCACATTACTGATAGCAGTTTGACATAGGTTTGTATAGCTCTATTTATCAGTTCTGTTCATCAATAATGTTAAGTCATATGCGGATTTTATAGGTGCCTGGAGTCTTTTATGAATTGTCCTGTTTGTGGTTCTGTAAGAGAAAATGATTATAAAAAATGCCCAACCTGCGGTGTAGACTTTGCCGTCTGGTTGGACACATTTATAAAAAAATTAAATAAAAAAACAAATGTAGCCGTTAAACATGCAAAGCAGCGTAAAAAGGAGACTGAAAAGGACGCTTCGGGTGAGCGCTACAAAGAAGTTATAAAACAAACTCCAAGAAATAAAGATTAAACAAAAAAGCTCTTAAATTAAACAGCAGTTAATCCTTTTATCCAATGATATTCACTTGTTAATTACCGATATGCAATCGAGTAATTGATTGCTCGCTACAGAGGATTCAGGATAAATCAATATTAGATAGAGGATTCTTTTGAGAAATCTTGATTACAGACATGTTATTATTGTGTTCATTTTATTCATAACTGTTCCAATAGTGATAAAGCTGACTTACAATCCTTCAAAAATTAAAAACCCTGTCATTACAATCAACAAAAAAAAGATCAGCAAAGTTGAGCTTAACAAACGGCTTTCAAAACAGTCTTACAATAAAGACATTGAAAGTCTTGTAAATTCAATTGTTATAAAGGAACTATTAATTCAGAAAGCTGTAAAATCCGGCATCCACAAAGACAAGAATTTTCAACAATCAATACAGAATTTTTATGAGCAATCCCTGATTAAATTACTATTGGACAGGAAATATGCCGAATTCAACCCTGAAATTCTTCAACCCCATGTAAATCGTTACGTTGAATTATCAGACAAAATAATACATCTTACAATTTCAGCATATAAAACACTGGAAGACCAGAAGTCCCAAAAAGCGCTTTCCCGGCAAAGAACAAGTATGCCCTTCAATAGTCTTTCACTCTTTCTTAAATATACAATAACAGGACTTAATATCGGTGAATCCTCTGGACCTGTTTTTTCTGAAGCCGGCACTGAAATATCTCAAAAACATTTCACAGTTTTCACATTTGACAGAATTGAACAGGCAGATAACACTATTGAAAAAGAAACAGATACAACTTTGATCAGGGAACTTCTTCAGGAACAGAGCAAAGAAGCACTTATTTCAGAATGGATTGATCAGTTAAAAAGAGACGCAACGGTCTCACTTTCACCTTCACTGATAGATAAAAAGCAGGAGGAATAATGGCCTCAGGGTATAAAAGAAAAAAATTCTTTTTTAAGAACGGCCCGCAGGGAAGGTATATATTCAGCTATTTTATCATAGCCGGACTTGTCATTACTGTTTTCACAATATTGTTATTGTATTTTTCATCCAGTACGCTTTCTATTACATACGATGACAACAACCTTTTATTAGGCAGTACACCGGATATTCTTCTCGACAGACTTTTGGGGATCCATGGTTTTTTAATATTATTTTTTGGTATTTGCATCATTTTCATTGCCACCCGTCTGACCCACAGAACAATCGGGCCACTCTTCAAGATTGAATCTACAATAAAAAAAATGACTGAAGGCGATATCAACCAAAATATAATTTTAAGACAAAAAGATGATTGTAAAAGTCTCGCTCAATCTCTTAATCATTTAAGTCTGTCAATTTGTGAAAAATTAAAAAATATAAAGACTATTCAAAACAATCTAAAACAAGTTATAGACCAGAATACAAACCTTGAAGAATCAGAACAGTTTGCAAGCCTGGGCGAACTAACCAGTTTAAGTGATAAACTTGAATCAGAATTATCCCATTTCAATTTATCCGATGATATGACAGAAAAAGAATAACTGCTGTTTTCATTCCTCATACCAGACTATAAAAACAGAAAGTCATATCATCTTATATCGGGAGTGGCCTTTATCAAAATTATGTCTTTTTTCGTAAAAAATATATTTTTAACATTCATCGTTATAGTTATCTTTTCCGGTCTGTCGTTTGGGAAAGAGATCAAAAGCAGATATACAACCATATCTTACGAAAACCCGAAACACCTTTATACATTTAATAACAAGCTGAACATGGGAAGACTGCGATATCTTTTACGGGGGAAAAAATCATTTACTGTTGAAGATGAGGTCAAAAATAAAATTGATGTTATCACAGAAAGTATCTGCGATATTCTTGAAATGCACCCTTCACGTCTTAAATATGCCATAACTCTGTTATTAGACAAGGATGGTGTAAAAAAAATCTTTGTTAAACTTCATGGTAAAATCTGGGAAAGTTCAGGGTTCTATCATACTCCAAACAACACGATTTATATATCAGTTAAGGATACTAAATTGAGTGTTCTTGCCCATGAAGTAGGCCACGTTATTGTAAAACACTATTTTAAAGTAAGCCCGCCTGTGAAAGTCCATGAGTTGCTGGCACAATTCGCTGAAAAACACATTACTGATTAACTCAAAGTTCCACCGTTTATAACGGCTTCAGGATTGTCATATACCAGTTTTTGAGCATGTTTTCTCCCGAGTATTTTAGCAGCTTCTTTTAAAGCCAAAGACAAACCTGGTTTTCGTGAATTCTCAGAATGCGCATCTGAGGCAATAATGTGAACCACTCTCTTTTTTAACAAATACTGTGAACATTTACGGATTCGACGACCAAAACTACCTGTAATACTATTTGCAGTTAATTGAATTCCTACACCTGATTTTTCAACAAGATCAACCAGAATTTCCGGTTGTTTAATAATTGAAGGGTTCCGTTCAGGATGCGCAATTAACGGTTTCAAGCCATGTGACGTAATATTTCTTATTATTTCAAAAGAGTTATGTGGGAGGTGACTATGGGGGAACTCAATAAGAACAAACCCGTTACCATTAATTGTGTATTTCTCAATTAATTCAACTGGCATACCAGAAATTATTTCAGCCCCCGGTAAAATTTCAACCGGAATAAACAACTCGATTAACCTATCATTAAGTTCATCAACCTTATTCCTGATATCGTCAGAGCTGATGATTTTTGCTCCAATATGTGGTGTGGCAACAATAGTTCTAACACCATCTTTGGCGGCAATTTTAGCCATTGCAATTGACTCATCAATTGTTTTCGCTCCGTCATCAACGGCATGAATTATGTGGCAATGAATATCAAGCATTTAATCTATCTTTTATTGTGCACTATCATCGTTAAATCATTCTTAATTTAATTAGTGCTTAAAATATTATATAATTCAGAAATCAAAAAATTTATTTTTTAAACTTAAAACCGATATTAATCAACAATAATTTTTTCCCTTTTAATTCTTTCATTATTACAATATAAAGAATGGTTAGGTCAAAATACTGGTTTTGTAAAAACAGGTTTTTTTAATTTAGAGTCCCTTGTTTCAAGGATTTATTATTAACCCATCAATTTTCTATCCTGGGGAATAATCTTTTGTTTCAACCGGCTCAATTTTTTTATAATGATCGGAGGGTTAGACATGTCGTACAATAATTTGATTCTTGAAGTTGAAAACAGTATTGCAACAATCACTTTTAACCGGCCAAAAGCTTTGAATGCTTTAAATAATGAGCTTCTTGGGGAGTTATCGGTAGTACTCGATGAAATAGAAAAAAACGAAAGTATTAACGTTCTTATTTTAACCGGTTCAGGGGACAAAGCATTTATTGCAGGCGCTGACATTTCAGAACTTGCTACATTTAACGCCCTTCAGGCAAAAATATTCTCAAAAAAAGGTCACGAGGCTATCGGAAAGCTTCAGGAGCTTTCAATACCAGTTATCGCAGCTGTTAACGGGTTTGCTTTGGGCGGCGGAAGTGAAATGGCCATTGCATGTGATTTTATTTATGCTTCAGAGACTGCTAAATTCGGTCTTCCTGAGATTACACTGGGAATCATCCCTGGGTTTGGGGGTACTCAACGTCTTCCAAAACTAGTTGGTAAAAACATGGCAAAAGAAATGATTTTTACCGGAAAAATGCTTTCAGCTGTAGAAGCTAAAGAAATTGGCCTTGTCAATAAAGTCTGTTCAGCAGACTCATTAATGGAAGATGTTCTAAAAACAGCAAAATCGATTGCTGCTAAAGGTAAAGTTTCCCTTCGTGCAGCAAAACAGGCTGTAAACGCATCTCTTGATGTTGACCTTAACACCGGATGTAATATTGAAATTGATGCTTTTGCCCTTTGTCTTGCAAGTGAAGATGCAAAAGAAGGCACAAGTGCTTTTCTTGAAAAACGTAAAGCGGAGTTCAAAGGGACATTAAGCTAATTTCTGAATAAAAATATGAGAAAAAAGCCTTAAATTTTATAAAATAAACGTAAAAATTAGAATCTGTCTCAAAAAAAAGATTTTGGTTCAAGTTCAAGGCCAGGCAAAATTTCAAACCGGAGGCGTAGCAGCGCTACGTTGAGGATTTTAAATTTTGCCTAACGCAGAAATTGGGACAAAAGATTTTTTTGAGATAGGTTCTAAAAAGGCCGGAGAAAAAATGATTTACAACATTGATTTTGAAACACTGCCAAGAGAAGCTCTTTCTGCTATTCAGCTCCAAAGGCTGAAAGCTACAATTGAAAATGTTTATGCAACTGTTCCTTTTTATAAGAAAAAATTCAAGGAAGCAGGCTTAACTCCGGGGGACATCAATTCTCTTGATGATCTTGAAAAGCTCCCGTTTACAACTAAACAGGATTTGCGTGATAACTATCCCTATGGGATGTTTGCCGTACCCATGAATAATGTTGTACGAATTCATGCATCCTCTGGAACAACGGGAAGTCCAACTGTTGTTGGTTATACAGCCAGAGATATACAAACATGGGCTGAACTCATGGCTCGAGCCCTTGCTGCTGGTGGTGCCACAAGCGACGATATTATACACAATGCCTATGGCTATGGTCTTTTTACTGGAGGACTTGGTGCACATTACGGAGCTGAAAAACTCGGTGCATCGGTAATACCTGTCTCTGGAGGAAATACAAAAAGACAAATTGTCATAATGAGAGATTTTAAACCGACAATTTTAACCGCAACACCATCATACGCACTGCACTTAGCTGAAGTTGCAAATGAAATGGGAATTAATTTTAAAGACCTGAGTTTCAAATACGGTATTTTTGGTGCTGAACCCTGGTCTGAAAACATGCGAGCAGAATTGGAAGAGACTCTAAATCTCAAAGCCGTTGACATATACGGTCTGAGCGAAGTAATGGGCCCCGGTGTTGCAATCGAATGCCACGAAGCACAGAAAGGGCTTCATATTTTTGAAGATCATTTTATTCCTGAAATTATTGATCCTGATACTGGGAAATCACTCCCTTATGGAGAAACCGGAGAGCTTGTCTTTACAAGTATTACAAAAGAAGCCTTTCCGATAATCAGATACAGAACAAGGGACATCACTTCACTTCATCCGGAACCCTGCATTTGTGGAAGAACACATGTCAGGATGAAACGCGTAAGCGGTCGTACAGATGACATGCTAATCATCAGAGGGGTCAATGTGTTTCCATCCCAGATTGAAAGCGTTCTGATGAAAACTGACAAAATTGAACCTCATTATCAGCTTGTCGTTGACAGAGTTGATAATCTGGATACTCTTACAGTTAAGGTAGAAGTTGGTGAATCTCTGTTTTCTGATGAGATAAAACTTCTTCAGACTCTCGAAACTAAGCTTTCAGATGATATTAAAGAATACCTTGGTGTTTCTGCAAAAGTCAGACTGGTTGAACCAAAATCAATCGAAAGAAGTCAAGGTAAAGCAATTAGAGTGATTGATAACAGAAAGATATAATTGATGGCGTCGTAAAAAGTCCCATCTACTTCACTTTAGTGATACGCCAGACTTTTGACGTACAACAGGTACTACTGCAAGCCTGGCAAATCACTAAAGTTTGTATATGGGCCCTTTTCCTTAGCCATGTAAATAATTTTTACGAGAGCTTCATAATTGATGTTCTCGTAAAAAATAGTTGTGTAACATAAGCAAAAACAAAGGAGACCTTAAATGAAAGCTGTACAGATTTCAATTTTCCTGGAAAATACTGGTGGTCGTATTGCTGAAGCAACATCAATTCTTGCAAATG
>JQIA01001893.1_pt1 | contig 11219 bp, 9 predicted proteins | sample 811431 | NCBI WGS metagenome assembly JQIA01 (sample SAMN02998118, study PRJNA258478) | marine sediment metagenome | biome: marine; feature: seafloor; material: sediment; isolation source: oil-polluted sediment collected from 3 locations (0.5 km, 0.7 km and 0.9 km)... | place: USA: Gulf of Mexico ... | reverse complement strand
AGATCAATAACGACTATTTCGAGGGTTCTGCATGAAACGCAGCTTATTTGTAACATCTAACCGCCTTGGCGAGGCGGAAATGACACCGGACATAAAGCCGTCGTCAACGCAGCCATGATCGGGCTGGATTTTCCGCTTGGACCTTCCATAACCCCAACCGCCGCTCAGCTAGACATAACAGCGAGCAAGCTTAGTCTATCCAGCGACAGCCGCCCTATCATTGCCTTTGCGCCAACAGCTAATTTCCCAGACAAACAATGGCACAATGAAAACTATCTATCGTTAGCAAAGGCCTTGACTGCCGAAGGGGCAGCCTATGCCGGAGCGCGGGTTGCTATTTTTGGCGCCCCCGGTGAGGAAGCGCAAGCAGCGCCCGTTGTTGAAGGGTGCCTGAAAATCAAGTCATTGACCTCGTGGGCAAAACCACCCCGTCAGAAGCCGCAGCGTTTTTATCAAAAGCCCAGCTGTTTGTAGGTAATGATTCCGGTCTAATGCATACAGCCGTTGCTGTAAACACACCCACAGTCGGACTTTTTGGTATTGGGAAGCCCGCTGTATATGGCCCTTGGGGTGAAAACACCCTATGCCTGAAAAGCACACCGGCCGGAACACCTATCTGCGAGGCGCCGTCACAGTCGGGCGGTGACGCCCTTCCCGTATCTTACGTTTTATCTCAAATCGAAACTTTTCTTAAAAACCGCAAGCAGCCTACTTAATCAATCAAACGGTCTCCGGTTTTGTGTCCTATGGGAACCGCATTACCGCCAAACTGGTTATTATACAGATCCGCATAGACACCGTGTTTTTCGAGCAATTCTTTATGCGATCCACTTTCTGCCACTTGCCCCTCAACAATTACGTAAATGAGATCGGCATCAAGAATGGTTGATAGTCTATGGGCAATAACAAGAGATGTTCGCTCTTTCATCAAGCGCGAGAGAGCAATTTGAACTTTACGCTCAGCTTCCGTGTCAAGCGCCGAAGTTGCCTCATCAAGCAACAAGATGGGAGCATCTTTCAGCATAGCACGGGCAATGGCAATGCGCTGTTTCTGACCACCAGACAACCGAACGCCATCAGTGCCAACTCTAGTGTTATATCCGGCAGGCAGCGTTTCTACAAAATCGTGAACCGCAGCTGATTTTGCCGCTTCAATGATTTCGTCTTCACTGACGTCTTCTCTGCCATAAGCAATATTGGCCGCAATGGTATCGTCAAACAGGAAAATATCCTGACTAACCAGTGCGAATTTTTCGCGTAATGACTGGATCGTGACATCCCTGATATCTTGCCCGTCGACGGTTATTTTTCCAGCGCTAACATCGTAGAAACGCGGCATCAGATTCAATATAGTCGACTTGCCACCCCCTGATGGGCCAACCAGTGCCACCCTTTGTCCAGCGCCAAGTTCTAGTGATATATTTTTAAGAACCGGCTCTTCGCTGTCATAGGCAAAGGCTACTTTGTCAAAAACAATCCGCCCTTGATGAAGCTCAAGCGGCGTGGCATCAGCTTTCTCAGTAACTTCATCAACGATATCAAGAAGGTCAAATATCCGCTGAGCAGCAGCGAGAGAGTTTTGCATTTGAGGTGCAATTTTCGCCACACTCTTAATGGGCTGATAGGCTAACATTACGGCCGTAATAAATGCGAAAAATGTACCCGGTGTCGTTTCGCCAGCGGTAACACTGCTGGCACCGTAAAAAATAATACCTGCAATCACTAAACCAGAGAGGCTTTCCACTATAGGGTTGCTCGTCGCTTGAATTCGCATAGCTTTGAACTGGTATTTAAAGCGATTTTCGATTTCCACGTCGCCCGCAGCTTTCGTTTTATTTTCTGTCCCGTAAGCCTTGATCACGCGGATACCTTGGAAGGCTTCTTCCAAAAACGTACTAAAAGTCGCTGTCTGGTCGAGCACCTTAGCGGAGGCTTTTCTTGACCTTTTTCCCAGCTGACGAATGGCCAGGGCGCCCGGTGGAAGGGCTATAAAAATGAAAAGCGCCATCTTCCAATCATAATAAAAAAGAGAGGCAATCAAAAACAGAGCAGTCAAACTGTCTTTGGTCATAACCACAAGAGTTTGCGTCGAACCTTGACGAAGTAAATTCGTATCAAAGACAAATCGCGATATGAGCTGCCCGGTAGAATTTTCATGGAACCATGCCAAGTCCGCCATCACAAGTTTCGCAAATAGGTTTGATTGAATCTTGGCAATCACCCGCGTGCCCACCCAATTCATCATCACAGCTTGCCCATAAGAAGCCATGCCGCGCAGCGAAAAGATCACAACAACGGCCAACGTCGTATATAAAATAACCTCAGGGTTTTTATCGAAGAAAACTTCATCCACGATGGGCTTCATAATGAAAGCTGTCGCCGCAGTGGTAATAGCGCCAATGATCATAAAAAATACGGCAGCTACAAGACGCCATTTGTATTGCAAGACATATTCACGCAACAACCGACCATAGAGGACAGACGTTTTCTGACGTTCATGTGCATCTGTTTTTATAGTGTTCGGTTTTGGCGTTTGGGTCACTCTTCTTCTCCGCTTGGAAACGATTTTTGTTTCCGGGATTTATACGACACCGGTAACATGCTACTTATTCCCTATACAGAAGAAACACATAAGTACCAACCCTGCTGGGTTCAATGATGTCACGAAGCAACAGTCGTAATATCCCACTGCCCGCTACTTCACCGCAAATACGAGACGACGAATTTATGTTAAGATTGTTCCCCAAAAAGCAGACCCGGGTCACATTACCGGAGAACACACGTGTCATTGCAATTGGTGATATCCATGGGCAGCTTAATCGGCTCGTAAAAGTCTTAGCGCTGGTTGATCGATATAGAACAGCCAATCCCGTGTCCAATGATCACTTGGTATTTCTAGGTGATTACACAGATCGGGGAGCCGGTTCTGCAGAGGTTATTGAATTATTGGCAAGCCGGCGCCTAAAGAATACCGAACAAGCCCACACTGAAACCTATTTGCGCGGCAACCACGAAGTCTTGGTGCAAGAAGCCTTAACCCAAACAGGAACCCGCGGTGATTTGTGGTGGCGGAACGGTGGCCTCTATACGGTTTCCAGTTATTTGCAGTATCAGAGAATTGAAATTCCGCTCAACGCTTCCAATGACGATTTGCTGAAACTCTTTCGGGATCATTATCCAAAAAAACACGCCGACTTTATGAGGTACCTTCAGGACAAAGTGAAAATTGGGCCCATCGTCTGCGTGCATGCTGGTCTCAAAATGGATGTAGAGTTGGAGGAGCAAAGCCAAGAGGATATGCACTGGATACGAGATCCCTTTCTGCACTGGAAAGGAGCTCAAAAAGACTTTTTAGTGGTACATGGCCATACTATTACCCCAAAATATCGCCCCGTCATACAGGATCACCGCGTTGGTATAGATACGGGAAGCTACAAAAGAGGCGGACGGATTACAGCTGCCATTTTTGAGAAAAATCAGGTGAAATTTTTGAGTAATGGCACGAAAAAAGGCTTCCAGATGACGCCCTTTTCTTAAAGCTCTCTCTCCGATCGCCTAACGCGATACAGTAAGAAAATCGACAAAATCAGCCCGACAACTGAACAAGCTGTCATGAGCAAAAAGGCGTAAGTTGGTGAAATTTTGAAAACATAGCCAGACGCCATCGTCAGGACGCCAAAGAAAATCCCCATGGACAAACTGTCATACAATCCTTGAGCCGATGCCGAGATTTCCGGAGGAACACGTTTACTCATATACGCAATGAGCGACATATAGAGCAGCGCGAAGGTGAAGGCATGTAAGGTTTGCCCCACAATAAGCGCTGGCAAGCTGGTCCCGTATGCGAGTAATGTCCAACGAACAATTCCGCCCATCGCAGCAACTATAATCATTGGCATGGCACCAAAACGATTAATTAGTCCAGCAGACGCACTAAACATACCAATTTCTGCTATAACGCCCACCACCCACAGACCTGTAATAACCGTGTTACTATATCCAAGAGATTTCCAGTAAATGGCGCTAAAGGCATAAAGGGTGGCGTGGGTTGATAGTAGCAACGCAACAGTTACCAAAAACAAAGGGAAATTTGGCAGGCTCAATGGCTTGAAAAACGGCGCCTTATTGCCCGAGGGCTTGGTGTGAATACGCGGCACAGAGTAGGCTGCAAAAACCAGCGCAATGGATGTTATCAGCATGGCAATATAAATTGCCTTTAATCCATAATGATCTGCCATCCAACCAACAGTGAGCGTGACGACGATAAAACTAAAAGATCCCCAGCGCCTAACCTTGCCAAACTCCAAACCCAGAAGCTGCCCAAGCCGCATGGCTAATCCGTCCGACAAGGGAATACCCGTAGAGAGAGCCGCCCCCGCAACACCCCAAACAACTGCATACATGACCCAACCATTCAGAAAGGGCAGAAGAGCCAATCCGGCAACCACGCTGAGGGACAGGGCAATCATTACGCGGCGGCGATCCCCCACCACATCTGCAATCCAAGAGGTCAGCGGGACGATGATTAACTTCAGCCAATAAGAAACACCCAGAACCACTCCCACATACTCAAGCGAAATCTGTCCTTCAAGCCATCTTGGCCATAAAGGAATAGCAATCCCATACACCGCAAAAAACGCAGTGTAATAGCCCGTGAGCCGAAGCCCCGCAGCACGCTTTGTATAAGTTGGTAATGTCATAGACTATCTTTCGGAAGGTTCCGGATCTTATTGTGCCATTTACAGTCCCGCCAGCTAATTATCAATTCATGTGACAAAAATCACTTTACATTCCTAAGAATATATTTACATTCCTAAGAATACAAAAGGAGATCAACATGAACAGACGCGCATTTTTAAGAACAATTGGTGGTACCGGAGTAATTTTTGCAGCAAGTGCTGTTGGGCTTTCGCAATGCGATCAAATGCCAAGCGACGCCATTGCTCCGTGGTCAGGCCCTAGCAATCAAGTATCTGATCGAGAATGGGTCTTGTCCCATGCATTGCTCGCACCAAACCCCCATAACATGCAGGCATGGATCGCTGATCTTACAGAAGACGGCGCAATTACACTCTTTGCCGATGGCACGCGCCTGCTGCCTGATACAGATCCGTTCTCCAGACAAATCCTAATCGGACAAGGTACCTTCTTAGAGTTGCTTTCCATGGCCGCCACAGAAAGAGGGTTGGATGCAAAAATCACAATGTTCCCAGAGGGAGAGCCTGCCACTGATGAGCTGGATGTTTCCAAAAAACCGGTTGCTCATGTCAAACTATCACCCAATTCCGCGTTCGCTAAAGATGACCTGTTTCCCTTCATTACATCTCGCCGATCCAACAAACAGGGATATTTACAAGAAGCCCTGCGGCCAGAGCATCATTTGGCTTTATCAAAATTACCATTGTTAAAAGGGCAACAAATGGGTTTTGCCGTGGGCGAAGAAAAAGTCTCGCCGTATCGGACCATAGCAAGGGAGGCGATCACCCTTGAAATGAATATTCCACGCACCCTTGCGGAGAGTATTGAGCGCACCCGAATAGGGGCAGACGAGATTTCTAAGCATCGTGATGGAATAGACCTTCACGGACCGATGTTCTATTGGCTGAAGAAATTCGGTGCCATGACAAAAGAAAAAGCCATTACACCCGGGACTATGGCCCATCAGGGCGGAATGGATTACGCGCTTGGCTGGGCGAAAGAGACACATAACATGGGGTGGTTGATCAGTGAGACTAATAGTCGTTCAGCGCAAGTGGAAGCCGGTCGCAGCTATGTGCGCATCAATTTGCTCGCCACCAAACTTGGGGTTTCCATACATCCAGTCAGTCAGATCTTGCAAGAATACCCAGAAATGCAGACGTTGCAGGAAAACTTCAACCAAAGGATTGGCGTACAAGACAGTCAACGGGTCCAAATGTTTTATCGAATTGGCTATCAAAAGCAGGTCCCCCCTTCCCCAAGACGGCGTGTGGCTGATATAATCAGAACATGACGAAAAAACCTGTATCTGACCTGTCTCTTGATTTTCGAATTATCAATTGGATTGGTATAATTGAGCAACTAACTGCTGAAAAATCCAGACAACTGCTGGAGGGGACCGATGTGCCTCCTCCGCAGTTTAAGCTGCTCAATCATTTCAGCCACCGACCGGACGAAGGCAAGACTGTCATGCAAATCGCAACCGCAATGCAGCAACCTCAACCGGGGATCACAAAAACCGTCGCGAAAATGGTCTTGAAACAATACTTGAGAGAACAAGCAAATCCAGATGACGGTCGGTCAAAAATTTTATTTCTGTCAGATACCGGAAAAGCGGCTCACCTTATGGCGAGAACACGCTTGATTGCAGGGATGAGCCAAACCTTCGACGGTTGGGATGAGGCTGACAAAAAGCAGTTTTTCGAGCATCTCGATCGCCTGAAAATCTTCCTTGATGCCAACCGATAGAGGTTCAGTCTTGCGTCTCAAGTTTGGACGCTGTGCGCAGATTAATAATGAGAACACCTGCCAATGTGATCATCCCACCAACAATAAATTTCCAGCTGATAGGTTCATCGAAAACAAAAACACCAAACCCAACACCGAAAAGCGGAGCAAGCAGTCCATATGGTGTCAAAACAGATACGGGATATTTTTGGACCAAATAATACCAACTGCCGTGGGCAACTATTGTCGTCACAACAACTGTAAACATTAAAGCCGCAACTGAGGCCCAATTGACTGTCATAATGGCTTCGACTTGACCTTGTTCAAACAACAATGAGAAGACGAGCAATACTGGAAAAGATATAGCGGCAATCCAGGCTTGCATGGCCATTGCACCAACGCCGTTGGCCTTTCTCATCAAAATAATGCCGCCGGCCATACAAAAGGCTGCACCCGCCACCAACATTACGCCCGTTAAATGGTTAAAAACGATCGGATCGAATCCCAAAACCATAACCCCGCTAAACGCTAGCAGCAGCCCTAAAACTCGGCGCCACCGGATAGTTTCGCCTAAAAATATAACTGCCATAACAAGGGAAAACGGGGCAACTAGCTGAATAGTGATGGCGACCGCAGAAACACCCCCTGCGGCATTTAGCCCAAGATACAATAACGTAAAATGAACGATACCGACCAATAGGGAAATAGCAAAAACGATGCGCATACTTCCTTTGACAGGTCTTAAAAACCAACACAAAAGCAAGGCAACGAGGAAGAACCGTAGGGATGTAAATAAAAGCGGGGGATATTGCTCCATTGCGACTTTCGCAGCGACAAAGGAGAAGCCCCAAATTACATTCACAATTAAAGCCAGCCCAATGTGAAGAAGCGTCATATGATTTTCCTTTTGGGAAATGGCGTGAAAAAGTTTGTCAGTGATAGATTGCCATCCAACAAATGTCAAAATATGTTAAAAACAACAGTCATTAAACGAGTAAGCCTATTATGGAAATCGAACGTAAATTTCTAGTAACAGATAATCGTTGGAGGTCATCTGTACAGAAATCTGAGAAAATTGTGCAGTTTTATCTAACTGATGAGACCCAACATCCCACCGTTCGCTTGCGCATTAAAGAGGACACAGGCCTTCTAACAATTAAGTACCCGTCGGTATCGTCAACGGTTCTTGCCCGTGAAGAATTTGAATATCGTATTCCCGTTGCTGATATTGTCGCACAGCAACATCTCGCAAAAGGGAAGATCATCCAAAAGACAAGACATCACGTGTTAGGCCCTGACAATCATATTTGGGAAGTGGATGTATTCGAAAGCCCCGATCCACATCTAATTCTTGCGGAAATCGAACTTAAAACCCTAGACGAGCAAATAGAACTGCCTGTATGGATTGCCAAAGAAGTGACCAGCGATAAAAAATACCGGAATCTCATGATGGCTTTTTCATAAGACCCAATTAGCTGGCCTCAGCTTGCAGGCGGGAGACTTCCAATACCGTTACCATCTCCTTAACTAACGGCTCCAGATTAATGGGTTTGCTCAGCAAGGCATTCAGTCCCGTTGCTGCCAGGCTATTTTGTGACTGAGAGGTTTCATCCCCCGTCAACCCAATTATGGGAATATTGCGGGTAACGGGGTTTGAGCGGATAAGCTTTGTCGCTTCAAGACCGCTCATATTTGGCATCTGTAGATCCATAATAATGAGATCAAAGGTACTTTTCGCTAAGGCATCCAACACCTGATGCCCATCTTCAGCAAGGGTAACCGATGCTACCATCGGCGATAACATGGCATTTAGCAAAATCCGGTTCACGACGACATCGTCAGCAACGAGAACTTTGGCATCTTTCAAAATATCTTGATCAGAGCCATCGACAGCAACGCCTTTCGCAACTCCGTTTGAGCTTGTCTCGTCTCCCAAAGCTTCTTTAGTTGGAACCCTAATTGTAAATGTAGTGCCTTCACCAACGATACTGGTAACAGAGATCGAACCACTTAAAACATCCACCAGTGTTTTTGCTATGGCAAGACCAAGACCTGATCCAGAATGCCCTTCCCCTCCAGCGCTTCGTGTAAATCGATCAAATAAGGTGATCAATTCAACATTTTCAATACCAATGCCCGTATCTTCGATAACGAATTGCAGCTCAGGCGTTATGGAAATTTCAGTGTAGGTCGCAGTGACACGTATATATCCAGTTTCCGTAAACTTCACTGCATTTCCGATGATATTCACCAACACTTGCGTAATTTTCTTTTCATCAAGCATCAACAATTGAGGCACAGAATCGCGAACACTGAAATTGAGTGCCACTGTCTGTTCGTTTTTTCCAACGGCTACAATATTCTGAACGTTGCCAAAGACAGCTCGAATATTCACCACTGAATCATAAACATTCAGACTGTTGCTTTCGGCTCGCTGTAAATCCAAATAATCATTGATCAGACTAATAATGTAATCACCTGATTGTTGAGCCGTTTTAACAACAGATCGCATAGGTTCTTCGATCCCATTATCCAGTAAATACTTTTGAGAGGCTAAGACACCTTGAAGCGGAGAACGAATTTCATGGCTAAGAATCTCAAGGAATTCTGTTTTTTCACGCAGTGTTTGCATATTCTGGTTACGCACCGCTAATCGCCCTTTGATGTAACCAACAACAAGCAACCATAAAACAATCAGCACCACCAATATTGCGAGAAAAATAATTCGAGTTAATTTTTGGTCTGGAGAGGTTGTGGTCCAACCGGCAATAGGTTTTACGGCCATAATCCAAGAGCCATTGCCAAGGTCTATTTCGTATAAAACGCTTTCCGAGTGGCCATGGAACATTGATTCCTCGCCGTAAAAAACGGCACCGTCATGCCCCAGTCCGTCTTGGCCTCGAATTGCCAATTCATACTCGCCTGCAAACTCATCAATCTTCAGATCCTTATAGATCACAGCAAGGTCTACTGGTGCAGAAAGTATCCCCCAAAGGTCTTTGGTATCGGTAAGCGTATCAACAAATACAGGCAACCTGATAATGAGCGCTTCCCCACCTTGAATGAGAGTTACCGGTCCCGCCACAACTGGTTTACCTGCCCGGATGGCTTTGTAAACGCCACTTTTTTGGTCTTCGGGACCTTTTCGATAATCTAGTCCTATAACCGATTTATTTTCTTCATAGGGGAATACGTACTCCACAATTAAGTTTGGTGCGGCGGCAATATTTCGGATGGCTGGATGTGTTCGCGTCACGGACTCAGCATATTTTGCGTAGTCTTCTGGCGTCACGTTGGGATTAGATTCAATGAACGCCCGCAATCCATATAGAATATTTACATCGAGAGAAATCCGAGCAGAAATATGCGTCTTCAAATCTTGCGCTTTATTCGCCATTTCAAGGCGCTGTACTTCTCGCGCTTCGATGACTTTGTGCCTCTCGACCTGCCATTCTAAAGCTAACAAAATCACAACGCCCGCAACCAATGACACTGCAGAGATTATTCTATAGGTATTCATCCATTAGCCATTTTTCGTTTTATCCAAGATCCCGACCCTATTCATTCACAGTGGGCTTACGGTGATAAAAAACAGCTTTAAAACTAACAACATTAATGTGAATATTACGTTAGCAAAATGGGAATAATTTTATCTATTAACCTCCGCCAGAAGCGCCGCATTTCCACCGGATGCTGTGGTATCAACGCTTAAACATCTTTCTTGAACAAACTCTCGCCAACTTTTTCCACTTTGAAGTGACGAGATAATTTTACCAGATCGATCTGCCAGATTTTGCCGCACAGATCTCAAATCAACTACCTCAGCGGATGAAATACAGACAGCATCCAGCAGGTTATTTCGCAATATTTGCTGAGGTGTGTTGACGCATATCACAATGCCTTTCATCGCCCCAAATTGCGCTAAAACCGCGATCAACTCATCAGTAGTTTGATCAGATTGCGAGAGCAACACACCGTTTCCAGATAACAGTGAGATCAGCGTATCTTCCAACCAGTTTAACCCTGCAATCCAAATCAGACCACGCCCGTGGAACGTCAGTAAATTCCTCTCTCCAGTTGGACTGGCGCACTGCCGGGCCTCCATATAGTATCCGGCTATTCGGTCCTGAAGTTTTTCAGCATCTACCGCCTTCAATCCCGCGAAATGAGAGATCACGGATTGCATAATTTCTATCCGTTCTGCACAGGCCTCCCATTTGGTCTGCGCAGATTTCAATCGACTGAATTGTGCACTTAGATCTGTGGCATCCGAAGCATAAACAATCGATTTAGCAGTCGCTTCAGTAGATCTCACCAGCGCCTTGGGCACTTGTAAAAACTTATGGAGATATAACGGACCACCTGCTTTAGGCCCCGTACCAGATAGCCCTTCGCCGCCAAAAGGTTGCGATCCAACAACAGCTCCAATTTGGTTTCGATTAATGTAAAGATTTCCCACATGAGCTGCTGCCGCAACCTCTTCAACCCGGTTATCAACCCGTGTGTGAAGGCCTAACGTCAAGCCGTATCCCGCACCGTTAATGGCTTCTAGAACGGTCTTAATTCCACCAGATGGATAGGTTGCAAGATGAAGAACCGGTCCAAATATCTCTTTGTCCATCTCTTCAATACCGCCCACACGGACTAAGGTTGGCGCAATATAGTACCCCTGATCCTCTATTGCACTGGGTACAGTCATTTTTTTAATGACTGCCCCTTTTTCTGCCATCTGATCAACGTAAGTATCAATAGTCTCCTTTGCCTTTTCGTCAATTACTGGCCCAACATCAGTG
>JQIA01001892.1_pt1 | contig 11220 bp, 6 predicted proteins | sample 811431 | NCBI WGS metagenome assembly JQIA01 (sample SAMN02998118, study PRJNA258478) | marine sediment metagenome | biome: marine; feature: seafloor; material: sediment; isolation source: oil-polluted sediment collected from 3 locations (0.5 km, 0.7 km and 0.9 km)... | place: USA: Gulf of Mexico ... | reverse complement strand
ATAAGAATCAGAATAGAGCATGTTGTAAGCGGCGTAAAACGATATAGAATCGTTAAAGATAAATACAGAAACTGGGTGCGAGGCTTCTCTGATTTGATTATGGAAATCGCCTGCGGACTGCACAACTTGAGATTGAGGTTCCGTCCGTGGCAGGAAGTCAATCTCCAAGATCTATAAGATCGGTATAATGTCTAATAGATTGGCCACCACTCAGAGTGGACGTGTAAACCCTTTTTATTGCGTCGTAATGTGACAGTTGTTATTTGTATTATTGAGTTATGTTGTTCGTGAGAAATTTAAGTGATTTGAAGATGGCAGTTTGGATTGTTTATAACATAAATTAACCAATTATTATGGGGACAGTCAGAATATAACAACTTCATATTTAATTTTTTTAATACCTTAATTGAAGCCCGATTATTTTTACATACGCTTGCAAATAACTTCGGTAGATATAATTGATTAAATCCATAATGAATTTGTGCATGACCGATTTCCGTCGCATACCCTTTTCCCCAAAGGTCTTTTTTTATTGCAAAGCAAAATTCATATTCTCTTTCCTTAAGAAGGATAGATTTTAATACTCCAGCAATTCCAATAGGTTCATTTGATTCTCTTAAGGCTAATACACATAATCCGTACGGAGCTGGTCGAAATAATAATTTATCTCTGATGTATTTTTCAGCTTGCTTCGTGCTTAATCCATTCATCATGTCTCTTTTGGTAAAGAGATGTTGAGTTACTGTAGTATCTGTAAATACCTTTGAAACCAAGGAGGCCATGTCCTGTTCTTCTGTAATCCGTAACACTAATCTTTTCGTGCTAAAAAATTCCATCTTCTTGTCTTAGGGTATCCGCATAAGATTCAAAGGGTTGTTGTGATGAATTCAATGACTGTCTTGAGTCTGCAAGTGCCACAGCAACACAGAGTGTTGGTTCTTTGGAGGTTGAATAGACTACAGAAGAGAATATCACAGAATTTCCAGAATTGAATACCAACCATTGGATCGAAGAATTCGAGGAAACGGTAAGAGGTGCATCAATTGCGAGACCAGCTTTTTTCATTGATTCTCGGGCAGTCCAGACACGTGTAGCTGAAACATCTGTAGATTCCTGAGTAATGTCCGCAACGATCTTTGTTAGTTTAAAACCATCTCGACCCAACATGGCTGTCCAACCTTCTCTTTGTTTATGTACGATGTGTTGCAAATCGCAACCGATGGAAGTGGAGCCCGTAACAGTTAGTTTCCAATCGCCACTGTAGGATGCGGATTTGAACTTCGAGTCAGTTAAAGGGTCTGGTTTACCATCAGGCCGATGATTTGGAGCGATAAATTTTCTTTCTCCTTTGTTTGCAATTGATGTGATTAAAACTTTTGCTTCTGCCTTTGGTTTGATTGCGGCAATCTTTCGTTCAAAAAACGGTGCGATAAGAAAAGGAGAATTGAATTGTAAACGAGGCGGCGTTCCTATAATATGTAATTTTATCTTCTGCCAATGTTCAGTCAATGCCCCTTTATCATTAAAAATTTTTAGATCGTAAATTAATTGATTACCTTGATCTTCAATCTCTGTGGCAAGCATTCGGTAATAAGAATGATGAGTGTCAAGGACATTCATTGTAATCCTTTCAACCGCAATAGGGATGACAATTTTATGTGGAATGCAGACCTGAATGGCGTGTAGTGCGGCATCGCGAACACCGGGATCGCCTAGTAAAAAATCTTGAGGAAGATTTTGAGAAAACCATTGAGCCTGGTCATTGGGAGAGAGTTGTCCGCAGCAACGACGCGCTTCGATTATCTGATAGCTTTGAATTCGCCTGAATCGACCGTCTTGGAAGAGCACATTCTGATAGAGAGATTGAGAAAGGTTGAAAGGCTGAATTTTGGCTGTTGGCAGATTTTTACATTCTATCGTATCGTTTTGGGAGTCTTTTCTCTGTTGAAGAGTACATCGAGCTTCGACATGATTGACTTGGAAATCGGTGCTAGAGCATCGAATTGTTAACGAAATATCTTGGTCGACAGTACGAAGGGCCGCCAAATGGAGGGTGATTTTTTCAGGGGCTATATCTTCTGGTATCACGATGGCTTTATGAAAGATAACATCATGGAATAACGGGGTCATTGACCCCGTTGTTTTTTGCATTAATACAAAGGCAGCCTCGGTCATTGCTTCCAATGCCATAGCCGCAGGTAAAACGCGTTCGCCATTGAGTACGTGATCGTTGAGGTATAGATCTGATTTTGTTGACAGGTGGCACTCAGCGACCAGCTCTACTCCAGGGTAGTACACCGGAATGGATTCGATGAAACGAAATGATTTATGGGATGGTGGATCAACCATCACTGTCGGCAGATTGCCGAACCTGCCTGTGACAATGAGGCTCACCGGTAAATTGGGAGTATGGATTAATCGTAGAAACTCCCACACTCCATCGTCAATGGATATGGGGGAGATACCTTGTTCAGCAAGGGTATCGAGACGACCAAGCCGTTGCCCCATGCCGGTTCCCGACCACACCGACCATTCAATGGACCGACATCGGCAGTTTTGATACTGTGATTGAAATTTTTCCGTTTCATGGCTTAACCACTCATTTGCTAAAGCATAATCTGCTTCTCCTTGAAGACCAATACGAGCGATTATTGAACTAAAGCAGACCAATAATTTGAGTTGTTTGGGATCAATCGCTGAGAGTAGATTTTTTAGGCCGTCGATTTTCGGTGAGAGAGTAGAATGCAGATCGTTCATTGAGAGCTGTGCAACTGAGCGGGGGATATTTAAGCCAGCGCCGTGAACTACACCAGTCACTGGGAGGCCGAGTTCGGCAACACCAGTGGTCACAGCCTCGACAACCTGATCAGCATGAGTTACATCCGCACGTTGATAGCTTGTCTGTACGTTAGCTTGGTATAGTCGCTCAAGGTTATTCGCCAGCTCAATGTCTTCCTCAATAGCAGATCGTCCCAGTATGAGCAGAGCACAGCCTGTTTTGCGGGCAAGTTGATATCCGCATTCAGCGCTGATACCTTTGCCACCACCTGTTATAAGAATTACATCACGATTATTAATAAAATCGTACTGTTCATTAAATGGTAAGGCATTGAGTAATTTCAAGCGAGGTTCTTTGCATTGTCCGGTTTTATCGATAAAAATTTCTTTAAATTTTCCATGCACTCCACTGTCGATTTCTCGAATAAGCTGCTCCGCAGGATTGATTGTTTCTTGGAGAGAACGATTAACGACCAGTATGTTGCTCTCTGGATTTTCAAGAAAAAATGACCTGGCAAACCCACCTGCTCCCCAACCGTATTGTAAGATAACAAAATATATAGTATTATCTAATGCTTTGGCTTGTTCGAGATACCGTTGGGCAGCCTGCACTAAAGCTGTCAGCTCATTAAGACCTGGCTCAGGTGTAAGGCAAATGAGAACCCCATGACCATGCGGACCAGCATTGAGTTGCTGGAGCAGATCCTTTTCATTTTTTAATAATTTTCCAAATCCTTCCCATGTTCCATGGGCAAGTTGTTGATACGTTTCTTTAAACTGAGCAGGTTCTCGGGAAATTTTGAAATAACGTATCCAACTATCCACACCTGTTGGCATTATTTTGTGATCTACCTGTTGGGCAATGCCAAATTCCTTGAGCTGATCCATGGCCTCAGCAATGTCAACAATGCTGGCATTGGCGTATTGGGTGGGGTCTACAGGGGGGAGCAAATCGACAGATGCTGTAAAGCGAGCGATAATTTCTCCGACAGTGATTGAATTAAGATGTAGATCAGATAACATTCGACTACCATCCTGCAACGTCCATATAGGCAGGCCTGTATAATCAGCTATAATCTGGCGGAGATGTTCACGAGTACTACCAAAATTATCCGATTTCGTTACTTGAAGACCTCTTGACTCTTCAACGGGTTCAGGGGAATCTGCTATTTTTTTTCCCTGTGGAATAGCTTCACAGGGGTTCTGGAAAAATGTGGAACTCCAGCGCCAATCAAAACGTCGAGAAAAGCGATCATTGAATAACTCTTTTATTGTCGGTGTACAATTGAGAATATAAGCTGCGGCAATAGCGTGTAACAAAGGTGATAATGATTTGCCTCCGATATCAGTTGAAATAACCGGTTTATCATTAAATTTATGAACCAGATTTGTCAACAATTCACCAGGCCCTATTTCAAGGAAAAGATCGACTTCCTGAGCAGCTAATTTGATGGCTGACAAGAAGTGTACAGGCGTGGTCACTTGATCGCGTAGATGAGTGACGAAGTTTGTATTAGGGGCGAGTGGGGTACCTGTGACTGTAGAAATGATTTTTCGTTTGGCTTTCTGGAAAGAAATATTACGCAATATTTTTTCAAACTGACTCGCAACTCCTGCCATCAATGGTGTATGAAAAGCATGAGTTACATTTAGTATGGTTGTCAGCACCCCGTCGGTGCGTAATGCAGCAGTAACCGCTTCAATTTTCTCACGCTTGCCTGAAATGACAGTCTGTTGCGGGGCATTGATGTTGGCAACAAACACATTTTTTTGCTCATTGATTGCTGCAATCGTTTGCTCATATTCCGCTGCAACGGCTGCCATGGCTCCAATGGTATTTATGTCTCTGGCCATAAGATGACCGCGTTTTTTAACCAAATGCAGTAAGGTTTCTCTGTCAAAACAACCCGCCCAATGGAGAGCGGAAAGTTCACCCAAACTGTGACCAACTGCTAGATGTCCTTGTATACCCAACTTCTTTAAGATCTCAAGTCCGCCAAGCGATGCAGCTACAATCGCTGGCTGAGTAAAGTCCGTGTTGTCCTGCTGATTGAATGAATCCAACCTCGCTTGTTGATAGACCTGTTGCACCGCATCGAAGCGATGGGCATAACAACCCCCTTCAGCACGTACAGGTGCTCCTTGGCCTGAGAAGAGAAAGCCTATTTTCCCTTGCGGATTCCCACCAGAAAGGAATATTCCATCAGCCGCTGAGAAATGGATAACGTCGTCACTGGAGGAGGCTAAGATTTTCTTCAGGAGTTTAAGTTTGCGATCTAATTCTTCGGGTATTGAGGCGACAAGGGCGGCTTTCCAGAAGTTCAACTTACCTGCTGTGGCACGACGTGATAATTCAGATGCCAAGTCAGTGAGTTCAGCCTGTGAACATTTTTTTACAATCCCGGTAAGATGATCAATCATCCACACTAACCCCTGCCTTTTTGTGGCTGAAAACAAGAACAGCTCTGCATCCTGAGATCCTGTAAAATTACTAAGAGAACGAGAGCTTGCTGCACCAATTCGAGCTTGTGTCGAGGGAGCAATGTTTTCTTCAATGGTGATGTGTGTGTTGATACCTCCGAAGCCCATTGCGTTAATACCTGCTCGGCGTGCCGTATTGTCTGCCTGCCACCTTTTGGCTTGAAAAGCAGGGGTCAGGTTATCGGTATTCATTTCCAAAAGTGAATGTGGTTGCTGACAAGCCGTTGTTGGCGGGAGAATATTTTCGCGGACACACATCGTTGCTCGTAACAATCCTGCTAATCCAGCTGCTGCCTTAGTGTGACCGATATTAGCCTTAATGGAGCTGATTATCGCAGGATGAATTGGTTTTTTATTATGTTGGCGTGCATTAATCAATGCTTGTAATTCGGCGGTATCTCCAATTTTTGTGCCGGTTCCATGGCCTTCAAAATACCCAACGGTTTCAATTCCATAATCGGCACGCCTGTAACAACGTTGCAACGCGAGTATTTGCCCTTCAGGATCAGGACGTGTCAACCCACCTCGACCATCCGAAGAAATTCCCCAACCGCAGATAGTTGCATGAATAGACTTGCATTGTTTTAAGGCATCTTGATAGCGCATGAGCGCGACAAAACCACAGCCTTCGCCCGGCCAAAATCCTTCTGATTGTTTATCATAAACTCGCATTTCATGATGGGCCAATGCAGCAGTGCGGGAGAATCCAATCATTTCAAAGGGATCAATGCTTAAATCAACACCACCGGCAAGAACCATATCGGCATCACCCGAAGCAAGTGCCGAACAGCCATCAGCAACAGCAAGCAATGATGATGCACATGCTCCGTCGATCGTATATCCCCCGCCTTTAAAATTAAAATGGTTGCAAATACGTCCGGCAATGGTATTTGCTAAGCCGCCAGCCAATGAATCTTCGTTGGGAACAGGGAAAGGTTTTTTATACCTACGTTCAATATCTTGTAATTTTTGAAAAAGTTCGACGTCATTAAGGTCTGGATCTTCGTCTGACAGGTACTGACCGATAATACCTCTGACATAGGGCCATCGTAATCTCATCAGATTTGCTCTTGAGAATTCTCCGGCAAGAGTGTTTCCTACTATCACACGAACTGTGTCATTATTGAGGTATGTTTTGTGTTTGCAGAATTTAATATTTTCGATAACTTCTCTGGCAACTGTCAAAGCCAGCCAATGGGTCATATCGGTTACTTCATAGCTTGGACGGGATACACGGAACCATTCACGTTTGAATTTAAAATTTTTGAGCAAAGCGGCCTGATGGGTATAGGCACTATCTTTTCCCTTGCCCGTAGCATCGAAATATCCCGAAGCCGGAAGTCGGGTATCGGGAATTTTCCGGAACGACCTTCGCTGGGCCAAAGAATTTTCAAATAACTGCTCTACGTTATCCGCATCGGGATATCGACAAGCCATGCCGACAATGGCAATTTGGCAATGTTTTGAGTTTTGGCGCATGATTTCTGTAGTAAAGGAGGAAAAAGATAACTACCCTCTTTCCAGAACCTGTCTATAAGTCGGTGAGAAAGAGGGTAGAATGATATCTTTTTTTCTGATAAGAGCAGAAAAGACGGCTTAACCGTCCACTTTCTTGTTATGACTGCTCAAAAGAGATTGAATTGGATGGTGCTACAAATGGATCCCTTGTTGTGAGGAGTGTTTCAGTTAATACGTTGGCTGAGTCATCCTGCCATGTAAAATCCCCGTTGACAGGGGTGAAACCAAGAATTCTGTATACAAGCGTTCCTTGATAAATAAAAGCTCGTTCTCCCGGTGGGCAACTGAAGCTCATCTCCTTAGTGACGCTCTCATTCCATTCTTTGGTAAACGACATGGACCATTCTGTGGTGATCTCGGCGGTAAATACTTTTATACCAACCCCCATAGTCTGAGATATACCGATATTTTGCGTGGTACTTTCACTAAATCCTCTGGTAAATGAAGAGCCGCAGCTGCTTGTAACTTGAGAGTTTTGATTGTCCAAAGAAGCAATAAGCTGATAGTTTGGACTGAATAAAATAAGAGATCGATTTACTTCATTGGAGTCACTAAGAGGTATGCCTGCTTCAAATGTTTCAAGATTCTCTGGAGGTTGTTCTGTAAAAACAATAACTTCTTGATCTCCTGACGGTGGTATAGACATTTCTATAATCTCCTTATTGTTTAACGTTGTTATACATTTTGTTCGGTTAAGGGATCTATGGTCTTACAGCGTAAGTTGAGATTTGAGATGTTAATTTTATGAAGAATCGTTCTAGATATTTTACTCCAAGGGTTGGAATACCTCTTATAGAGTTTTGTATGCTAAGTAGGTGTGCATAAATAACTTAACATTTCCCAGCGGGAAGTCTTTGTAACTTCGTACTTCACGATTTGAATAATTATGCACGGGTACTTACCTGTAGGGATAACTCTTTATTCATCAGGGCAGCCTGCACGGTCTCGACAATTTGGAAGCTGATCGTCTATCTCGAAATGATTCACTACGCTGTTGTAGTGATTACACATAAGACATATACCAGATAGTCCTGGATAAAGAACTGATGAGGCTATAACTTTCATATAGGTATTATGTGTATCTCCTCCATCTTTTTCTTTTCGTTTGTAGTCTTCAATTGTCATGGTCCACCTATAGGATAATATGCCTATCCCGTCAGCATACCCTGTGTTTGGATCATAGTTTTGTACAAGCATCATGACCATACTAGGCCAAGGGTCACCGTCATTTTCAGGGACTTTGTAATCAGAGATACTATCATCTGAAAGTGGCGCAATGGCATTTGTCAAAGACGACTCCATATCATTTTCATCTATTCCTTCGTCCACAGTTGCTGAGGCCACCATGGCACATTCAACGAACATATCCTCTATAGCCTGAGCATTATCTTTTTCGCCTTCAGCCACATTTTCGCTTTGTTTGCCAAAAAATTGATTTCCGGGGCTATTACTCAGCAACCAATCAAAATGTTCTGGGACGACGATTGTGCTGAGGTAAAGCTCGTAATTAAGGGCTGTTGGGTCGTCATCAGTCCACTCCCAGTTTGGATCGGGATTATTGGTTGCTGTTGGGGAGGAATGATTCTCAATTTTATAACATTGGACCTTCCCAGGAAATAATTGACTCGTGACGTTATTGATTGATTCCTGCAAAAATTCATCCGTTAGTTCATCGCAATCTAAGCCGACAATTGCCAGCTGCTCTTTAAGAACTTCTGGAGTCATTTTTGTTGGTGTCTTTTGTCGTAAAGACATCTTGATAGGCTCACCTGATGGGGGGATAGACATAATAAACTCCTCGTGGCATAAGTTAATAAGTTACTAGTGGGTTTGAGGGTGTTACATGTTCTTTTTGCGCTGTGTTACTAAAGAGAAATAAGATGGAATGGTTGACTTTTGTTAAGGAGATAGCGTAAAGCTGTAAAAGGAATAATTACACGCAGAACTTGTTTTGTCAATTTTTTTTAAAAAAAATAGTATGTTGGTAATGTTAACTATTATTGTTCTCGATAAATGCAGCCTGCACGCTGTGGTAATGAATATGCAGTTTTTTTTTGGCAGGAACCTTTTTTAAACAACTTGAGATTGAGGTTCCGTCCGTGGCAGGAAGTCAATCTCCAAGATCTATAAAATTGGTATAATGTCTACTATGTAACTTTGTGTCGGCGCAGACTCTAAAGGATTTTGGAAGTACGATGCCATATTTCTATCTCACTCCAAGTGAGGCGTCGTTCTCAAAGTTCCAGATCGCAGCGGATCATTTTCGAACTGAGTTGGTAGGGGGCGAGAATGGCGCGGCCCTTCTTACCTCGGTGATGATTGCGCGAATTTCGGAGAAGAATGGTTGGCCTATTGCCGATGGTGCATTTTCTGCCACCGCAAAGGAAATCCTAGGAGGTCAATCAGAATTGGCTACGTACATAGCAGATGATTCAAAAGTTGACCCCACGAAGCTTGATGTTTGGTGGACCAGTTTTTTTGGTACCGGCGATGATCGTTATTTAGAAAATATTTTTCGATACACAGGGCTGGAATTTCCCAAGGGGGATATTTCCGGCATGCTGGTTATTGGTGCAGCAACATGGTCCTTCAAATCCAATTGCCAGCAGCACAAGCGTGTTCTTGAGTTTGCAAAGCAGAAGTTGAGTTCTCCGGGAATTCCCGAGAGTCAAATCACATTCCTTAAAGAATGCATATCATCGGCTCAACAAAGCGACATCGAAGAAAGTTCTTCATCCGGGGACGAGGAAAAAGCATCGAGTCGTCGAGAATGAACTCGGGCATTTACACGTAATAGGTGCCGCTCGTATACACGATAACCATAGAGGCCACACCCACATCATGACAACCCAAATCCTCGAACACTTCCTCTTCTGGTGCATGCTGATCAACCTCGGCCTTCTCTTGCTCAGCTTCACCCTTGTGACCGCCTTTCAACCACTGGTCCTCAAAATCCACAGCAAAATGTTCAAGGTGCCGGAAGACTACGTCGCCAAGGCAATCCATGTCTTCCTCAGCCTCTATAAGTTCTTCACCTTCTTTTTCATCATTGTCCCCTGGCTCGCACTCAAAATCATCACGTAGGATCGTAGGTTGCTCCTTTTCATTTAGGTTGCCGACTACTTTGCTCCGCCGGAACGAATTTTGCGTTCTACAAAAGAGACTAACGGCTTTTGTACAAAGGAAAGCAGCGGATGAAAGGTGCTGCAAAGATAGGTTGCCGGTGTCAGCTCGCAACCGAGCCATTGCTTGAACTGATAGCTCGTCATCCCGAAGTCCACCTTGTTGCATTGTTGGTGACCGGCATATTCCAGGGCAGCGTAAAAGAGGTTGAAGTACGCCTTTGTTCGGTAACTCAGATCATAATCCAACCCTACCGCTTTAAAAAAGAGTGTGCTGCCGCTTTGTAGTAAGAGGCTGTAGGCGATAATTTTTCCATCCACGACAACGGTTACAACGCACGGATTCATCCGGCGAAACAGATGTATTTTTTCAAAGAAATCCTCGTTGATCTGGACAGGCATCGAAATATAATCGCGTTTCGCTTGCGCTTGTTCGGAGGTATTTCGATAAAGGGCGTATATTTCTTTGTAAAGAGTTGCTATGTCATGAACTCTTTCAACCCTGCCCTTTCCTTTTTCCAGAGTTCTTTTGTCCGACAGGCAGCGCCTGCGCTTTTTCCGAGAGAGAGTATTGAGATATTCATCAAAATTGCTGTAGGGGTACTCCAAAAGTGTGTTCGGAGGAAAATCCAGCGGAAGCATCTTGGGGCATAACAAAGCGTTGCTTTCCTGATCATCCGGGGTGTTGGTTTTGATACATAAAATGTCAATATCTATTGTTCGGCGGATGTGGTCGCACAGCGCATTCATGATATTTTGTCGTTCGTGATGATCAATGTCTTCTCGGGTCAGGATCCCGGACATATTTGATAAGGGGATTTCGACAAAACCCACATTAAAATGTGTAAACGCTTTGAAGAGAGGAGGCACGGACATCCATTGAGTGATTTCCAGTTTCCTGATCACAGAAAGGATGGCGATTCCTACAAGGTTATCTTCACTGTATATTTTAAAGATTATTAATTCATGGTCTTGTTTTATAGAAGATCGAATCAATTCGCTCCATTCCAAAGCAATTTCTCCCATCAAGTCATGAGAAAAGAAGCTTGAAAGTTTTCTTCGTTCTTCTTCTGGGATAGCGTCGTGTTTTGCTTCAAATCGATACATTTTTTTCGGATTTTTCCTGTTGAGATGCAGGGTGGGGATGATTGTTAATGCTCTTTTGATTTTATACCCCTTCTTGACAGCCTGCAAATAATTCTTATCTTCTTTTCCAAGAATGAAGAGGAGTAACTCTCTGTTTTGTAGAGGGAAGAGAACATAAAGAAGAGAGGAGAAGCTATGCAGCTTGATAAATTCACTGTTAAATCCCAGGAAGCAA